>OHAY01000067.1_pt1 | contig 100874 bp, 75 predicted proteins | sample 1577191 | NCBI WGS metagenome assembly OHAY01 (sample SAMEA3541504, study PRJEB24748) | human gut metagenome | biome: human gut; feature: human-associated habitat; material: faeces | place: China | collected 2012 | reverse complement strand
CCAACGGCACCAGACATGGCAGAATATCCAAGAATGGTTCCCAGAGAAATAGTTGCTCCAACCAGGAGAGATGTTCTGGCTTCTACCAGGAGCACTTTGGTAATGATCCTAAAATCTGACGCTCCCATAGATCTTGCCGCCTCGATCACTCCGGCATCCACTTCCTTCAGGGAAGACTCAACCATTCGCGCAATGTAAGGTGCTGCTGCCACAACCAGCGGAACGATCGTTGCAGTAGAACCATAACTTTTTCCGACTAACAATCTGGTAAATGGAATCAGCAGTACAAGCAAAATAATAAATGGAATACTTCTTACAATATTGACGATCACATCCAGGATCTTGTATACCAATGCATTGGGTCTGATTCCGTCCTTATCTGTTACTGTAAGGACAATTCCCATAGGAAGTCCTATAATATATCCGGCAATGGTGGAAACCAAGGTCATATAAAGGGTCTCTCCGATGCCGGCAATGATCATATTCGTTACTTCACTACTCCACATCGTCAGTCACCTCCTCAACTGCCAGTCCATGTTCTGTCAGATACTGTTCCATATCAATCTGAAGATGTCTGTCATCCGGCAGACCTAAGATCATTTCGCCTTTGGCTACACCGCCGACATTTTTTGTATCTGCCCTTAAAATATTGACCGGTTTTCCAAACTGTAAGATCATATTAGCGATCACCGGCTCAAATGCGGAATTTTCTGTAAATACAATACGCAGCTTCTTATCTCCCTGGATCCTCTCCATCTGGGCTGCAACTGCACCCTCTGCTTTTCCACTGTTTTCAGGAACATCTCTTAAAATCAGTTCTCTGGCTGCCTTCGACTTTGGATGGCTGAAAATATCTTCTACCAGACCATTTTCCACCAGTTCTCCATGTTCAATGATCGCTACCCGGTTACAGATTTCACGGATCACGGACATCTGGTGTGTGATGATCACGATTGTGATCTGAAACTGCTCATTGATGCTTTTCAAAAGTTCCAAAATAGAAGCAGTCGTCTGTGGATCAAGTGCACTGGTCGCCTCGTCACAGAGAAGTATTTTCGGGTTGGATGCAAGTGCTCTTGCGATGGCAACACGCTGCTTCTGTCCACCGGAGAGCTGTGCCGGATAAGCCTTCTCTTTTTCCTCAAGTCCGACTGTCTTTAACAGTTCTCTTGCTTTGGCTCTCGCCTCTTTTTTCTTAACACCCTGAATCTGTAATGGGAAACAGATATTGTCGATCACATTCTTCTGCATCAAGAGATTGAAATGCTGGAAGATCATCGCAATGTCGCTTCTCTGTTTTCTCAATTCCTTCTCATTTAAAGTTCCAAGATCTTTTCCTTCGATCAGCACCTGACCGTCAGTCGGTCTTTCCAAAAAGTTCAGGCATCGTACCAAAGTACTTTTTCCTGCACCGGACATTCCGATGATCCCGTAAATATCGCCCGCCCCGATCGTGAGGTTAATATCCTTTAAGGCATCCACATGAACACCTTTTTGTTCAAATGTCTTGGACAAATGTTTTACTTCTATTTCAGACATATCGAATCCTTTCTTTTCAAAAACAAAAACCTATTGATTTTTATTTACGACTGTTACGCAAAAAAATAACAGGCTCCATCGCGAAGATGATTCCTGTCTATTATGCTCTATCTATAAAAGCAAAATTCAAACCGAAACATCTGGCGCACATTTTTCTTTTCCGCAGCACATACAAGACATACACATACATCTGCACATGCACATCATTTCTGACATCATTCTTCTGCCGTTTTCAGGAAAAATAGCTGTTCTCATTCCCGGTTCTCCTTTCTGCTTCTTCTGTTTTTTGAAAATACAAAACTCCTGCTGTTCTGATCCATGCACTTTGTATCTCCCTTTCACATTGACCATTATAGCAAGAGTTTTTAAAATGTGTTAATACGCGAAACCTTGAATCTGTTATAGGTTGTACCTATAGCTACATTACTTTTTCCTTATACTTTTTCAATTCTTCAATATATAATTCCCCGATATGGCTGACTTTTGCACCTTTTCGTTTGATATATCCGATTCTCATTTTCTCAGTTTCCTTTAACGGAACTGCTTTATAATCGTCGCCGTTTAAATCTTCACAGATAATACCGGAGCAGAGCGTGTAGGCATTCAGTCCGATCATCAGATTTAAGAGTGTTGCCCTGTCATTTGCCTTGATCAGCCGCCTATACTCATAGGTGCTCTTCATCTCTTCCGCCAGATACAGGGAATTATTTTTTCCCTGGTCAAAGGAAAGACACGGATACTCATCCAGTTCTTCCATTGTGATCACATCCTGTTTTGCCAGCGGATGTCCGGACCACAGGTATACAAATGTGTCGCAGGAAAACAGCTCCACAAATTCCAGCCCATTTTCCTTAAACATTTTATTTAAGACTTTCTCATTGAAATCATTCTCATAGAGTACACCAATCTCACTCTTGAAGTTTTTTACATTCTCGATCACACTGATGGTCGTTGTCTCATGCACTGCAAATTCGTACTGCTCCATACCGATCTGTTTGACCGTCTCCACAAACGCTTTCACCGCAAACGTATAATGCTGTGTGGAAACGCTGAATTTCTCTTTTACTTTTTTATCGATATACTTGGACTGTAACAGCCCGAACTGCTCTGTCACCTGTCTGGCATATCCCAAAAATTCTTCGCCCTCCGGCGTGATGACGATTCCACGGTTTGAACGCAGAAAAATATCCAATCCTATCTCTGTCTCAAGCTCCTTCATCGTCTCTGACAGACTTGGCTGTGAGATAAAAAGCTGTTTTGCCGCCTCATTCATAGAGCCGCAGTCGGCGATCGTCAATGCATATTTTAACTGTTGAAGTGTCATAAGCTATCTTCCTTTTCTTCCTTTGCAATCAATCATGAAAGCTAGTTCTGCTCCGGGACAACTGCAAAAAATTCAAGTTCTGCATCACTGTCATTCATGAGACTGTGGGTATGTCCCTTCGGACAATAATGACACATACCCGCTTCCAGTTTCTCATATTCCCCATCCATAAGAACTCTGCCTGTTCCCTTTGTGATATAGATGATCTCACTGTTAGTCTCATGCGTGTGCACGCCGATGGATGCTCCCGGTATCAGTTTTCCGTAGATAATGCGGTTCTTCTCATCATGGAACATTTTGGCGTAAAGCGATTTCTCCCCGCCTTTAAAGTTTGGGAATTCTTCATATTCCTGCTCGTTATAATTAAAATTCATTGTAGTTTCCTCTTTTTCTTTTTATTCTTTACGCAATATTTGGACAATAGAATTTATCATTCCAAAGATGATCACGGCATACATTATGGCATTAGGTTCCGTATCCGGTATGATGTGAAAATCCATAAAAATCATACAGATTAATAAAATGATCCATATGACCAATGTAACCATGTAGAATTTTTTCTTTTCCTCTTTTGGTGTTTTGGAAAATAAAAGTTCTAACATTACGATTAATGTATTTTTCCTTACACCAATACCTTCTGCAGCACCTCATCCTCCAAAACAATCTTCTTTGCAAGCTCCCGGTATGATTCCTCATGGAGATAAGTATGGCGGAATGGTTTGATCGACGGAGCCATCTCGATCGCTTTGATAAAATCTTCGCACTTCATGCCAAGTGTCGCCGCATAGTCAAAGAATCCGGTTTCACGGAGCACAGTCTCCACCCGGACATAGCGGTGATCCTGCACCTTACTCATAATATAAGTTGCAATGCCAACCTGGATACCGTGAAGCTGCGGAACTTCTAATATTTTATCCAATGCATGGGAAATCAGATGCTCGCTGCCGCTTGTCGGCGCACTGCTTCCTGCAATTTCATTTGCGATTCCGCTCATTGCCAGCGAATCCACCAGTTCTTTCAAAAACAGTTCATCTTTTATCGTCTCATACGGCGTCCTCACAAAACTGTTCACCGCCTTTTTTGCGATCATCACCGCAAAATCATTCACTTCTGAATATCCGCTTTTCTCCTCAAAAATCCAGTCATAGAGCGCTGTGATCTTTGAGATCATATCACCAATACCGGAATAGATAAACTTATCCGGTGCAGTCCTTATGACCTGCGTATCCACAATAATTCCATATGCCAGCTTTGCCGGAACGGAAGTTCTTTTTCCATGCACCAGAAGAGACGCGCTTGCGCTGGAAAATCCATCACTGGAACTTGAAGTGGGAACACTGATAAATGGAATATTGCGCAAAAAAGCTGCGTATTTTCCTGCATCGATCACTTTTCCCCCTCCGATTGAGATCACGGCCTGTGTCTTATTCGGCATTGCAAATGCCAGCGTGATAATATCATCGATATCGACTGTGTCCAACTCGCTGTACTCCAATACCGTGATTCCTTCCTGTTTCAGTGAATCCATGACATCCATGCCGAACAGGTCGATCAGTCCGTTTCCGAAAAAGATCACGACCTGTTCCAGATTCTCTGCCTTAAGATACTGTCCGATTTTCTTCAAAGTGCCGTTTCCAACTTTTAATATAGATGGTATTAAAATTCCTTTTCCTGTCTGCATGCTGTCTCCTCCCTGACTATGGTTTTCTTACACTATTTTACAGTTTCCGGCTCTCCCTGTCCATGCTCACCTTCCATCAGTTTTAAATAATCTCCCTTATCAATATGCATCATGGAGATCTGGTTCTGATGACGCCTGAATCCGTAGACACAGTCCACATTGCGGATCAGCGACTGCAGACGTTCATCCGGCACACAGACAATGAGCTGAAGATCCATTTTTCTTGCATATTTTAAGCAGACAGCACTTCGCTCCTGATCCATCTTAGAAAATGCCTCGTCCAAGAGCACCAGCTTGATCTTGGAATCCCGGTTGCTCTGCTGCATGTACAGCATTGCAAAACCTGCCAGAAGTGCCACATATTTCGGGTTCTGCCCCTCTCCGCCGGAATCTCTTCCTGCCATATCATCGACAAAATTTTCACGAATGACATTCCCCTGCTCGTCTGTCACCTGTTCAAACATGCTGAAGGAGAGATAATTGCGGTAGTCCGCGTATTGCTCCATCTCCTGACGCTTCTTTGCGCGCACCTGCTCGTCCTCGTCTCTCGGCGGCATGAATTTATCAGTGAGGAGTTTGATCTTCTGCTCATATTTCTGATAGAACGTGTCCTCCCCAAAGCTCAACTGACCATCAAAACCGGCATTATCCAGATTTTTACTGTCTAATTCCTCTGCCATTAACATCTCAAAGAACTGTCCATTCTCATTCTTTGCCGGCTCGATCTTGATCTGATAGGTACTGTCGGAGAAGTTCGTCTCACGCAGCAAACGGTTGATCTCGTATGCATGACGTTTTGCCGCCTTGATATCTCCATGAATCGTTGCGATCACATTCTCCCGCAGACTCTTATAGATAAAATCACACTGTTTCTCAAATTCCGCTTCATACGCCGGCTCGTAGTCCGTCTGATATTCTTCCAGAAGCTTCTCATAGGCTTCATTAGACTTTTCTGAACCGTTAAACTGGCTGGACGGATAAGCAAAAATGTAACGGTTTCTGGCGGTGCGCAGTGTCTCGGCTTTCTCCTGCTCTCCTGCCGAAAGGGCTGCAAGTTCTGCGTTTTTCTGATTCTTTAAGGACTGGCCGGAGCGCTTCCTCAACTGCTCCTGCACTTCCTGCTCGATCTCCTCATTTGGCACGTATCCCTGCAGCATCTCCTCTAACTGCAGACGACGCTGGTCATTTGCGCCGGAAAGATTTTCGTGTCGGCGTATTTTCTCACTCATCTGTCCCTGATTTTCGCCGATTGAAGCCTGAAGCTCACGCATCTGCTGTTTTAAACTCTGCTCTTTTTGCTGTAATTCCTTATACTGCCCCTCTTTTAAAGTGCGGATTGTCTCCTCAAGCGCAGTCTTTTTCTTGTTGACTTTTCCAAGCTCTTTTTCCGCGCCGGAAAGGTTTACATAATATTTAGATTCTTCTTTCAGGCTTTCAAAATCCCTTGCCGCCTTTAAACGTTCGGTCATGTAATGCAGTTCCTGATACTGTTTTTCAAGCCGCTCCACATCGGCCTCGTACTCTGCCAGACGTGCTTTTGACACTTTCTCTCCGATGCAGGCATTTGTAGTATAATCCTTTTTCCGCAGATGACGGAAAATAAAATTACTGTACGAATAGCAATCCGGTGTCACGCCGTCCTTCACCTGCTCTAACTCTTCCACGGAATGACACTTGATAATATGACCGAGGTAACGTTTCAGGCACACATCCACATAGGCTTCCTTCGTCTCAACCGCCTCATAAAGAGAGTTCTCCATGGCACGCGGCTCGCTGTCTGCGATCGCTTTGGAATTAATGAGATCCACTTCCTCAAACTGTTTCATCTCACGAAAGACCGCCGCCGCATCATGCGCAAACTTTGGCTCTGTGATCAGAGAAAACTTCAGCCTTCCCATACGGCCCTCGACCGCATTTTTCCACTCTTCGTCTGCCACATCAAAAAGATCCGCCAGAATCTGGACTTTTATCGTTCTTCCGTAAAGGTCGCTTAATTTCCGCTCCAGGGAACTTCTTGCAGAACGGAGATTCTCGCTGTAGGATTTCCGATTGTTTTTCATATCATCCACAAGCTTCTGCTTTTCTTTCAGTTCTTTTCCTGTCTCGCGCTTCTGCTCACTGTAATCTTCAAATTCGTTTTCAATATCCTGCTTTGCAGACTCTATTTTCAAATGCAGTTCCTGACAGTTTTCCTCTGTCACATTTCCATTTTCGATTGTTTCAATGAGATTTAGAACCGGATTGCTGATATAATCGGTGATGACCTCGTCCTCTTCCCACTGTTTCAATCCCTGAACGATTTTGCGCCACTGTCTGCTGTTATCGATCAGCATACGGCTTCTTTCCTCTAATTCCTCTAACTGCTGCTGTTTGTTTCCAAGATCGCTGGCTTTTAAATCTGCACTTACACGTATCAGCTCCTGTTCGACCTCTCCGCGCTCTTCGGCGAGCGTGTCTGCCTGTTGCTGCAGCTGTGCCTGCTCTTCTTCAATTCTTTTTTTGTCCTCCTCGGCTGCCTCTATTTTCGCCCGGAGATCCTCAATATCAATGCAGCGGATAAAACTCTCTGTGCGGATCATATCGGTCTGGAGCGTCACCAGCTCCTGCCCGGTCTCTTTTACGTCTGTCAAAAGTTCGATACGTTTCCGCATATCCTCAATTTTTTCCTTGATCTGGCGGTAGGCATCTAACTGCTCACTGATCGTTCCGATCGTGTCTGACGTGCTCTTTGGAAACATATAATCACGGATAAACTGTCCTGTTCCGTTTGTCATTTTCAGTGCGATTGCACTCTTTTCCATCGTGATAAAACGGTTTGGATCAATGTAACCTAAAATGACATCATATAACGTTCCAAGATAAGCTTCCTTGGAAGCGTAAATACGGTTGACATCCCCTTTTCCACGGTTATCCTTCGATACGGCTCTCTCATTTACCAGCTTTTTGATATCCTGATTGGAATAACAGAAGCCCTCCTCCGTGATATACCCCGGTTCCGGCATCTTTCCGGAATGGCTGAAATAGGAAAACTTTTTGATCTCAGAATCATTTCTTCTCACTTCAAACGCAATGCCCACACACGTAGTGATGTGCGTTCCCGTGTCCTTGATCTCCAACGCAATGACCGAGCAGAAATCGCAGTTTCCACGGTTTGCAGAACCATCTTTCTGCTCACCACGGAGGTAGCTTAAGACACTTCTGCGGTTTTTGGCATCATCCGCCGCCTTGTTCAAAAAACTCGGACTGAAGCTTCCATATAAAATAACCTGGATTGCATCCATAACGGTCGATTTTCCAGATCCGCTTTTTCCACTGAATAAATTCACATATTCATTAAATTCTAATACTTTATGATTAATTCCACCCCAGTTGTTCAGACACATGCGGGTGAAAATTTTCTTTGCCTGGCTCAAATGTACTGCTCCTTTTGTCAATGATCTAATTCTCTTTTTCCTCTTCTGTCAGAAGTTCTTCCACCTCGTCCTGATAGGTGCGCACCAGCTCGTTGATATCCATCGCAGAGCAGAACACGTTTACGGTACTGTAAATATAAATCGGGGTAAAATCTTCCAGATTGGCAACGGCACCCGGCAGTTCGATCATCTGATGCGTTTTCATCAGAACAAGTGCATCGTTCCACTCCTGTCCTGTGAGACGTCTTGTAATAAGGTTTGTATTTTTTCCATACTCACGGATCTCTGCCAGATTTGTAGTAGTTGCATGCAGACCTTCCCCCATGATTTTGTCACGATAAATCATTTTTAAAAGAATGACCAGCTTCGTTGTCATAAGGCTCATACGCTCTGTCATAACGCCATCCCCCGTGATCCGGAAAATATGTTCCTGCGGATCATGCACAAGCTCGCAGTCCAGCACAGACAGATAGTCCGCGATAAACTCTCTGTGGCGCAGACACACCTGATACCTCGGATTGTCGTGCTGTACCAGAGTTGCCGGGTCACATTTCACCTGTAAAATGCATGTCTGCCGGAATAAATCCTGTATCGTTTTTCTGATATTTTCTGCCTCGCCCTGTGAGACAGTCTCCATATATTGTAACATCTTTTTTCCAATGCCTTCTTTCATGTATAGTAACGCAATTTTATTTATTCTGCCCGATCACAAGTCTCGAATAAGTTAGTCCGTCCTCACTCCGTATCTCGCCGTCCACCGATACCGTATCTTCCGCCAGACGTTCCTCCGTCTCTTCCTGCCAGAGGAAAAGAAGTTTTTCCAGATCCTCCACAGACTGTACGGTCTCTTCTGTTGCCACAAAGACTCCATCCACGGTATTTTTTCTTCGGAAACTCTGTAACTCGTTTCTTGTATACAACGGCTTTGGAACAAAATCCGTCATGTGCTGTTCCCTTGCGTCTATTTCTTCGTCCAGCATCACCGGTGCAAATGCTCCGTCCCCGCGGTCTCTTCTTCCAGCAAAACTGTTATCTGTAATATTTTTAAACTGCGAAGAAAAACGGATACGCTCTCTCATTTCCACCAAAATCTCATCTTTTTTCTCACTGCGGTCTAACAGATTGATCAGTTTGATGATGTTATCTTCCTCACTGACGCCCTCCTGCAAAATGTAATGGATGCGGGCCAGCGCACGCTTTGCAAAAACGGTTTTCTGCTCAATGAGTTTATTGTATTTGCGCTCGATCATGTCAAATTCCCGCTCCAACTGCATCACGATCCTGCTCGTATCCTCACAATACTGCAATCTGTACTCATTTCTCTTCTGTAATAGTGTGCCTGTTTCGAGAGAATTTTTTTCTTTCAGAAGCACCGCTTTTTTCTCATCATTTTCGTTTAAAATTTCACTGATAAGTTCTTTCACTGCCTCCTTGTACCGGTAAAAACTGTCCGTCGTCGTGAGGATTGCATATTTTTTGCTGTCACTGTTGTTGATCTCCTCCACAAGCACCTGCTGAATCCCGATAAAATGTTTCTGGGAGGACAGCTCATCAAAATAAGAACGCATTCCATCCTGCATGTTGGACAGCAGCTGCCCCAGACTTTTGGATGTGCGCAGTGCGCTTTTTAAAATATCATTGTTTTTTTCATTGTCAGAATGATAAGTAAACAACGCACTGTAAATGGAAAGCATGCTCTCTCTTTCCCGGCTGTCATCATCACTCTGCAGCTTTTTAAACAACTCGACATACAACTGGCTGTATTCCGGGAAAGAGATCACACAGGTATTCAGTTTCTCATCAAAATCACTTTTCAGCCATCCCCACCGGATCAGGTGGTTTAACATGCCGGAAGGAGAATCGCTTGGAAATAATGCATCCGGCGTTTCTCCTTCCTCCATATCGTCCTCTTCCTGCCACACGATCTTTGATTTCTCGATCGTATTCTCAATAATAAGCGCACACTCTTCCTGCGTAAGACCGAGAGAAGCATATACTTCATTGTTTTCCTCGTAAATGGCTGTGACAAACTGCATATATGCTTCCCTGTTTTTTGTGCGGAATAATTTATAAAAATCATTTGGAATTTTCTTCTTTAAAATCATGTATCTTAATTCCTTTGTTTAAAGCTCTGTCTTTCTATTATACACTATTTTTAAAGGCTTCCACAAGTTTATTTCTGATACTGCTATAAAGAAAAAGAGAAATCGTACAGACAAAATATGATGTTCCTGCTCGCATAGCTCGCAAAGGAAATCATATTTCATCTGTACGATTTCTCTTTTTTATTACCTATACTTTTTAAGCCTCATCCTTAGGAAGCACAATATTTAAGACCAGTGCAACAATTGCAGCCGGAACGATTCCGGAACCACCGAAGATCAACTGCATGGTATCCGGCAGCATTCTTAAAATGTCACTGTTTGCTCCAAGTCCATAACCAAGTCCCAGTGCGACAGATACGATCGTAATATTTCTTCCGGTCAGTTTTTCCTTTGTGATCAGCTGGATACCGCTGACTACGATAGAAGAAAACATCATAACCGCTGCTCCACCGAGAACACTCTGCGGCATAATAGAGATCAATGCTGCAAGCTTAGGAAACAGTCCGCAGAGGATCAATACTCCTGCTCCGCACGCAAGTGCCATACGGTTTACTACTTTTGTCATCGTAACCAGTCCGACATTCTGGCTGAAAGAAGTATTTGGCAGTACGCCAAATAACGCAGCGAGCGAAGAACCAAGTCCATCACACATAACGCCTCCGGAAAGTTCCTTGTCTGTTGCCTCACGGCCAAGTCCGCCTTCCATAACACCGGAAATGTCACCGATCGTTTCCACGGCTGTCACGATAAACATGATCAGTACCGGCACGATCGCACGCATATCAAAAATCGGTTTTACCGGCATTACTTTCGGCAATGCAAACCAGGAGGCTTCTCTTACCTTATCAAAATTTAAAACCCAGGCTTTTGTATATTCCACACCATCTGCTGTTACGCCCGTTGTCGGAAGGATCATTCCCATAATAAAACATAACACATATCCTGCAATAATACCGATCAGGATGGAGGAAGAACTTGCCATTCCCTTTGCAAAGTGTTTTACCCCAAGAATAATGATCAGCACAACAAGACCGATGAATAAATTTTCCAATGAACCATAGTCAGCCGCAGAAGATCCTCCTCCAAAGGAGCTGACACCAACACTGATCAGGGAAAGTCCGATCGATAAAACTACTGTTCCTGTCACCACAGCAGGGAAAAATCTGCGGAGCGGTTTTAAGAAAAATCCAAGCACGCCCTCAAACAGACCACCGATGATCGACGCACCCATGATCGCGCCATATGCGATCACTCCGCCACCCATAACACCAGCAACGCTTTTAAATACACCAATAAAACCGGAACTCGTTCCCATAATGATCGGAACACGTCCACCGACAGGACCGATTGCAAAAAGCTGGACCAATGTGACAACGCCGGCAATAATCATTGCATTCTGTAATAATTCCACATAAACCTCTGCGAAGTCAGATGCTGCTCCAATACCACATGCACCACAGATCACGATCAGCGGTGTCAGGTTTCCGACAAACATTGCCAGAACATGCTGCAAACCATAAACGATCGCTTTCGGCCATGGAATTCTTCCGTCCATTTCATAAGGGGATGTGTACTCTTTTGTTTTTTCCATTTTTTAAACTCCTGTTATTTTTACTTTTGTTCCAGACAGTATGAAAAAAGTGGCTTTTTCTATCTGCCAGCATATATTTTCATCCTGTTTTTCCTATAATCCGATAGCAGTATAGCATAGGTTCTCTTTTCCTGAAAAGTCATTATTATTAATGAATTTTATCGATATAACTAATAATTATCTGTTCAAATATATAAAAATGTTCCTCAGATCTTCTTTTCTCACCGATAATAACAGTTTTGACTGCATCCATCCGGAAAAAGTGACGCTTTCATTTCCCTCTGATATTGCAACTCATTGTCTGATTTTTCCAGAATATCCAGAGCTTTCCGCAACTGCCTTATATCCTTTTCCATAAAATCGGTATAATTGCCACGACCGACCAGTTTTAAATGGGTAATGCCGACCTGTTTCATGCGGTAAAGTGCGCAGAGCCCACAGCCGGTACTGCCGGTCAGATAACCATCTTCATCCAAAGGAAGTCCCTTCCCCTCTTTTTCCTGTATTCTGTCTGTTTCTGCCACATCTTTTTGCGCAGCATCTGTCTCTTCTTTCTTGTGCAGATTTCCCAGTTCATATGGTACTCTGCAAAGATGTGTCAGTTCATCACAGTGCAGGGAATTACAGAATGCCCCGGAAAAATGACAGAGTTCATTCAAAATGAAGGCTTCATATTCATGTGGGAAATCTGCCTCTTTAATACAGCTTTGCATATCTTCCAGCGAATTTTTCCTGTGAAAAATCACACGGCGGATTCCAAACGGTAACATCTGTTCTAACATTCCCCGGTTCACTTCCGCGGTCTCACCGCTTAAATGGATTCCGCAGTTGATTTTCTGCTGTCTGAGGTACAGCATCAGTGCCGGGTCTGCAATGATAAAATTTTCAAAGCCTGCTGCCATGCACTGTGTGATGATCTCCGCTATGACAGGATACTGCTCCCCCGTATAGTAGAGGGAATTAAACGTCAATGTTACCGGCTTGCCATAATAGTCCACCATTTTTTTCAGGATTTGCAGTTCGCTCATGGAACCAATCTGCACATTGTAAAAAAGTACTTCCCTACGGTTTAACGGATGGATCACACCGTACTTTTCCGCCCAGGAAAACGGCACATATCCACAAAAGAATTCATCCGCCCCCGCTTTTACAAATGTCTCATATTCATCAATACTTCCTAAACCTGCGACAATTTTCATCTGTTAAAGTTCCACTTTCTCAATCACGCAGGTATGTGTCTTTGTCTTTTTATCATAATTAATTCCGGCTAACAGAAGATTACCTTTGTAATCCTCTAAGGATTTCACGTACTTTTTCTCTTTTATTTGTGCGATTGCACCTTCTGCATCCTTATCCCACTTTAATTCAATAATCACTGCCGGCTTATCCGCGTGTATTTTTCTTGGGATCATGCAGATATCTGCAAAACCTTTTCCTGTCGGCAGTTCCCGGATGATCGTATAATATTCTCTTGCAAAATAGAATGCCAGATGAATGGTACAACTCAATGAGTTTTCATCATGATACTGAAGAATTGAAATCTCATCATGGACATTCTCAATTCCGGCAGCAACTGCTTTTGCATCCTGATTCCATAATGCTTCCACTAACTTACGCGAATTTTCAATCGAACGCATTACCTCGTGCCAGTCCATGGTACTGATTGCATTGAGATATTCCTGTGACACTTCTTTGTTTGGAATGGTCACTTTCTCTGTCTCACTGTTATATGTCAGATAACCAAGGTGCACCAGTAAGGTCAGTACATCATCCTTTGTTGCAAAAGTTGTCATGTCGTTGCTGAATGTTCCGGTATTAATACGCACACCCTCCCCTGCAAGCATCTGGATCACTGAATCTTTCAATCCATCCATATTCATCTGAATATATATTTTCAGTGCCTCATAGGTCTCTGTTCTGTTCCAGTATGTGCCGAATTTGTGCCGCAGCATCGCTTCTACAACTGACTTTGGACTATATATTGAATATTTTCTATCTTCCAAACGGCTGTGTGAAATGAGTCCATAACCGTTATACCATGCTTTTGCTTCCTCAAAATTCATAGCGTACTCTTCGCAGAGTTTTTTCACTTCTTCTTCCGTAAACCCAAAAAATTCTGCGAGATTTCCCGGATCTGTCATGGAATATTCCATAAACATATTCAATGCCGAGTGAGAACCGTATTTTTTTATAGGGAGGATTCCCGTCATATACGCAAGGGCAATATAATCTTTATCCTTTAGCCAGAACCGCAGGAAATCAAGATACTTTTTCTGTGACTCTTTGTCCTGCTCATATTCACGGAACAGGCAGTCCCATTCATCAATTAAAATGATGAACGGATGGTGCGTGTTGGCATAGACATCCTGCATCGCAAATACCAGATTATCTTCTATCTCATATGAAGAATATCTGTTTTTCAAATCTGTGATCAGCCTCTTTTGCAGTAATCTTAACATTTCCTCCATGCTCTGTGTTGCGCTCAAAAATTCCTGCATGTTAATTTTTAACACATCATACTGGTTCAAATGTTTCAGATACTCTTCTGACTGACTGATTTTAAGTTTATCAAAAAATTCCTTCGTATCACAATCTCTGTCATAATATGCCGCAAGCATATTTGCTGCCATAGATTTTCCGAATCGTCTTGGTCTGCTCACGCAGACATATTTCTGCTCTGTGCCAAGCACTGTGTTCGTCTTTTCAATCAGTCCGCTTTTATCAATATAAATTTGTGACCGCAGACTTCCCTGAAATGCTGTGCTGCCCGGATTAAGATAACTTCCCATAAAAAAATCCTCTCTGAACCATGTTATAACAAAGATATTTCACCCAATGTCATCCATGTAAAAATTTTATTTTTTAACATTTTTCTGCCTCTAACATAATCTTACAGGTTTTCTTATAACATGCGATCGCATATTTTAAGATTTTACAGATTCCGTCCTGATGCAACGCTTCTGCATACCCTGTATCATCAATCTGTTTCAATGCTTTTTTGCACTCTGCTTCCAGATTACCATCATTGGCATACTTCACCTCAATAACAATCCCGACCTCAGAATCTCCTACCTGGATCATGATATCACTAAATCCATCTCCAGATTCTCTGTTTGATGTCACAAGCCAGTTTTCTTTAAACCCAAGAATTCCAAGCAAAATTCCATGATAAAAATTTTCTTTTGTCGGCTTCTGTACAAAAGTATCTCTCACACTGATCGTTTTTTGCATGTAATCTGAAAAAAGCTTCTCTGCCACATCCGCTTTCTCTGTTAATAAAGCATCACAAAAAGCGTTTACTTTCTGACCATCCTGCTTAATATTCTCCTTAAATAATTTCAGAATATGTTCTGTGATAATATTTCTGATTTCTCTATTCGGGATCACAAGATCATACCTGTTTCCATCCGTATTGCTGCGGCTTGTCAGATACCCTGTCATAAAAAGGGTACTCCAGAGATTATCGATTGATGAATACAATTCCTTATAGGTCATCTCCTGACTGATTTCTTTCTGGACACTTCCACCATTCACAAGATGTTCCAACTCCAGTTTTGTGAGTTTCTGCGGTTCATAAATACTATTGATAAAACGATGGATCACATCATTTCCGCTTGTATTCACCCAATAATTTTTTGGTGCACACTCCTGATTTGCAATATGATCACTGCAATAGTTAATCACATCCCATGGACAATATACATCAACATTTCCAAAACGATACCCATCATACCATTCTTTTACCGTCTCATAATGTGTATCCTGACCATAATAATGAAGCAACTCTTTTACTTCATCATCTGTAAAGCCAAAGTTTTCATCAAAATCAACATCCGTAATGGAATAAACTTTAAAATTATTCAATCCTGTAAAAATGCTTTCTTTTGCAACCCGAAGGCATCCTGTCAACACAGCAAACTTCAAACTGTGATTCGTCTTTAACACATTTTCAAATAAATTACGGATCAAAAGTACCATCTCATCGTAATAGCCATTTTCATTTGCTTTTGCAAGTGGCACATCATACTCATCAATCAAAACGATCACTTTTTCTTCATAATGTTTTTCCAAAAGTTCTGAAAGTTCCAATAAGCTGCTGCTTAATGTTCCATCATCCTTCATCTGAGAAAGCAATTTTTCAAAAAGTTCCTTATCAACCTGTGTCAGTTTTTCACTTTCTGATAAGTTCTGCAATCTACGCGCTTCTCTGTTGATAACTTTTACAAGACAGCTCCGTGCCTCGTCGAAAGTGTTTCCATTCACGCCTTTCAAACTGATGGATACAACCGGAAACTTTCCAAGATACTGTTTGCAGACTTCTTTATTCTTTGAAATATACAATCCATCAAAAAGTGATGCATCTGCTCCTACCTCAAAAAATGTCTGAAGCATACTCATATTTAAAGATTTTCCAAACCGGCGTGGACGGGTAAAAAGATTTACCTTTCCCCACTGGGCGAGAAGCTGCTCGATCCATCTCGTTTTATCAACATAATAAAAATCTTCTTTCCGCATCTCTTCAAAACTCTCAATTCCAATTGGAAGTTTCTTACGTTTGTTCATAACAGCTTCTCCTTTCCAATCCACTACATACTTATTTTATTATAATTTTTTCATTCCGGAATAGCAAGCACTCTCTCCACCATCTCCTCAATGTTACGAACACACAATGATGCAAACTCCGACCTGCACTCTTTGTCTGCCAATGCAATTGCTGCATCATTCATCATTTTAAAGTTTGGAACAGAATCATTTGGCTTTTGCTCTCCGGCTGGCAGATACCACCTGGTTGCCCACCAATCCTTGTGGTCTGCCGCACTGATTTTCAGATAATGCTCTACTGCTTTTTCTGTCTCACCATCATATTCATCAACCTGATCTCCCTGCCCTTCCTCTGATGCTGCCTTTGGGTCAAAGACACAGAATCCCGCAAACAGAAGATGTTCTACCTCCACACGGAACCAGAGCTGCTTTCCATCCGGCATCGGGGCATCCTTAACAATGTAGTTGATCCCCGGATAGGTCGTATTCCATTTATAAAAAAATTCATCTGCCTGTTCTTTATATTCATACCAGTTGCTTTTTTTCTCTCTCGTCCAATGATTTCTTTCCGCCACTCCTGCCAACTGCTTTTCAAACTCTTCGAAAACCAGATAAATCAGCTTTGCTTTCGCAGCATTGATGGAATCTGCGATCTGCATCCCTGCTCTTAGGGAATCACCCGACTTAAGCAGTTCATCAATTACCATATTTCTCACCTTCTCACTTGTATAACCGCTGATCTGTTCGATATTATGGATAAATTGTTCTAAAATAGGAATCATTCCTGTATTTCCACAATTTTTACATGCCTTCAGCCAGTTTAAAATATGCTCACGGAACGAAAGACAGACAATGTCCTCTTCCGTTACTGACCGATTGCCGGAAGATGTGCTGTCTTTTCCCGGTCTGTGTCCATCCAACGTCAGATAATACACCTTTGCCTGCGCATCTCTTCTTTTTGCATACTGATAATAATCAAAGCACTGGCTTTTCTGGTCAGCCGCATATATTTTCACTTCTATCGGAAGAAAATAGCTGCCAATTTCAATTACAATGTCGATTCTCCGCTCATCATCAATCGCATATTCTGCCGTCACAATTGCCTGATCTGCCAGTTTTGTATCCATTTTTTCCATTCCAAGACAATCTCTCAGGAAAATTTTTAAGTACTCTGCCCCTGCGCCATGCTGCCCTCTCGGATTTAAAAGGTCAGCTATCATGCGGCAGATCAGAACTTCCTTTGACTGTATCTGTAAAACAGAAAAAATATTGTAATCTTTTGTTTTTAATAAATTTATATTTTCCGTGTTCTGCTTGATTACACGGTCAAGAACAGACTCCATCGTATTTTTCTCCCCTGTTGCATTTCAGCGGAATCGTTTTCTATATAAAAATGCATTCCTGTCCAGACAATGTCCTACTATTACAAAGAAACATTCACAACAATCCGGTCAATCCCCTGTTCGAGATAATCCTGCAATTGTTTTTCATCCCACAGTATTTTCTCATCATATCCAAACAGTGAATTATATCTTCCCACCATTTTCAAATGCTTCGGATATAGAAATACTTTTTTGTTACAATATCTTGGGCAGTTTTCCGGCAACTTTTGTTTTCCCCTGTCACCATATCTGCAAACGGCATAAAGCGTGCAATACTGTGAGGTATTTGTCTGGAAAAAAGGAAGATGCAGGCTGTGGTGTCCATCTGGGATTGTAACCTTATATCCACATGATTCAAATTCAAATCTTTGTATATCGAATGTATTTCTTAAATAATCCTGATAAAATCCACAATTCAAATTATTTTCTGCCAGACTGTCCACATGATTCCCGATACCATGTTTATAAGGTAAACGGACATCTTTTCTGCGTTTATTTAACAGAACTCCCAACACTGGTTTTAAGTGTGGTTTTCCCTGCAAAAGTATAGGCATCGCCCAGTCGTTTACGATAATTTCCTCCTGATCCTTGCCTGCCTCTTTTTCTCTGCTTTGGCACCATACTTCAAGTTCCTGCAACAGTTCATCAATCTCTTCCAACAGATGATTCCTAATATAGGAGAATGCAAGCGTCACCGCAAGATTGTTCTCCAACGCTTTCTCCAACACCTGAAACAGCAATTTTTTCTTTGGGAAAAGGTTGTGGCAGAACTGGTTTCCAATGTAGATTCTTGTCACTCTCTTCTGACTCAATGTGTGATGTTCCAAAAAATTGTTTTTCCAATAATCGTGGCAAAATCTCGTCCAGTCTTTTTGTAGAAAATCATAATATAATTCCGGGCGGTCTATTGTGATGGCGAGCTCGAATTCAGGGAAATCTGTAATATTCCACTTTTTATGCTCCCATGTATTCCTGCACTCCTGTATTCCATCACCAACACAACTGAACCACTCTTTCTTCTGCTCTTCGAAGCTCTCTGCGTAAACTTCGTCCAATTCTGCCGGATAACCAACCATTTTTTCTGAAAGATACGCATCATCTCCTGCGAGTTTTAGCGATATGTAGTTGTCATAATCTGTCACCAGACGCTTTACCTGCTCCCTGTATTCCCCGTTTTTTATCCACACCGAATAGATAAAGAAAAAGGGCGTCTCCTCTGTTAACTTCATCTCTCTTTCCTTCTCTGCCAACTGCACTTTGCGGTAACAGTCAGCAGAAAAGTCAAAAAAACAAATCTCAAGGCACGCCGCTTTTTCTATTTTTTCCGGTACACGAAACGAAAAACCTTCCTCCGACAGTCCTGTGATTCTGATTTCCAGATGATCACAGAAACCGCCAAGAAGTCCAAATGGAATCATCGGGATTCCGTTTATTTTTTCCATTTATTTTACCAGATTACACTCTTTTTTCAGTTTCTCAACAAGTTCCTTTACATACTGCTCGGCATTTTCAACCGGAACTTTCTCCATAAGGCTCTTGTCACGGGTGGAAACTTCCACTACGGACTCTTTTAAGTTACGTGGGCTCACAACAACACGAACCGGTACTCCTAAGAGGTCTGCATCGGAGAATTTATTTCCGGCACTTACGGAACGGTCATCATAGATCACTTCCACACCGGCATTCTGTAAATTCTCATATAAGGAATCTGCCACTTCTCTGACACCCTCTTTATCAAGGTTCATCGCACAGATGTGAACCTGCCACGGAGCAATGCTCATTGGCCAGATTGGACCATAATCATCATGATGTGCTTCACAAATGGAAGCTGCCATACGTCCGACACCGATACCGTAGCAACCCATAATTGGATTTTTGCTTATGCCGTCTTTGTCCACATAGGTCATGTTCATGGTCTTGGTGTATTTCGTTCCGAGCTGGAAGATGTTACCAACCTCAATACCACGAGAAATGGTCAGTGATTTCTTACCGCAGCATGGGCAGATACCGCCCTCCACAACTTTTGCAAGATCAACATACTCTGCATCCGGGAACTCGCGCTCCATATTCAGGCCTGTGTAATGATAATCCACTTCATTGGCGCCGCATACAAGATTTGTTGTTCCCTTTAAAGAACGGTCAAATAAAACGATACAGTCTGCATTCTGGTTCACCGGTCCGATAAATCCTGCCTGAATGCCACTCTCCTCTGTGATCACTGCCGGATGGACATCGCAGCCAAGGTAATTGGTCAGCTTTGTCTCATTAATTTCGAGGTCACCGCGCACAAAAATGAGAATATATTTGTCATCGGAATTTCTCTGGTAAACAACGGCTTTCATGGATTTCTTTGCATCCACATGTAAAAATTCACAAACCTGTTCAATTGTATGCATCTCAGGTGTATGAACCTTTGTCAGCTCCTGCATAGCCTCTGTCTCGTTCTCTACAATATTTTCGGCTGCTTCCATATTGGCACGGTAATCACACTCATTACAGATTACGATGGAATCCTCTCCGATTGGAGTTAAAAGCATGAACTCATGGGAAACATTTCCGCCCATCATACCGGAATCGGATTTTACAGAAACTACCTCCGGGATACCTGCTCTTGCATAGATTCTCTCATATGCTTTGTGGCATTTATCATAGTACTGCTCTAAATCTTCCTGACTTGTGTGGAAAGAATAAGCATCTTTCATGGTAAACTCACGCACACGGATCAATCCTGCTCTTGGACGTGCCTCGTCACGGAATTTTGTCTGGATCTGATAAATCATGAATGGGTATTTTGCATAGCTCTGTCCATATTCTCTTACTAACTGAACGGCTGCCTCCTCATGTGTCATACCAAGAACCATCTGCGCTCCGTTTCGGTCTGTAAAACGTAAAAGTTCTTTTCCGATGCTGTCGTATCTGCCAGACTCCTGCCAGAGACTTGCCGGCATAACAACCGGAAACTGTACTTCCTGTCCATCAATCGCATCCATCTCCTCACGGATGATCTGCTCGATCTTTCTTGTAATTCTGCGGAGTGGCATATAAGAAGAGTAAATTCCGTTTGCCACATTCTTCATGTAACCACCACGGATCATAAGTGCGTGGCTGTCTACCTGACAATCCGCCGGTCTTTCCTTAAATCTGTCACCTACTAATTTTTCTAATTTCATATAATCCTTTCTCCTTTTCTTGTTTTTTTGAATTAGGCGTTTGCGAAACTCATCCTAGTCTTCTTTCAATTGTTCAAAATTAACAAAAACATTCAAGACACGCTCTCGCTATGTGTCGCTCGCAACGGTACTAAGAAGCCAGACACAACTTACTGTTGTATCTGCCTTCTAAGTGCCGGCGGCTCCCCAATGTCTTTCATGTCTTTTGTCAATTTCTCACAATTCAATTTAGGTTATTATGAGTTTCGCAATTGTCTATAATACCCATCCGCCTGCGCACGCCGCAGGCTATATTGGCTTAATATCCATCTACCTGCCAGGCCTGCGGCAGGAAGTATTCGCTGAATTTGGTGATGGCGTACTGGTCGGTCATACCTGCGATGTAATCGCAGATCACGCGCTCCGTCTTTTCCCCTTCATCAAGCATGGCGAGGTATTTTTCCGGCAGAAACTCGATGTGATCTTTGTAGAATCCGAAGAGCTGCCGGATCATTGCCTTTGCCTTCACTTCCTCACCCTTGGCAATTGGATTCGTGTATACATGATCAAACATAAAATGGCGCAGCTCAAACATGGCTTCCTGAATATCTGCTGACATCCGGATGTCATCCTGATCCATGCTGTTCATGATCACGTTATGTATGAGTGTATTTAAACGCTGTTTTGTTGTAAAACCCAGTGTTTTCCGGATCTCTAACGGAATATCATCCTCCGTCAGGATTTCTGCGCGGATCGCATCATCCACGTCATGGTAAACATAGGCGATTTTATCTGATAAGCGGACAACTTTTCCCTCCAGCGTATGTGGCATTGACTTAGACTGATGATTTAAAATACCGTCCCGCACTTCCCAAGTCAGATTTAATCCCATGCCGTTTTTCTCAAGTTTTTCCACGATACGGACACTCTGCTCGTTGTGCCGGAATCCGTCTTCACAGATTTCATTTAACACATACTCTCCGGCATGGCCAAACGGCGTATGCCCCATATCGTGTCCCAACGCGATCGCTTCCACCAAATCTTCATTCAGACGCAGTGCTTTTGCAATTGTTCTCGCATTCTGCGATACCTCTAAGGTATGGGAAAGTCTTGTCCTATAGTGATCTCCCTTCGGTGTCAGAAAAACCTGTGTCTTATTCTTCAACCGCCGGAATGCCTTACAATGCAGGATTCTGTCCCTGTCTCGCTGAAAAACAGGCCGGACATCGCACTGTTCTTCCTCGCGTTCCCTGCCTTTCGTGTTCACACTGAGCGTTGCATAAGGGCTTAATGTTTCCCGCTCCATTTTTTCAAGTTCTTCCCGTATTGTCATATGTATCACCTCTCTGATATCTGACAGTCTCTCCCGAAGCACCATATAAAAAATCGTTTCAATAAAATCTCCATATTTTTATTATTCGGCAGGATTTTTCAATTTCCTTTATTTTTTATAAAATTCATACAATTTTTTTATTTCAGATAATTCATGGCATCTAAAAGATTGCTCACACCGACCAGCTTGATACCTTTTACTTCTGTCATGGATTTTCTGCAGACCTCCGGTAGAATACAGACCTCAAAGCCAAGTTTTTTTGCCTCCTGCACCCGCTGTTCTGCCATATTTACCGCGCGGACCTCACCGCTTAATCCGACCTCGCCAAAACAGATGGTTTTCTCATCGATCGGTTTGTCCTTGTAACTTGAGATCAATGCAAGAACAATGCCAAGGTCGATTGCCGGCTCATTCATTTTGATTCCTCCTGCGATATTCACATAGGCATCACAGTCACCCAGCTTTAAGCCCAGTCTTTTTTCCAGAACCGCCATCAGAAGATTGACACGGTTAAAATCCGTTCCTGCCGCTGTCCTTCGCGGAATCCCAAAATTACTGTGACATACAAGTGCCTGCACCTCCAAAAGGATTGGTCTAGTCCCTTCCATGGAACATGCCACAACAGAGCCGGACGCTCCCTCCGGCTTGCCGCTCAACATGTATTCAGACGGATTTTCCACTTCCACAAGTCCGTCCTGCCGCATCTCGAACACACCGATCTCATTTGTGGAGCCAAAACGGTTTTTTACACCTCTTAAAATACGGTAAGCCGCATGCCTGTCTCCCTCAAAATAAAGCACGGTGTCTACCATGTGTTCTAACACCCTCGGTCCTGCCACCACTCCCTCTTTCGTCACATGTCCCACAATGAAAATGGAGATTCCCATTCCCTTTGCGATCTGCATCAAAACACCTGTGGACTCGCGCACCTGTGATACACTGCCCGGTGCCGAGGAAACCTCTTCGTTAAACATCGTCTGGATGGAATCGATTACAACGATCTGCGGTTTTTCCCGGTCAATGACTGCCTTTATGGTGTCAAGATTTGTCTCACACAGCAGTTTCAGACTGTCCCCGAAATTTCCGATGCGCTCCGCACGGATTTTGATCTGCTGCAAAGATTCCTCCCCGGAAATATAGAGCACTTTTATGTTATGCTCCGACAGATTCCTGCAGACCTGAAGCAGCAATGTGGATTTTCCGATTCCGGGATCACCTCCCACTAACACCATGGAACCCTGCACAATACCGCCGCCAAGTACACGGTCTAATTCTTTCATGTCTGTTGACACACGCTTGTCATAGGTCATCTCGATCTGGGACAGAGGCAATACCTTTGCCTCTGACGCTGTCGCTTTCTGCTTTGCCAGTGTGCCCGCACTCTTTTTGTCCACCACTTCTTCTACAAATGTATTCCATTCCTTACATCCCGGACACTGCCCCATCCATTTGGACGATTCGTATCCGCAGGACTGGCAGAAAAAAATACTTGTTTTTCCTTTTGCCATATAACCTTCCCTATCAAAAAAAATAACCGGAAACTCTGCAAATAGTTCCGATTGACATTAAAAGGAGTTGCCGTTTCTGACAACCCCTTATCATTTCTTAGCATTTCTGAATCTGAACTTCTACCGGTTTCTCTCCAAGTTCCACACTGACGGTCAACTTGCCACCGAGATTTGTTTTCATCTTACCTGCGCTTGCTCCGTCCACTGTAATTTCATACTCAGTCTCTTCTTCTAACTCCAGTGTGATCTGAGCATCTTCCGGTCCTTCCACGGAAAAAGAAATTCCTGTGTCCGTTGCATTCAAATGATATGCCGCTGTTCCCGGTACGGATTCATAAACAAACATACCATTACGCTCCAGCTTTGTGATGTCTTTGTAAGTTTTTACCTTATAAAGATCTCCCTGATGCCCGAAGTTATCAAGCTTTGCCTTTGCATCCAGAGTGTAATCTCCAAAACTGATCGTTCCATCTGCTTCTGAACGAATTAATTCACTAATAGCGCTCATCTTTTCCTCCTGTGGTACAGTCCTTCTCTGCCTGCTGCACCGTAAAAATTTTGTAAAATCATTATAGCTCAACTACATTTCGATTGCCAGCATTTTCATCATTTTTAAGGATTTTTTTATTTTTGTGTTACTGTTCCTTTACTTCAAAAACAACTGCATTCTTTTTCGTAGTGACGATCACTTCATCACCCTTTTTCACCTTGCCGTCTAAGATTTCTTCTGCAAGCTGATCCTCGATCTCATTCTGGATTTTGCGGCGGAGTGGTCTTGCTCCATATTTCGGTTCGTATGCTTTTTCCACAATATAATTTTTCACGCTGTCACGCACATGAAGTGTGATATCCATCTGGCTCTTACAACGGTCTGTCAGATCTTTCAACATTAATGTGACGATCTGTTTCATATCATTTTTGTTCAGTGAACGGAATACGATGGTTTCATCAATACGGTTTAAGAACTCCGGTTTGAAAATCCTGCGCACTTCCTCCATCACACTGTTTTTCATGCGCTCGTAATTCTGCTTTTCATCATCCGAAGATGCAAAACCAAGTTTTTTCGGTTCCACAATGGACTGTGCTCCTGCATTTGATGTCATGATAATGATCGTATTTTTAAAGTCCACCTTGCGTCCCTGGGAATCCGTGATATGTCCATCGTCTAACACCTGGAGTAAAATATTAAATACATCCGGATGCGCTTTTTCGATCTCGTCAAACAAAATCACGGAATACGGATTCCTGCGCACTTTCTCGCTGAGCTGACCGCCGTCCTCATGTCCGACATATCCCGGCGGGGAACCGATCATTTTAGAAACACTGTGTTTCTCCATGTACTCCGACATATCAACACGTATCATCGCCTGTTCATTGCCGAAAACAGCCTCCGCCAGTGCCTTGGAAATCTCCGTTTTACCTACGCCTGTAGGTCCTAAGAACAGGAACGAACCGATTGGTCTTCTCGGATCTTTTAAACCGACACGTCCACGTCTCACCGCTTTTGCCACAGCCGTCACAGCTTCTTCCTGACCAACGACACGTTTGTGCAGCGTTGCCTCTAATTTTTTCAGGCGGGCTGCCTCGCCTTCTGCCAGTTTCTTCACCGGAATTTTTGTCCAGCCGGAAACAACATCTGCCACATCATCCTCTGTGACAGACAGATTCTTTCTGCGGATCTCACGCTGCGCTTTTTTTGTCTGCTTCTCAAGCTCTGCTTCCAATGCTTCCTTTTCTTCCTTGCACTGTTTTGCAAGCGCAATATCGGAATTGCTCAGAGCATCCTCTAACTGTAATTCTTTTTCTGTGATCTGATTTCTCAATTCCGCAAGTTTCTCTGTATGGTTAGACACGCCAAACCGCACTCTTGCTGCTGCTTCATCCATCAGATCAATTGCCTTATCCGGCAAAAAACGGTCATTGATATAGCGCGCTGACAGGCGGACTGCCGCCTCGACTGCCTCATCCGTGATCTTTACATGATGATGTGCTTCGTATTTACCGCGAAGCCCTTTCAAAATTGTAACTGTCTGTTCCTCGCCCGGTTCCTCCACCGTCACAGGCTGGAATCTTCGCTCTAGTGCAGCATCTTTTTCTACATATTTGCGGTATTCTGTGATTGTCGTTGCTCCCATGATCTGAATCTCACCACGGGCAAGTGCAGGTTTTAAAATATTAGAGGCATCGATCGCGCCCTCTGCGCCACCGGCACCGATGATTGTGTGAAGCTCATCGATAAACAGCAAAACATTTCCTGCTTTTGTCACTTCCTGAATCACTTTTTTGATACGCTCTTCAAATTCTCCACGGTATTTTGAACCAGCCACAATACCGGATAGGTCTAAAGATACCACTCTTTTTCCCTGAACAGAGTCCGGTACAAGGCCGGATACGATACGCTCTGCGATCCCTTCCACGATAGCCGTTTTACCAACTCCCGGTTCTCCGATCAGACATGGATTGTTCTTCGTTCTTCTGCTTAGAATCTGAATCACTCTCTGGATTTCTTCCTCACGTCCAACCACCGGATCCAGTGCTCCTTCCGTTGCAAGCTGTGTCAGATCTCTGGAATACTGATCCAGCGTCGGGGTTCCCTCATTATTTTTCTTTTTTCCCGGACGGCCATTCTGAAATTCTTCGCGGTAAAGATTTGCATCTTCCCCCATCGCAATGAGAGTGTCCACAAAGACTTTCTGCATATTGACGGACAGCGTTGTCAGTAATCTGGATGCAACACAGTCTGTCTCTTTGATCATGGCAATCAGAATATGTTCTGTTCCAATGGCATCTGCATGGAATCTGACTGCCTCCTTCTCTGCATTCTCAAGAACTTTTGCTGCTCTCGGTGAATAACCATCTGATTCTGCTACTGCTGTTCCCTCTGCCGGAGCGATCAATTCTTTGATCAGATCTACAATTTTATCTAACTCTACACCATTCTCATTCAGAATTTTTGCCGCTACTCCTGAATTTTCCTTCAATAGCCCAATCAGTAAGTGCTCGGTTCCGATATAATTATGATGTAATGATTTTGACATTTTGCCGGCGATATCAATCGCTTTTTTGGCTTTTACAGTGTATGGTAATTGCATGTTGTCTCCTCACATTATTTATTAGGTGATTGCAAACTCTCCTTAATCTATCTCAAATTGTTCAAAATCAACAAAATTTTCGAAAACACGCTTCCGCTACGTGTCACTCGCAACGGTACTGCTCATTCTTCGCAGTACTTCGCAAATTCATTTATAATCTGCTTCGCAGATAGGAATTTGCTCACTCTTGAATCACTTTCGCACGGTCTGTGCAGTAAATGCACAGACCTGATAAAAAATGTCGCACCTGCCTTCTAAGTACCGGCGGTTCCACAGTGTTTTCTCAAGCTTTTGTTGATTTTTCACAATTTAATTTACGTTATGAATGAGTTTCGCAATTATCTACATTCTATTTTATATTATAAATCATTTAGGTCGAAAACTTCCATTCCTTTTTCATTTTTTTGCGGCACATCCATTTTTTCATTTTCTATAGGTGATTTTTTCTCGGACATTTCTTCTGTCACTGGTTTCTTAGACGGGGATGGAATTTCATCCTCATAATCATTCCATTCGCGGTAAGCCCTGTTGATTGGATGTTCTTCCTCGATGTACTCTTCCTCGTCATCGAAATAATCGTCCTCATCCTCTTCGAACTCTTGTGCTTCTTCTGTTTCTTCTGCTTTTTTCGGTTTCCAGGCTTTATTTGTTCTCGCTGTCTGCCCTGCTTTTGATGCTTTTTTTGTGTTCTCTGCGTTTTTCATTGGAGCTTCAGGGGATTTTTCGACAAATTCATCTTCCTCATCGCTCTCGTACTCAGACTCTTCGTTCTCAGAATCGTTGTCCTCTAAGAGTTCGTCTTTTCCTTTTTTCTTTCTGCCAAAGAGAACGATATTCAGGATGATCACAACTGCGATTGCCAATACAAAAATAAGCACAGCGATCATGTTTCTGGAAAAGGATTTTGCATCTTTATATTTCTTTGAGAGTTCATCATACTCGCTCTGCAATGCTGCAAGATCATCCGAAGAGGAATCCGCTGTCTCTGTGATATTTCCATTCACACGCTGGTAAGTTCCTTCCGCTGCATCATACTGATACCAGCCTTCGGTTCCATCCTGATTTACCCCATAAAAGATATAGAAATCAGACGCTTCCTCTCCATCCTCTGCCGGAAGCTGGTAAGCGGTCATCACAGTATTTTCCGGCATTTGCAGGGACACCTGCACATAACTCTCCGGCAGTACCGAATCAAGCGGCGCCAGAAGTGGGATAGCATAACTGCTCTCCCCTGCTGTAAACTTCATAAAGTCATAGACAACATCCCTTGTCTCATCATAGATAAAGAACCTGCCGGTTGTTGCATCCACATTGTCTGTTTCCAGATAGATCAGAGAGATTGTTCCCTTGTTAAATGTCAGACCTCTGCATTCCGCTCCCCGGAAATTAACTGTTGCCTCTGTAAAATCAGACGGAATCTGTTCCTCTGTAAAATTGTCTGCGATATGGTAGGTCGTGTTATTGATCACAACATCCGCCGCCGACACCGGAGTTTCCGTTGTGTCCACTTCCTCAGTATCTTCTGGAGTCTCGCTGTCAACATTTCCGTCGTCTCCGTTTTCACCGCCTGTAGTTGTCGTCTCACTTCCGGTGGTTCCTGCAGCCTGTCTTGTCACAGTGATTTTATAAGTGGCTGTTGTACCATTTTCTGCTTTTACGACAATCTGAACAACGTTTGCCCCAACTGCAAGATTCGTATTTCCAGTCACAGACTCAATCGTTGCCTTTTCATTGACCGGTGTTGCACTCACTGCAATACTTGTCACGGAATTATCAACCGTTGCCGTGTACTTTGTGGTGCTTCCCTTAAAAGCCGGAGACAATGTTCCCGGTGAAATCGTCAGCGCCTTTAAGGAATTATCTGCGGATAAAGCTGCCGTATTCGTATTGCTTCCAGTATTGTTGTTATTTCCTGTATTGCTGCCTGCTGCTTCGTTTTTGACCGTTACAGAAGTGCTGCTGCCTGCCATGGAATCCAATTCTTCTTCGGTACCGTAAATAACACCATCCGTAGCAGAAAGCGAAATAGAAGCTTTTCCCGCACTGATTGCTTTTAATGTCACACTGAAGCTGTCACTCGCTACCGAAATACTTCCGCCGCCACCGCCATAAGTTGCATTACAGCTCACAAACTCCAGAATGCCGGCATCATAGGTCAAAACCATATTGGCATATGCACTGTCCCCGGATGCACTTAATGCTTTTGCCGTTACCGTCACAGTCTGTCCGATATTCAGGGAACCGGCAGACACAGCGATCGTTGTTTTTCCGGAAGCCGCCTTGGCATGCATCTGCGGTGTCATAAGGCAGATGCATAATGTTAACAGTGTAATGATCACACCTAATTTCTTTTTCATTTTACTCTCCATTCTTATGTGTGAAAATTGTATTTTCTCACTAAAATAACTCTTTCTATCCACACAGCCCTATTACTGTTCAATCTGTGCTGCATTTATAATATGTTTCTGCAAAAGCACAAGGTCTTTTACGGAAACTTTTCCATCTCTGCTTATATCCGCAGCCGCTGCATACGCACCGGAAAGCTGTGATGTTCCAAGAATCTGTTTCTGCATCATGACCAGATCGACCACAGAGATTTTTCCATCTCCATTGATGTCACCGTAAATGACAACGTCATACTGCTTCACCAGTGTTCCATTTGCATATACTGCAATTTTATTACCTGTTCCGACTGCACCGGTATTTTCTGTGCCATCTGCTTTCAGCACTTTGACCGTGCCGCTTCCCGCTGAGATATTGGCAAGTACAGAAGAAGCGCCTGTTCCCGGTGTAATACCTGTGATCACGGTATCTCCCAGTTTATAGGAGGTAGAAACGGATACGCCGTCCGCAACCGTTGTTCCACCACTTTCCGGTGTCTGGGTATTGTCTGCTGCCGGCTGCTGTCTTACCACATTGATCGTGTAGGTTTTTGCCGAACCGCTCTGTGACACACAAGTTACGTTGATCGCATTATTTCCATAATTCAATGCATAAGTTCCCGCTCCGGAAACTCCCGCTTTCGGTGCAACTGCCGAAGCACCTACATTGATCGAGCTTACCTCGGTTCCAACGATCACGGAATAATCGGTTACTGCTCCCTGGAAAGACGGTGTCAGTCCATATCCGCTTACGCTGAGAGAAGAGAGCCAGTTATTCGGATTACCACTGTCTGAAAACGTCACTGCTGACTCCGGCATATTGCTATACACCGGAATACGGAATATAAATCCCTGTGATTTATCCGCATAAGCCGTGCTCATTGTTTTTCCTTCTGACATTGCCGCCTGCACATTTGTCATGTACTGATGTGAGTATATGCTGTTCATATTCACCACATTAAATTTCTGGAAATATAAGGTGTTCTGCCCTTTTTTCACATAATTATTTCCAACGATACCAGCTCCACCATTAATTGATTTATAAATAGAATTCCAGTCGTTATTTTTCGCATAAATCAATCCGTTGACCGTCGCAGACGCAGACGATGTCGTATATGCTCCGATATTAAAGTAATTGTAATATCCATTATAGCCAGAGTAATTGCCAGAGATCAAAGGACTTGTCCCCTTATTTCCCTGCTCCTGCTTACATCTTGCAGCCAGATGATAAGGACTGACACTCAAGTTCTGTCCCACTTCCATGAAAGTATCTGCATAGCTTCGCGATGCTCCGTCTGTATCGCTATAGTTTCCACTCATGAAACTGCCTGACAGAATATTTCCAACTCCTGTCACGTTCTGATATGGCGCATATTCTAACGTTTCAAACTGAAAAATATACGTGTCATTCAGGTAATTTCTCGGATCCATGCAATATGCTATGTAATTGGAGGAGGCACTTACCCAGCCTGCTCCGTCATAACCATACCATTTGTTGGTCGCCCAGTCATAAGCCCCCGTCTCCGTTGACTTTCTCGCATCATTGGAAGAACTCTGCACCAGATTCCTTCCGACAACACTCTCATTTGCAATGACGGTATTCCAGTCTAGTCCTGTCTGTACCGGAACGAACTGCCAGTCTGGATACTTCTGGTGCAATGCCAGAAGTGAGTTACAATAGCTGTCCGGAAATCCTGCTGATTTTAACGATGCAACATATTCTTCATCCGTCACCGTTGTGGTGTCTCCCTGCGATCCATCCGCAGAAGTCTGTCCGGTTACTGACAGATAGGTTCCGCAGATCCAACCTGCATAATCCACACCATTCTTATTAAATGTCACATTGTACCACACAGTTCCATTTGTGGTTGTCTGTCCGAGTACATTGACTGTCTGATCTCTTTTTACCGTCGTGACCGGAGAATATGCCGTGCTCGCACCTGTCCTCACATAGACATTGCCGTTCGTGTTGGTGACAACTCCGGCTGCACCCTGCGCTGAATTATCTGTGATCGTACTTCCCGCAGAAGTATCCTCGGATGACAGTGTGATAAAATCGGATCTGATATAACCTGTCGATGACATTCCATTATAGGAAATCTGTACTTTATACCACTTCATTCCATCCGAACCATCCGCTTCATCGATCACGCGGACGGCTGTTCCAGCCGCCAGAGATGTGATTTTTTCGCCATTCACAGGCGATTTCCGCATCTGCACCGGGCCATCGTTCAACACTCCTGCCGTCTCCGTGTAGGCATAACTTTCCAACGGTTTTACCGTAATGACCGCAGTCGCTGCTGTCACACCAAAAATCGTTGCAAAGATAAAGCTCCGCCATTTTCTCTGTTTTATATTAAGGTTTCTTCTCATTTTTCCTCCAAATGCCTTCGGTACTTCCCCAAAAGGCACAGTAAATCAAGCTTATTATATGTAATTCACGACAGAGCGTCAACCTTAATCTGGTAAATATGGTAACTATTCAGAGCCAAGACAATTTTCATAAATTTGCGAATCATGCTTGCATGAATGAGCATAATTTTGAAAATTTCTTTGGCGAAGTAACCACATGAGCAAAAATATAGCTCTGAAAGAGCGATTTTGCGAATGAGGTGCTGAATAGTTACTAAATATGTATGATACAGCAAAGTGCTCAGATACTGTCTGAGCAGTAACGATGTTTTGTCCTTTTTTCCACCTTATCATTATTCAAAACTAACAATAATCCCCACAAGAGTCCTCCGATAGCCAGAAAGCTTCCCACGATCAAAGGCAGGTTATAAACATAAATCTTTGCCCCAGCCAGCACAACAATGCCAGCTACCATTCCAAGCGCTGCGATAAATGCAACAATACCGCATGTAAAAATAAATTCATAATCCAACTTTCTCATCCTTTTTTACCTCCCATGGAAAACAGCTTTTGTCATCAATATAAACATCCGCATAAATCTTTCTTCCGTCTGATCCGTACCTTTCGATAATCTCCGGCAGATTCTCATTCACTGCATCAAATTCCAGTTCCCACTTCCTGCACCATTCCACTGCTTCCTCTAACTGATTTCCACAGCGGCACGTCCACAAAATAATCTGGCGTCCCTGCCTTCTCAATCCTTTCAGCAGTTCGATCAGTGCTGTATTCGGCTGTCCGATCTTTGGGAAGCAGTCCGTACAAAGTGTTCCGTCAAAGTCTACCGCAATAATCTGATATTCCGTTTTCATCTGCCATGCTCCTCACTTTCCGTCATTTTGCCCTCTTGCTGCTTCCCATTATCCATATTTTCTGTCCATTAATTCGGACAGTAAAAGACCACCTCACGAAAAATTTCATGAAGTGGTCTTTTTACCTTTCATATATTTTGTTTTTTACGCAAATAATTTTTTCACCATTTCCGCATCAAATACGACCTGCTTTACATGGTCAACCTCAATCTGATACAGTGCATTTGCTGCTAGGTGCTCTGCCGCCTGCTCCAGATCACGGATTCCCGATGTATTCTTATACTGCTCGATCAGTTCATCCAGTCCCTCCCCGGTCAGAACGATCTCGCCCTGCAGCAATCCGATTCTCTTTAATACTTTTGGCAGTGCAAATTTGGAGAAAATGATTTTTTTCTCTTCCTGCGTGTAATCCGGGATATCGATCACAGCAAAACGTGACATCAGCGGGGCACTGATATCTTCTTTTACATTGGCGGTCGCAATCGGATAGACGCCGCCGGTCGGAATCATACATTCCATATAGTTGTCTGTAAATCCAAGATTATCTAATAAGGTAAGAAGTACGTCCGCCGGATTGCCGTTTCCTTTTCCGGATGCAGCCTTATCAAGCTCGTTGATGATGAATACAAGGTTCGACTCGCCAGCCATGGAAAATGCATCCATAATAATACCAGGCTTCGCATTTCCGTAGATACGGGAGCTTCCGGTCAACTGCTCCGGGTCATTGATGGAACTCATATCGAGTGTCGTCCACGGCAGTTTTAAAATTCTTGCCACCGCATAGGCAATCTGCGATTTTCCGGTTCCTGCCGGTCCGACAAGCAGAAGTCCATACGCTGGAAGTGTGTGTGTGCGGTTGATCTGGATGATAGTCTCCATGATACGCTGTTTTACTTTTTCCATTCCGTATAGTTCTTCGTCTAAAATCCTGCGCGCCTCCACCGGATCGATCGCTTCAAAATAATTATTTTTCCACTGGATATTTGTCATAATGGAAAGTGCGCGCTGTGCGTGGCGGCGTTCCTCTGCAGACACTTCGCTGGAACGGGCGACTGCTAAATTTCTCCTCGCCCACAGTCTGATATTGTCCGGCATGGTTCTTCCTGCACAGTTTAAGAAATCCGAAATGCTCTGGATGCTGGTAAGCTTCATGCTGTCGCCGCTCTCGTCTAACTCTTCGTCCTCATCCTCCTGCTCCAGTGCACTGCTCGATAAAAGGCGTTCCATCACATACTGTAAAAATCCATCCGCCGCAGAGAGTTTCGTTCCACCGTGAAAAGCATTTTCCCTGATCTTGTACACGGCATAGCCGTCCGCCCTGTTTTCCCCGGACAAAAGAACGTTGATACGGTTCTCCCCAAGCCATTTGATCAGATTCACAAAACGTGCATCGATCCGCAGGATATTGGAACGGAATGTCTCGTCCTCCTCCTTAAACTCAAATGCTGTCCACTGGCTCTGGTTGCAAAATACTCCGGTGGAATGATGGCTCCACTGTTTTTGCTGATTGTCTAACACCAGGATCGGATCATCCGGTGTTTTTTCGGAACTGTCTGATGTAAATGCGGTATATGTACATACAAACGCTTCTTTTTCCTCTGAAGCGCTGCTGAAATCAAAAACTGGCATACTTTTTCTCTCCTTTGTTCTCCGATACTCTTTTTCTGTACTTATCAAACCATAAAACAAAAAAATTTACAAGGAAGTTTTTCGATATACTTCCTATAAATATGAAACTTCTGCTATTCCTGCTAAAACTAATCATGGTCATATGAATACTGTAACGAATATTGACGTTACTGTTCACTCAGCACCTGAACACCATGCTGTTCAGGTGCGTATGAACGTGATGCGGGTGTGAGCAGCCCCCTTTTGCGAAGCAAAACTTTATATGGGGCTGCGAAGTTACAGTTCGCAGGGTAACCTGTGAACTGTAACATATTGACAATAGGGACAACTGATTTTATAATTCAATAATAGGAATTATTACTAATTTAGGAGGTTATGAAATCGCAAGGCATCGCTTTGTATGCAGTACGATTTCATTAAAATAAATCATGGAGATAGATATTATCGGTTTGATCAGTGCCTGTTCCTATGCTCTCGACTGCATCGAGGCAGAACTAGTAAACATTAAAAATAAACACGGAAAACGAGTGGCCTATATCAGTGTGCGCATGGGGCAGTATTTTGATCTCCCGGAGGATGCCCTGCAGGATCTCGCAATCTGCGCTCTGCTACACGACAATGCCCTCACCCAATATATTTCCGAGGAATTACAGAAGCATTCTGCAAAAGACCTGACCGCTGACCTTGTGGCAAATACCACAAACCTGCATTGCATCTACGGTGAACGGAATCTTGCAAAAATCCCTTTTAAAACCGATGTGACCAACGCAATCTTATACCATCATGAGCATGCGGACGGCACCGGGCCATTTCACAAAAAATGGGATGAAGTTCCTCTGTCTGCACGCATTATCCACCTTGCCGATGTGGTGGATATCATCGGGCACAGCGGTGCATTTGAAACACAGAGATGGGACATGGTAAAACAGTACCTGATCCGGCATACGGATAAACTTTTTGACGCCGCATGTGTGGATGCTTTTTTCCATATATTTTCAGATAACGAATTTGCAGCTTTCAGGGATGACTCCTTTGAAACGAAACTCTGGGAGATCGTTCCGAGAGAAAAACAGACCTTTGGCTGGGAAACCTGCAAAAATATCGCCGACTTTTTTGCGCAGATCGTCGACTATAAATCTTCTTTTACAAGCAGACACTCCATTGGTGTTGCAGAGAAAGCCGCCGCATTTGCAGCGTACAACGGCTACGATCCCACACAGGTCCAGAAAATGTATCTGGCCGGCGCACTTCATGATATCGGCAAAATGGCAATCGACAATGATATTCTGGAAAAACCGGATAAGCTGACCGATGAAGAATTTTCAAAAATGAAAAACCATGCAGGATATACTTATCTGATTCTGTCCAATATCAACGATTTTGAAGACATCCGTGACTGGGCAGCATTCCACCACGAAAAACTGAACGGAAAAGGCTATCCTTTCGGCAAAACTGCCGCCGAATTAAACGAGCCGGAACGCATTATGGCGTGTATAGACATTTATCAGGCACTCACCGAAAGCCGCCCTTATAAACAGGGTTTTTCGCATGAAAAAACCTGCGATATTCTCGATGATATGGCAGACAAAGGCTTTATTGATGCCGGCATTGCACAAAAGATCAGAGTCTGCTTTCAGAATACAACGATCTGATTTTTTGCGTTTTATCTTTACGAAAACATATTTTTTCGTTACAATATGGTGTGTATATGAAAAATTACGATATCATATTCAATGAAAGGAATCAATTATTATGTCAAATCCAATTGTTACAATCGAGATGGAAAACGGCGATATCATGAAAGCAGAGCTTTATCCTGAAATCGCACCAAATACTGTAAACAACTTTATCAGTTTAGTAAAAAAAGGGTTTTATGACGGCGTTATCTTCCACCGTGTCATCAACGGTTTTATGATCCAGGGCGGCGACCCGGACGGAACCGGAATGGGTGGCCCGGGCTATGAAATCAAAGGAGAATTTTCCCAGAACGGTTTCAAAAATGACTTAAAACATTCTGAAGGTGTTTTATCCATGGCAAGAACTATGATCCCGGATTCTGCCGGTTCCCAGTTCTTCATCATGCACAAGAACTCTCCACACTTAGACGGCGCTTATGCTGCATTCGGTAAAGTGATCGATGGTATGGATGTTGTCAATAAAATTGCAGAAACAGCAACTGATTACTCTGACCGTCCATTACAGCCACAGGTAATGAAAACCGTGACAGTTGAAACTTTCGGGGTTGATTATCCGGAACCTGAGAAGTGTTAATTTAACAGAATTTCAGACATCATAAAAAAAGGACTGGTTTTTGAGGGGACACCTCAAAAACCAGTTTTTTTTATTGATCCATACTATTCTCTATTTTACACACTCCAAAATGATTTCCTCACACCTCTCATATCCCAGTTGCGAACTGTTCAAGGACAATGAATAATTACTTGCCATTCCCCATTTCTGGTCTGTGTAGAAATTATAGTTTGTTCTGCGCCTTTTATCTGTTTCGGTTATCATTTTTGCGGCATTAGCTTCTGCGACATTGTATAATTTACAGATACGCTGCACTTTTTCCGGCATATCCCCGTGTATAAAAACATTCAGCACATCCTCTCTGTCTTTTAAGATAAAATCCGCATTTCTTCCTATGATCACACAGCTTTCTTTTTCCGCAATTTTCAGGATCACGTTTCTCTGTGCTTCATACACCATATCTTCCACTGATTTCCCTGTGATATCACGTCCGGAAAATGCATAGGCAAATAAGCCTTTCTTCGGAGACAATTCCGCATTTTCCCGGATATATTCCGGTGAAAATCCTGACTGCTCTGCAATCTGTCCGATGATATCCTTGTCATAATAGGAAATCCCAAGTTTCTTTGCCACTTCTTCACCAATAAAGCGGCCGCCGCTTCCAAACTCTCTGCTGATCGTTATGATTCTCTTTTCCATAACTGACTCCTCCTTAACTTAAACTTTCTACCTTGTTTTTTCTGATCCTCTTCAACAATACATATCCCACCAGACATGCGGTAAGCTCGGTGATCGGAAATGCCCACCAGATCAACGAAACTCCCATCTGACCGTTTCTGACAAAAACAGAGAAAATGCCAGCCAGCGGTAATATAATTATAAGCTGTCTGAGCAGCGAGATCACAAGTGATTCCATACCACCGTCCAGTGCCTGATAAATTCCCTGATATGCCACATTGATTCCCGCAAAAATAAAGCTGATGGAGATGATTCTCATCGCTCCGATGAAATACTCTCTGGATTGTCCCGCATTAAATAACGTCGCAAAAGCACCCGGGAAAATTTCCGTGATCGCCACACCAATGACCATAAGTACGATCGTATAAATCAGTCCATACCTGATTCCGTCCTGAATCCTCTTTTTGCTGTGCATTCCGTAGGCAAACGCAATGATCGGTGTGATCGCATCCCTAAGTCCAAATGCGAGGAACAATACAAACTGCTGCACTTTATAGAACAATCCATATGCGGTCTGTGCAGAAGGACTGAATTTTAAGATCAGATTCATCACATAAACCATGATAGACATCAATGCCTGTGCAATGATCGCCGGAAGTCCGATCGCATAGATTTCTTTTATAATTCCGGTATCAGGCTTCATGTATTCCACACCATGCTCAAACTCTTTATTTAATTTCATATGAAAAATAAATAATAATGCTGCCGATGCGACCTGACCAATTACAGTAGCATAGGCTGCGCCCTCCACGCCCATTTCAGGAACTGGTCCGATACCGTAAATCATGATCGGATCTAGAATTATATTTACGACCGCACCTACCACCTGACCGATCGTAGAATAAAGGGAACGTCCGGTCGCCTGTAATAATTTTTCAAATAATGAGAAGAAAATGATTCCAAATGAAACCACACAGCATATTCTTAAATAACTCATTCCCATTGAAATCACTTCCGGATCAATGGTCTGTGATGAAATGTATGCTCTTACTCCAAAAATTCCAAATAAGAAACATACCACATAAATAATTACTCCGAGAAATAAACTGTTGCCCGCCACTTTTGCAGCTTTTTTTGCATTTCCCTGTCCGAGTGTCCTTGCGAGAAGCGCATTGGTTCCGACACCTGTTCCAATTCCTACTGCCACCATAAGCATCTGTACCGGGAACACCAGTGTCAGTGCGTTAAGCGCCGCTTCACTTCCCACCTTCATGTTTCCAACAAAGGCACTGTCCACAATGTTGTAGACCGCCTGCAATGCCATCGATAAGATCATCGGTATTCCCATCTGCACCATGAGCTTATTGACCGGCATCTCCTTCATTTTGTTACTTTCTGACATACAATCCTCCTTGTTTTTCCGAAGGAAAAATCCGAACTCCTTTGAGTGAGGAGAGGATTTGGCCTCCTTGTTTGCGAAGCAAATGCGACTGCCCTTGCAGGAGCAGAGGATTTGACCTCCTTGTTTGCGGCACAAAAAAAGTGTGCTCCTATCACAATAAGCTGGACTTACGCTGATAGGCTACACACTTTTTTCATGTCTTTCTATTAACTTTAAAATAAAAAAACGAGTAACATAACTGGATTTACGCTAGTCTGCTACTCGTTCAGGAATTATTATATTGATTGATTTGAAAAAAGTCAAACAGAAATTTTGTTACAATTTTCTTATTTAATCCGTTTCTGAATATCTTCAACAGACGGCAGCTGCTTTTCCAGATCATCCGGCAAACTGCTAGTTATTTTGTATTCGCTTACACCAATCGGCTTTGAAATATCCTTGAGCGAATATTCTGCGACCACATTGTTTTTGCTTTTACACAGAAGCAAACCAATCGACGGATTGTCCTGTTCTTTCTTCAAAATACCATCTACGGCCGACAGATAAAAATTTAGCTGACCGGCATATTCCGGCTTGAAGTCACCCGTTTTCAGTTCTATAACCACATAGCAACGAAGATTCAGATTATAGAACAGTAAATCAATGTAAAAAACATCACCACCTACATTCAGGGGATACTGATTTCCCAAAAATGCAAATCCCGTTCCAAGCTCTAAAAGAAGCTTTGTGACATCCCGAACCAGTGCCTGCTCAATGTCCCGTTCAAGCATATTTTCCCGAAAAGGAATGAAATCAAATACATATGGGTCTTTCATAGTCTGTACTGCCAACTCACTTTGTGGAGACGGTAGACGGTGTTCAAAATTTGTAACCTTATCCGCCAGAACCTGACGTTCATACAAACTACTTTCGATTTGATGAATCAAAACATTGTGTGACCATCCGTTTTCAGCCGTTTTTTCAATGTACCATATACGCTGTTGCGGGTCTTTGACTTTTTCCAAAATTGCAATATTATGAGACCACGGAATTTGTGCAGACACCGTCTGCACAAATTTCCGATCTGGATATGTCTCGGCAAATTTTGCCATGTATTTTAGATTACGAACAGAATATCCTTTACTCTCCGGGAATGCGATCCTAATATCAGTGGCAAGATTGTCAATAAACTTGTTGCCCCATGATTTATGCTCATTGATTACACAGCCTATATCATGATAAAGGAGCAGCATGTCTACGTTCGCATGAACTGCTGCACGGTATTGCGCAGCCTTGATTTCACTCTTAATATTTTCAATAATAGAAAGATACTCAGATGTATTCATTAGCACACACCTCACCTCACTTTCACATAATTCTTAACATTATTTTTCTCTCTTGCACTCATCGTCTGTTCTTCCATCTCAATTACTTGCTATCCTTTTTCGCTTTTTATAATTATATGCATATGTCTCGTTTCTATCAAAATAGTAAAGGAGCTACCGATAGATGGCAAGCCTGTGTGTTAGTTAAAAAATATTGATCAGTTCCGTAGATTCCGGTGAATCCGCAAATGTTTTTTCTCCCAATAAAACATCAATGGATTCAAACTGCTTTTCTGTCAGCGTAAGTGCCCGGACAGAGCCATTTTCCGGGAGATTCTGTTTCAGCCTCTGTCTGTGCATTGCAACAGAATCTGTTCCATTACAAATTCTTGAATACACGGACCACTGCATCATATTGTACCCATCTTTTATCAAAAATTTCCGGAATTTTGCGGCTGCTTTTTTCTCTTTTGCAGTGACGACCGGAAGATCAAAAAAGACAACAATTCTCATAAATCTATTCATAACTGTGTACCTGTAGCTGTATCAGTTCCGGCAGATCAAGCTCTGTCCGGTTTCCCTGTAATGCACTGCTGTAACTTGCAATCAACATATCAATACAGTTACTTACAATACGCATATCTCCTTTCACTGACATATCAAAATTTATAATTCCAAACAATCCCTTTTTCATTTCCGGTGTCAATGTACTGTCTATTTCTGAAATATCAAAATGACTGGAAACATATAGATCCACCAATGGCCGGAATGGCTCGATCATGTCATCTGCCAGATTATAATTATTCAGCTCGCTGTGATGAAAGATACCAATCGATGGTTCCAACCCGTAACATATGATGGAACGTGCGATCATTCCACGGATGATTGCATATCCATAATTCAATGCCGAGTTAATAATATGATCATTTCCTCTCGAAAACCCAAGTCCGTACATACATCGGAAATAGTATGCTGCCGCTTTGGCTTCCACATGTGTCCTGTCGCCGGACTGTACTTCCTTACACATTCTGAGAAGTTCCTCATGTCCATCCAGCTCCAATAATTGCAGGCACAGTGCCTGATTTCGTATCTTCTGGATCACAACCTGCTGCCACAAACGCTTTTGCAATGGCTTTCCCGTCTCCATCTGATATTTTAAAATTTTAAAATGACGGCTGTGTCGCACCATTGGCAATAACACTGCATTTGGCAAATGTTTTTCATCACAGACATAAAGCGCAATACCGCTATCCGCAACTTTCTGTAACAGATAGGCAGATAATGTGACCGACTGATTTTCAATTAAAATACAGTTAATATCTTCCAGTGGAATATGCACCTCATCCCCGGCAGTCACAACTAACTGCTGATCCTGAATGCGGAGTTTCATATTACTGCTGATCATAATATTTCGAAATCCCATATGTTTCCCTCAATTTTTCTAATGAAATTCCTGGCGGTTCTCGTGGCGGACAACGGAAATATTTCCGAGGATGTCTACCTGGCATTTTTCAAAAATTTCCAGACTCTGAATTCCAAGTCCTCTAAATTTAAAATTACTGTCATTCGCAAAACCGGCAATACTTGCCGTTGCAATATCTGCCCCGGTGTAATACGCAAATATTTCTTTCTGCAGCAATAATCCACCATTTACCAGATTTGTTTTTATATCCTTTTTGCTCTTCACATGGATTAAATCCCTGGAATACAGACTAAAAACAAAATTGGCATCATCCATGACTCTCCACTCTGAATATGGTTTTGTGTGTGTTGCCGCCCTGTTCGGCAGCACCTTCCGTACCACATCCGCTGTATACACAGGCACGAAATAGTATTTTCCATTTTCCCGGAACACATCAATCCGCACCATCTCACCATTCGCAGCAATTCCTGTCCCACCACGAACCATAACACCGGAAGTCTGTTTCTTCTCAATCTTCACCTTGCGTACAACCGGACCTTCTGTACCGTCAGCTTTCGGCTTATGAAAATCTTCCGCGAATGCTTTCTTTCCATCATTTCCATGCAATAACAGTTGCCTTACCAATGCCTGATAAAGAAGCCTGTCGCTGTCTTTATCATAATATCCTTCAATCTCATTGTCTTTATTCAGTTTCAGATCCGTCAACGGAACTTTTGTTATCACCACACCACGCGTTTCATAATCTCTCGCACTTCTTATGGTTGCATCATGTGCCGAACCTGTCACCTTATGGTTTGGCATTCTGGATACAAAAAGTGGTCGTATATAATTGATATACCTGCCTTCTTCGATTGGGCTTTCCTCTTCTCCGTACATCCAGCCCGGATAATCAAGCTCTCTCTGAACATCCGCATGTGTCAGCAGGAAATTTTTTGGATCTTCATTCAGCAACCGAATATCTAATTCATCCCGGAAAAAATTCCATGGAAGTGGTACTTTCACGCCAAACTTTTCATCCCACTGCTCTCTTGTAAAATTGTCCCGATTCAGGATTTCTCCTGTTTCCTCATCTGGAAATTTGAAATTTCTGCTATAGGCAAGTTCCCTGCCCTGCATATATCTTGAGATTTTATGAATCATCCCATCTGTGCAGCATGCGATCACAACCGCATCCATTGCATGATGTCTGTCAGTCGAACGGTCTTTCTGCATCAGTCCCCAGCGTTTTCTGAGGTAAGATGTCACTGCTCCATTGACTGCCCACACCTGCTTTTTCTTTTCCGGATGATTGAATGGTTCCAATTCCAGATTCTGGCGGATCATATTATAAACTACTCTTGTAATATACTTGGTATCGTTTAAGTTTCTCTCCTTAAACTCTTTGCGTTCTTCCTCTGTAAAATTCTTCTTCAGTAATTTCTGCTGTTTCTTATAATCCCGGACAAGTAACCGGACGCTCGTTTCGTAATCTTCCCAGCGTTTTTCATCCGCTCCGAAGTATTCATATGGGGTACGATTCCCTTTCTGCCGGTTTTCCTGTGCAGTCACAAGCACCTTATTCCGGTAACTGTCGTCAAATGTGATACTGTACGGAAGAATATGGTCAATATCATACCCTCCATCAAATAATTCCTCCAATGGGATTTTCTTGCCGGAATACAGACAGTAACCTCCCTGATCATTCCACAAACGATATTTTAAAATATCCTGTCCGGTCGGGTTCTGTTTTCCTAATTCGATGATCTGCTGCTTTGCACGCTCATTCTCCTGCTGCCGCTTTTTCATCTCTTTTTCCAGATTCGTGCGATCCTGAAAGTTCTTTGACATCTCTCTTGCCAGCTCAATGTTGACCGCCTGCGGACTTCCATATTTCTGAATAATCGCATTGATGACTTTGATCGTCTGCGATACGGAGCGTTTTACAACCGGATTTGTGATATCATTTACGATAGCATTGATTTCTTCCCCTTTTAATAAGTGCTTTTTGCTGCCATCATTCAACGCACGGAAATCATAACCTGCTGCTTCACAGGCTTTATCATAAATCAAACCATCTTCTAAATATGGCTGCATCTTTCTCATTGCCTTGAGCGATACTCTCTGATACTTTGCAGGGGAAAGATCCAGCAATCCATCGATTTCTTCTCCTGATAAGCCCAATTCTTCCAGGCGGCTGCTTCTGCTGTCATCATTCTTATAAGCAGTCAGTATCTCACCGATCCGGTCAAATAAGTCTGCCTTCTCTCCAACAGGCATTTCCTCTGTTCGGTCTTTCAGGCATTTGGAATACTCATAAGTCCACGGCATACCTGCAAATTTTGCTTTCTCGGTATCACGGACTCTCTCTTCTTCCGTCTCTCCCTCTTTCTTTGCACTGTAATTTAGACTATTAAATTTTAAAGACGGATCAATGTTTAATTTTTTTCTTATCGTTCCATATTTCAACTCTTTGCCAGAAAGCAAAAGATCAATTATAGTCTTTCTTTCCTCTTCTGTAAAAAATCTGCCAGTTCCAAACTCATCGATCAGCTTCGTATGATTTATTTTCTGCAAAGCGACAAACAATTCCGCTGTATAAGTCGCCTTCGGTGCCCGATATTCGTCTTTTTCAAACGTACATTTTCCAACACGGTCGCCGAATCCTTCCATTGCATATGGGCTTGGCTTTCCGTCAGGCTGTAGTCCCGGTCCCATATCAAAGGAACGCTGGCTCGTCATAATCTCCACATACGCATTTTCCAATTCTTCAGTTGCCTTCTCATTTCCAAGTGCCCGCTGTGCAGCAAAAATAGCATGCACTTCCTCTACCAGCATTGACCGCAAAATGGTGTGCTTGTAATCATCCGGACGATTCCTTGGTGTCAGCACATATCCTTTTTCATTCCAGAGGCACTCCGTATGAAAAGCTTCATCCAGATACAGCATCTCCCCAACCGTGCGATAGCCTTTTTCCTGCATGATCTTCTGATTCTCTGTCGTTGCCTTTAATACTGCTCCGCCCTCTTTTCCCTTCGTCTCAGCCTTTCTGGTCGAACGGAAACCGCGGTGCTTTGCAATATGGATCAGCACCTGTGCCAGTTCTTCGTCTTTCAACTTACGATCTAATCCCTCATATCGCAACTGATAGACATCCGGAAGATTTCCTTTATAATAACGCTCCATAAAGGAATCCATCTCGATCAATCCATTTTCCTGTAATAAAAACTTAATCCGCTCTAATCTGTGTCTTCTCCGTCTCAATCTTCTGCGGGTTGTCCTTGCATCCCGTCTGGGAGCTGCTAACGCATCACCATTTTTCGGATTCTCTGCCACATCAAAAATTCTTACCCCGAGATCTGTGATCCGTACCGGTTCATCCTGACTGTTATTCTGTAAAACTGCCCATCCCACCGATGTGATTCCGATGTCTAATCCGATTCTGTACTGAAAATTTTCCTCCATAATAAGTAACCCTTCCTTTCCATGTTCTGCATTCATCAACTACAGACATAACGTTACATGTAAAAATGTTTTTGCACTTCCGTTCTACATTGAACCTCTTTCGGGACAATGCCATTTATTTCATACGCTTGAATAAATACGGGTAAAAGATAATCCCATTCCGAAGAATGGGATTAGAGCTTTTAGGTTTACTACCTTATTGTAGTAACCGGTTATTATTTGGTATGTTGTAATTCCCTTTTATACTAATCCTTTTTCCGACATTTGTAAATACTTTTTTCTGTTTTTTGACAATATTTTTCATTTTAAATCTGAATTCTCACGGTTTCATCTTCATTTTCCGGAATAACGTTCATTTTCCCTGCACCATATCTTTCCATCAGTGCCATCAGATTTGCTGTTCTGTTATCACGAAACTTGTCATCCGGATCTGCCTTTCGTATGATAAGCTGTTCGTATAGCTCTTCCACCCCGCCGCGGACATAATCATTGAACATCTTTTTATACTGCTCAAATTCTTCCTTCGTCTGTGCCCCCTGAAAAGCTTTTTTCACACACTCTTCATCTGTCAGTGTTCCTCTGTAATTCAGCATGATCATCATCTGTAATATAAAATCCAGATTTTCCTTTTCTTTCAACATCTGTTCCGGGAAAATACTGCTTGTCTCAAATGGCGAATAATCTTCCTCTGCCTTTCTGTCTACACGAAACCCAACAATAGCTGCCGCCACATACAGATCGATCAGTCGCTTAAAATAAGTACGTTCTGTGTCATCTCTCACCCACAATTCCTGTGCCATCTTTGCATGCTTTCCTTTAAATTCAAACTCTTTCTTAAAAAACTCAAAATCAGCCATTTAAAGTTCCTCCATTTTTCTGATCAATGCGAAAGCTTCCTCAGCTTTTTTATCAATACAGTAAGCCGCACCTACATAAGAATCTAAACCTGTATATTTCCAGTCTTTTTTCAGCATAAAAAGGATCACCTGCTCCGAGACTTCCGGTAATACACCTGCGATCAGTTTGATATTTTCATCTCCCAGTTTTGAAAAAGGACCATCCAACACGATAGGCAGCGTATCTCCTTCAAGTTCACTGACTCCAAGCTTTTCCGCCTTTTTCTGTCTGCTGTACTCCATAACAGTCACAATAAATGCAAAATTACGGGCGATCTTCTCTCCCTCGGAAAGATTTTTTTCTTCCCGGTAGCCACGCTCCGTCTGATAAAGCATTTGTATTTCATACTGTTCGGTCAGCTGGATCTTTTTATCTTTCGCATTGAACATCTTTTCAAAATTAAGCTGCACATTTTTATTGAGTTCCAGAAATGTTTTCCGCTCTTTCTGTTCAAATTCTTTTTTCATCTTGGCATAAAGCGCTTCTGCAACTTCCAGACGTGCCCTCCACTTGCGGTTCTCTTCGTTTGCAGCTTCCCGCCTGCGCATGTTGTTTTCAATATTTTCAATCTCTTTTTTGTAGTTCGAAATTTTTCCTGTACACTCTCCTTTTTCCACACTCGTTTTTTCCATTTCGGAGCGGTAATGTCTTAACAATCTTCTTTTTTCTGCGAAATCAAATGACGCATCCATCTGCCGGTTCAAAATTTCAAGCTGATTACAGGTTTCTTCGTAATCGTGGACACTGTCATCCACATTCTGCGCCATTTCAATTAATTCTTCATAACTTCCATCGGTACGGTTTTTCCAACGATTTCCGGTTCTCTCAAATTCTCCTAACAGCGATCCGATATCGGCAGGCGGAAGATAATTTCTCTGTTCTAAAAGACATTCCAGCTCATGGGAGCCTTCCGTAAGTGGCGTGCCACAGATACATCTGCCTGTCTTAATAATGTAATCGATCGTTCCCTGTCGCATATGCGGAATATCCCGTCTCTCCCCGGCAACAGCTTTCACCATTTTCACACACGCTTCAATGAGCGGCTGTGAGAACATCATATAGGCTTTGTCACTGATCTGTGACACTAAAGTTTTATAATGATTATTTGCCCTTTTCCTTTGTTCTTCCCTCACAATCTGCAGATTTTTTAACTTGCCCTGCAGCATTTCTGTACTCTTATTTTCTTCCAGATATTGTTCGATCTCATCACATTTCTTTTGATAATTTTTTATATTAATATCAATATTCTTAACATGCTCCTGTTCTTTTTCAATCATGTGCTCTATCCGCATCCGGTCATTTTCCAACGAATCATACATCATTCCATCACCGGTGATTTTACTTTTGAATTTTCGGGTGACAGAGTTAGATCCCATATCTTTCAGATGTAAAAGTGCTGCCTGATAGGAGGATAATCCAGTGAGACTATGTACGGATTCTTTGATATTTTCTCTGACACCGTTGACCGTGACATCACTCCAACGCTCACCATCAAACAGAAAGTAATGAGATAAATTTCTTGGAAATAGTTCATTTATAACATATTCCACCTGCCTCTCATCTACTTCTGTCACCACATCCGGTGCTTGAAGATCTGCTATCTTCATGGATACTTTTTTCTGAAATTCCCTGCATGTCATCTGTGGATAATTTCTGCTGTAAATTGTTTTCCGGCAGATCGTATACTGCTTTTCCTCATCGGCAGCCACAATCGTAACGGATACCGCTGCCTTACTGTCTGCATCCATGAACGCCAGAACATCATTATTTAAAAGCTGGTAGTCATCTGCATTTTTCCATTTCTCCATATTTACAGCTCCGTATAACCCGAAGCGGAAAGCCTGTGCAATCGTTGTTTTTCCAACAGTATTATCCCCCAATACTACTGTCACGTTTTTGCCCGGATCACAGCTGAATTCAATCGTGTTTACCCCTTTGTAACGCATAAAATTTTCCATTGTGATGCTTTTAAACTTCATGCTGCTCTCTCCTTTGTCTCTACCTTGTTCTTAAGTTATCAATAATTATTTTTTGTATCTCCTCCGACATTTTCTGGTCTGTCAATGCTTTGCTTCTGAGGTTTCTGCGTTCTGCGCTAAGGACTTCGAAGGTTAATGTATTCAATAATCTTTCATCTATTTCTTTCATCTTGACTGTCTCCTATAAATACATATTCACACGTTTTTCCACATCCGCTTTTACGCTTCCAAATCTTTTTTCAAGTATCTCAGCTAAATTGGGTTCATTAATTTCCTTTTTTCCATTAATGTCGATGTGCAAATCATAAACTGAATTATCATTACAATACTTAACGTAATACTCTACTTGATGATTTGAAATTTTTTGATTTGAATCTTTTGTAATATAAATAAAATTTAATGGAGAATTAAAGACATTCTTTTTATCATCCCTGCGTTTCTTTTCCATTCCCTTATATGTACTGTCTAATGTACCTACAGGAACAATATGATGCTCCTCTAATTTGTCACACACATCTGAAAACACCTGTATCTCTGCATCCGTCATTAAATCCGTGTATGTTTCTGCCAGATAAAACTGACATAATGTCTTTCTTACAACTGCTTTTGGAATTACACTTGTTTTCATTAGCAATGTCTCTTTATCAGAAAAGCCCTGCATATGAAACACATTTTTTTTCATATCCTGAATCCAGTTCTTATCTTCCGGATTCTTAATTATACTTAAGACATGATTGATGTCTTCGATAATATTTTCGCTTTGGTCTTTATCGTATCTTCCTGAAAATATGGAACACCAATACCACGCTTCTAATATATTTATTATATTTTCGTTCTCATAGAAACTGTCATTTGATAATATGTATCCTAATAAAACAAGCATGAGATTATAGTTTATTTCCTGTATTTTTCTAATTCCACATCTCACTTGCAAAAAGAAACATGCTCTATCTATTCCTTTACATGCTTTCCCATAATTGTTACAGATTTCATCCGATGTTAACGACAATATTTTGTCTCTCTTAATATAAGATAACTCCACTCTATTTTTCTGATAATCAGGAACATAACAAATCAGAGACAATACATTCAAAAAAATATCTGTATATTTTTTATTCAATTGATTCTTTTTTTCATCAAAACATCCGAGTCTATCCGATGCCGAGTACATTCCAATTGTATCTATAAAACATTTGTAATATTTCTTCATCCTGTCTGGGACAATTTTTTCATCGTATTTTTTCGTCCGCTGTATATCATCAACGATTAAATCAAAAAGATTCTTATTACTTGCAAGCTTCTTTTTTGCAGCTTTAGCTAAAACTAATTCAAATGTGCTTAACGATATGCCACCTATATTTAAGTTTTCATAAATATCAATAGCTCTGTTTCTATCTGATTTTGACACTACAATTTGGTGAAGATCCAAATTCGATATACAACATGTCAGATATTGCTTCATCTTATCAGCCCAATGGGTTTCTCCCATACTGATCCAGCTTTCTTCAAGTTCACTTCGATCCACTTTCTCTGCCTTGATAATTTCTCCCTTATAGTCATCTTCAATATATTTATTTACAAATTCCTGCTTCTGACTTTCCGTTGTTAAAATATCAAATTCTTTCTCTATACGGTAACGCACCACTCTTGTTACGATGTCCTTTAAAATATTTTTCAAACGGGTTTCATTACTTGAATCCCCTTTTCTGTTATTAATCAATAAAAACAAAGGAATATAATAATAATCTTCTTTTAAACAAAAATTTCCTATATTCTGTGGTTTTTCAGCATGTGGCGCATAGACTTCCTGTGTTTTTTCATCATAAGAAAAATATACAATATCTTCTCTGATATCCCCTGTCAAAAACTCTGGAACATCACTTTCCGGACTGGTCATCGCAAACTGTAATTCTTTCAAATGAAACCAGTCTTCTTTTTCATCCAGGTTCTCTACCGATGGTATCCGCAGAAAGAAACGATTTTGCAGATCAACCGAAATTAGTCTCCTATAATCGGTCATTAGCTTTCCACTACCGGAATAATCATAGAATAGCTGGTTCGAAAATACATTCGCTAATGCTGTCATTCTCTGTTGTCCATCTAATAGCACATTTACATTTCTGTTTCCACCAGATGTATCCACTTCATCTTTTCTGCCTAAAATCCTACATCCAAAATCCTCTGTATCTGCTTCCAAAACAAGAATGCTTCCTATTGGCATTTTAGTTAATACAGATGCAACCAGTCTTTGCTGCATTTCTATATCCCATACAAAACCTCTCTGAAAATCCGGTAATAACAACTCCTGTTTTTGTATTAATTCAATCATTTCTTTCAAATTTGTTTTTGTATCATTTTTCATAACTTTCCCTCTCCTTATCCTTCCGCAATTTCCCTGACTGCATCCACAAGCACATCAATCTCTTCTTTCGTCGTAAACCGTCCCACACTCGCTCTCACCACTCCAAGATAACTCACACTTCCAAGATATTTATGAATGAGCGGTGCACACTGGTAACCAGTCCGGACTGCCACATGATAGTCCTGATCCAGGATCATTCCCACTTCCCCTGCCTGATAGCCTTCCACATTGAAAGACACGATTCCGGCGTGATTTTCCAGATGTTCTGGTAAATACAGAGTCACTCCGAAAATCTTCTTCAACTGTCGTATCAGATACTCCGTCATTTCTTTTTCTCTGTCCAAAAAGTAATCTGCATTTTCTTTCAAATATGTCATTCTCTCTTCCAGGGATGCATGCAATCCTGCAATTGCCACAATATTCGGACTTCCGGGTTCATAGCCAACCGTTCCTTCCTCCGGCATTTCCAGATTCAGTGAATCACTTCCGGTTCCCCCGGCAATCATATGTTTTAATCTATATTTGGAATGATAGATAAAACCTCCGATTCCAAATGGACCATACAAAGTTTTATGCCCTGCAAACACATAAAAATCAATCGGACTATTTTTAAGCGAAATAGGAACCAATCCTAATGCCTGTGCACCATCCACAACTACAATTGCTTCATATTCTTTGGCTGACGCTGCTATTTCTTCCACCGGAAGAATATAACCTGTAACATTACTCACATGAGACATCACTACCAGATCCGGTTTTTCTCTCATGAACTGAAATCTGATTTTCTCCTGATCCAGTTCCATTCCTTTTTCATCGAGAGCAAGTTCTGTGATCAAAAAACCATACCTCTTCTGGTATAAAAATAAACTCCGCATAGTTGCGTTATGTTCAAATGGCGAAACATACACAGTCCGTTTTTTTTTCCAGTCTATTCCACCAAAAATCTCGTTACATGCAAGCGTAGCAGAGGCTGTAAATACAACCTCTGCTACATTCTCTGTCTCCGTCAATTCCATGATCTGCTGTCTTGTTTCACTGATAACTTCAGAAGCTTTCCTAGCAAGCGCATAGGCGCCCCTTCCGGCATTGACAGCGTAATCCCGGTTTGCCTCATCCATTGCCTTATATACATTTTCATGTTTTGGAAATGTCGTTGCCGCATTATCAAAGTAATATACTTTTTCCATATCTGTACTCCACATCTTTTTCGTAATGATCCGGTCTCTTTCTGCCCACCTTCTACAATAACTTCCTGATCGCCTGAACCAGAACTGCTACTTTCTGGTTCATCTCCAGCGTATCACCAAAATCATCCAGTGCTTCCTCGATCATATTTTGCAGATAAATGCTGGTAGAATCTGTAATTTCTGCATCAAAATACTTCATAACCTCATTTCCCTCTGCATCCTGCAGAATAAACCTGCTCTTACTGTCAGTGGCAGCAGAGGCATCCTGGATATTCTCAATTTCAATACGTATCTGATGCAGTTCTTCCTGAAATTGCACAATAGAAGTATCGTTCCAGTCTTCCACATACATATCTGTAACGATCCGGCTCAGTTTCCGCACAATTTCTTCTTCATCATTTGTCGCTAATTGATCTAAATAAGACATGAATTTACTGATTCCAGTACTTAATATATACTGTTTTGAAGCCTGACTCTGTCTCTCGTACCATTCGATGAGGCATGCCTTCAGATTCGTATCTTTTTCCACATGAAATTCTTTTTTTATCTGGATATTGATCTGTGTTAAAAGTTCATCCAGCTTTCCATTCATCTCCGAGACAGCATTTTTTACCCCCACAATTGCCTGTTCATAATCATCTGTTTCCATCCCATCTGGAATTCTGTCAAAAATCAATTCCCTCGGATTTATCTCTGCACGCTTTAATAAACTTCTGAGTACTTTTACAATTAAAATGTTCTCACTTGAATAATGATCTGTAACTACCGTATATTGCGGCAATGAACGATACCATTTCTGCATACATGCCGCGATTCCATTGATCCGGCTTTGTTTTGAGAGTGTAAAGTCTCCCCTCTCGCAGAAAATCTGCTCTAATTCTTTTAAATACCAGTCTTTTGCAGCTGTCTCCGGTTCAATGTACAATTCATATTTATCCGGGAACTCATTCACGTTATTCAATGTATCAAAAGAAACTTCTAATTCTTTATTTTTCAGATAAATGACGGCCGTTCCTTCTGTATCAGCCAGCTTTTTTGCCAGAAATAAAGGTATGATTCCTTTTCTTGCACCATAATCTTTTCCCTGCAGACATTTATATAATGTTTCAAAAGAATGTTTTTCTCCTGCACATTGTTCAAAAAATCTCTCGATCTCATTGCATACCCGATTGCATCCTTCATCATTTTTTGTGTGGACAAATGCTGCACGATATACCATTGCTTCCGGACTGGTACCTTTCATATATCCTGTGCAGTCATTTTCATTCAAAAGATTTTTAATGACCTGATTCCTTGCCTTTTTATATTGGGCACCAACACACTCGATATTCAAAAGCTCATGATTTACCTTAGGCGAATGTCCGTAATACTTTTCACATACACTGCTTAAATAGTCGTTCCAATCTGCTGAAGTCCCACAGACCACTTTTTCTCCATTTTCTCCAAATACCGATGTATTCTGGCTTTCCGGTGAAAAATCCTGTTCTAACACCGTATTTATCTCAAAAGTAATATCATCCTCATATAAATTTAATTCCTGAAGCAGTACCACATTATCTTCAATAAATTTTTCATCTTTTTTCAGGCTTCTGACTGCCTCATATTTTAAAGCAAGATTTCTGACTGACAGTTTATGGTCTGATACCAGTGCGATCAGTCTGTCATCCGCTAATTTCTGCAGATGTTTTTGTACCTCAATCACATCTGTCTCATCTTCATAAATGAGGAGTAAAATTTTTCCATCTGCAAATTTTTCTTCAAATAAATATGCACTGTTTTCCAGTTTCAGGAAATCCGAAAGCAGCATGATCTCATACTGAAAATATCTGGTGATTGCAAATTTCTGGTTATACCGCTTCGGCAGTTCGTAGTCCATCTCTGCGCTATCCATAAGGCTTCTGCACAGATCAAATCTGCTTTCCAGCTCTCCCATGCGGCTTTCGATCGCCTTTTCTATGTCAACCCCGACGTTAGAACGGAACGCATACACCCCGAGGCGTTTTCTGTATATAATGAGATTTTTCTCCATGAGCTGCTGCATTGCATGTTGAAATTCTTTTTCTCCACATCCAAGTGAAAGTCTGAATATCTCCTCTTTTGCAGGCAGTTCTTCCTCTTTATGGATCATCCGGATAATCGCGATCGTCTTTAATATCCGGATCTCCAGATCCTCTGACACTTGTGAAATTGCATATTCTGCTTTCATCCATTCATTATGGATCTGTGGAAGATCCGTATTGTCCCGAAACAGATTTTTAAAATAATCATAAATTTTATCGATTCCGATAAAGTCCTCTATTCCTTTTTGCAAAAGCCAGCTTAAACTGCCCTGTTCCTCTTCCGCCAGAAATGTAAAAATTGTCCGCTCGTTCTGTGCCACTTTTTCCGAAATGCAAAGCAGCGCATAAGCTGTCAACGGCAATAACGGATAACATCCTTTTCCAAGTGTTTCCAGATATTCATTCTCTGCAAAAAGCTTTTGGAAGCATGGCACATAATATGTTTTCTCCACAATATCTCCATAGACAGACTGATTTTCCCACTCTTTGTACGCCTCTGAAAACTCTGGCTCTTTTTTCTCAATGGTATCTGCGATCAATTCATAATTATTTTGTGCTGATACGATAAAATCAATTTCCTTGATTCTGCCCTCCACACCACGGAAAGAATTCTTGACCGATTTATCGATGGTTTTTCCGTAATCATGAATACTTTTATGCGCAACCAGTGTAAATATCATCTGTCCTTTTGAAGCGTTCACCAGCTCGCACATGTCCTGCAAAGCTTTCATATCATTTGAAAAATACTCTGCTCCATGTCCCTCCAAATATTTACTGAATTCATCAAAAACGAGGAACATGCCGGCAAAACCTTTTTCTTCCACCAAAATTCTGTTAATCTGCTGATAAATGCGGACAGTATCCAGTTGCATCATCGGCTGGAATTGACTTCCTGCCGTCAGTTTTGGATAGGTTTCCGTAAAAAAGTCCAGACTTTCCCGATCCTGCTTTTCAAGCCGCATACAGAACCCAGCCATTTCATATCCTGCCTGCTCTGCCAGCTTTTCAAACGCCGCATATGTTTCCGGATATTCTCTCTTCCATTTTTCAATAACCTTAACTGCTTCTGAATAATAATCCGCAGGTGCGAGATTCTGTAACCCTTCACGGTTTAATGCCTGCTGAAGCGCATAAATAAAACTCTGATTTAAATCTGTGCCTGAAACAGAATTCACTAATACCGGAAGATATTTATTCCCCTGCTTTATCCACTGTCTGATCTCTTCCGTCAACTGTGGATCGATTTTTTCTATTTTCCCTAAAATCACCTGATCCCGTTCCATACTTCCGTGAAGCAGTGCCAGAAGTACCAGTAACAGATGTGATTTTCCCTTTCCATAAGGTCCGATCAAAACAGAGGCACTCTCCCCTGATTTTCCTGATACGATATTCCAATAACGCTTTAAAATTGCAATAGAAGAACGCGTCGGAATATAACTTCCAATGCGTTCATAATTATCCAGATCCAGCTGTAAATTAACAGACTTCTGAAAGGAATGATTAATTTGTATCAGTTTTATCAAAGGGTTCATAATGCACTCCATGTTTTTCGTAATAGTTTCTTACAACAGAATTGCCATCTGTTTTTTCATTTAAATACACCATATTCAGCCCTGCGGTGTGGTTGATAATGATTTTGTCCTGATTTTCCAGACGCTCCAGCAATTCGATGAGCATGGTTCTCTTTAAGTTCATGATCTTTCCCGGTCCGCCCTTCATGGTCAGAAGTTCGTCGATCTGGACCGAATCATGCTCCTGCAGAAGATCGTTCAGAAGATAATAAATAATATCCTCAGGTACTTTATTCAGATCCGGCTGGCATTTTTCAAACAGGTCACCTGAGGCTTTCATCAGATTTAATTTCCAGAAGGGGCTCTTGTTCTTTTCCTCCGGATTCATCTGCTTCTCTTTTCTCTTTACATACATTCGGAGAATGGCATCACAATCGTCTTCCACAGATTTTTCTGAAAACTTTTCTCCATCTGTATAATCCGCTGCAAGTTCTGTCATCTCATCGTTCATCTGTTTTCGTGAAAACTCCTCATAAGAAAAAGAATCAAAAAACAGTCCCCACGCAGTTGCCAGTGCATAATTTTTTACGATCTGACAGTGTAAAAGCCATATCGTAAAAATATCCTCAAGATAAGGATCTCCTGTCAAAATGATTCTTCCAAGCTCTGTGAGCTTTGTTCCCTCCTTCGGCTTATCCTCCGTCAGGTTCATCGTCTTAAGCCAGTAGCGGATCGATTTTGCCATATTAGGTCCAACTCCCAGTTCATCCGCTCCATAATTTTCGGAAAAAACTTTTGCGTTTTTCTCTATTTCAAATAATCCTTTGTTCAGCCATCCCTCACGGAGAATAAAGCTCTCATGCCCCTTAAAACGGTATTTATTTTTCTCTGTCAAGGATCGTCACCTTCCTACTCTCTTTTTATTGATAATACTTTCCGCATATAACAGCCTGCGATAAAGTGGTTCACACACTCTCCACAGCGCATGCATTTTTCATCTGAAATGCGGTAGTCGATTTTTCCATCTTTCTCTTCTTTCACAGAAAGTGCATTGAAACGGCATACACTTTCGCATGCAAGGCATCCCATACACATCTGATACTTTGTGAGCTGACATTTGACACGTTCCTCTGCCGTTTTCACGTCGGATGCACCGGCGATCTTATGATCCAGGATCGTCACTTTCAGATTCCTGCTTCCAACTCTTCCCTGCAATTTCAACAGAATCTTTCCAGCTCTATTCAAAATAAAAACTTCTCCAAGCCTTGCATTGCCCATGTCAAAATTCAGATATCCAAATGGACGGAAAAGTTCGTATAATTCTTCTGTGACAGGTTTCTGAAGTTCGTAATTGAAGGCATTCTCTTCTGTGGCACATGGTTTAAAAGAAATCACCGATTTCTGTGCATACGCTACCCCGTTACCGCCCTGCCTTGCCTTCCAGAATCCGTCATCCACATACACTTCTGCATCTTCTTTTCCGATACTTCTGGCAAAATCGATCAGCAGTGTACGAAACCGCTCTGACTGCTCATGCATATGGATTTTTGACAAAAATTCCGACCAGCCGCTGTTGTTCGGGCAGCACCAGCATCCAACCCTTGCATAACCCAGACGGTATGCGTCATTAAAATCAATCCCGGATGTCAGGATGTACAGCCAGATATCAAAATCCATCCAGTCAATGATCGGGGAAACAATGCGCTGTTTCGTGATTTTAGGACTGTCAGACTCCCGCTCGTATTTGCTCCGGCTCAACGATTCACTGCGCCGGATTCCATAAAAAGTTAAAATCTGATTTTTATCCCTATATAAAGATTTGATTCTTTTTTGAATCGTTCCCGTTTTAAAAATGGTACAGCACCACCGCATCACACGGCTTGGCGGCCCAACAAGTTTACATAATTCTTCAAAATCTTTTTCTTTATTTCTTGCGGAAATAAGAGGTGTCTTCGGATGATCCTTCCTGAATCTCTGAACATATTCATAGGTATACGGAAATTCCAGCGTCGTATCTCCAAAAATATGCATGATCTGTGGATTGCTTAAAGCACGTGTCACCAGATCTGCTGTGACAGTCGAATCCTTTCCCCCACTGAAGGAAACAAACATATCTGTAATATTAAAATTCTCTGTCACGCTTCTGATATATCCCTTCGCCTCTTCCACAATCCGATTATATCGTTCTTTATTGCACAAAATAAAACGTTCCATCTGTTTTTCAAAGTACTGATAAGTATTCTGCGCTTTTAATTTTTCATATTGCTTTCGAATCGCATCTGCATCCTTATTTTTCAGATCTTTGACAGAAAATTTAATTTTTTTTCCATTTACAAAATAATTATTTCCGTTGCCGTTCCAGACAGAATCTTTTTCAAATGCAAACGGCTTTTCCAAAATGATTTCTAACAGCAGACGTTCTTCCGGAAACACCGGTCTTACATCACTGGTCAGCTTTTTTCCTTCCTGTCCACAAACCGGACAAGTCTTCTCGTAAATCGGCACCTGACATTCTGGACACCAGAAAATCTCTGAAATGGCATCTGCCCGTCCGCCACAACTAGGACATATACTTGTCTCACATCGATTATTTGTACATGGCAGATTCTCACCTGTTTTGTCATTTTTATTGTGACAAATATATGTGATCATAATTGCACTTTTTCCTAACTTCTAAGACTGATTCTTATATATCAAGAATATATGTTCATTATAATCTTAGATGTAAAGAAATTCAACATATTATTCTCTTGTGTAAAGACTTTTGGATTACAAACAAAATATTGCAGTCTGACATACTTACAAAAGCATGAATGTGAAATGGACGGATATTGTATTTCGTTGCGTTATGGAGATGAAACTCTCCCTAACGCAAAACGAAAACAATATCCGTCCATTTTACATAATAGGTTTGTTCTATTTCGTTAAGACTATTGCAAATACATTTTTGATGTGCTAAAATGTGTAGGTATAAAAAATAACAAGCAAGTATCCGTTAGACGGTTTGAGTCAATATGTGGTGTGTTGGCTAATATAAACTAAATATCAACGCAAAAACGACCGCTTATTAACTATGGCGGTTATTTTTGTGTCAATTTATCTACAAGACGTACTATGTATGTGGTAAATAAACCACTCACAATTCTGCCAATAATTCCTATAATAAATTGCAAGGAATTGAACACCTTGAATTTTGCGACTACCAAATAGACACTCATCCCATAACCGGAGTTCCATAACGTAACTCGCAGATTTTGTAGCGCACTTCATAACGTTGATTGGGCATATATAAGCGTCCTTTCACAAGTCATTCATAACGTAAATGAAAGAAAAACGGTATAAACAAATATTATTTTCTTTGTGAGCTATGGAGATAGGATTCTAACAATCTTGGGAAGCACTGCTTCTCAAGATTGTTGCTCAGAAGCCTATCGGAATGTCCAGCGAACAGAAACATAATATTTCGTTTATGCCGTTTTTCTTTTTCATTACATATAAAATTCTGACATGTGAGAGGACGCTTATATCTGCCCTTCACGCCCTAGGAAAGCACCACAAAATCTGCTGCTCCACGGTAAGTTAAACTCCGATTATTTAAACAGATTTTTGAAGAACTCCCCAATCGCACTAAAGATATTTCCAAAGAAATTACCAATAGATGCAATGATTCCGGAAGAACTTCCTCCATTTTTAAAGGAATTGTAGAGAGATGCTGCATAATCTACAAGCCCACTTAAATCAATTCCAAGAGAAGTAATTTTTAAAAGAAGATCTACGATTTTCTGTCTCTCATCATCAGATAAAGTGACGCCATATTTATCACAGGCTTCATCAATTGCTTCGTTGATACTCTTCTCGTCAGTCAGTCCCTTTTCTGCGATCAGCGACTTGATGTAAGCAATAAACTCCTCCACTTCCTGATCGGTCAGACCCTGAATGGAAGCTTCCAGTTCTCCGGTGACAACAAGTTCATTCAACGCTGCATCTACAACGTTATCCTGCACTGCTTCCCCTGTCATTGCCTCATATGCCTCAAAGATTCCAACCAGTGCAGCGGTTCCGGAGATTGGCTTAGGACCTGCAACGATGATATCTGCATCTGTAATTCCGGCAGTTGTCAGCGCATTTTTGTACATACCAACGGTACAGTATGTGATATTGTTCGTAGAAATATTTAATCCATTTCCCTTTTTACGCTTTACGATCACGATAGAAGACCAGGACTTGCTTCCGATTTTGGAAGAGTCCACATAGGAATCGAGGTACTGATGCTCCTGCGCATTTGTAACGTAAGTGACGTTATAATTTGCAAGATTGGCAGGATCGATTCCCATAAGGGATAATACGATATTTTTCTGGTCATCAGACAGATCTGCGCCGAGTGCCAGATAAGGTTTATCATCTTTCTTAATCTCAACTTTATCGTTATTCTCATCCACAATGACATCTCCAGTCACATTTTCTGTGGATTTTTTATCATCCTCTACCGTTACCCCGCCTGTGACATTATCGGTTGTGCCACTGGTGGAAGTATTTGTGCTGTCGGAATTTGTTGTTGTACTGCTCTGTGCATCTGAAGCAGAATTATTTGTCGTGCTGTTCTGTGCATCTGAAGCAGAATTATTTGTTGTGCTGTTCTGTGCATCTGAAGCAGAATTATTTGTTGTGCTGTTCTTCGTATCTGAAGCAGAGCTGTTTTGTGTAGTTGTAGTTCCGGTTGTAGCTGCATTGGTATCTGTACCTGTTGTGCTGCTGTCATTCTGCGTTGCCGCCTGATTCTCCGACTGTGTTGTCTGGGAATCACCGGATGTAGCATTGTCTGTCTCCTGCCCTGCGTTATTCTGTGCAGAAGCATCTGCTGCAAATGATGTCACATGTGTTGGTATCATCATCACTGCAGCTAAAATAATTGCTGCAATTCTCTTTGTCATTCTCTTTCTTTTCACTTTTTTTACCTCTCTTTTTATTGCGGATCGCAGTATTTGCTCATATGAAAACCATCATTTCCACATAATAAAAATCTGCTTTGAGATTCCCCAAAACAGATTTTTATTTTACTACATCTCACTATAAATCACAAGTTAACATAATATGTTTATAAAAAATTAAGAAACCTATATACTTTTTCCTCATCATTTCGTAATACCCTATAGGAAAAATTGTCTGTATCCATATTTTTACGTATCGATCCGCACTCTCATCCATGCAAGAAGATCTGCATACACTTTATCGCGGTCTGTCTCATTTAAAATTTCATGTCTGTCATTTTCGTAAAGCTTATATGTAATATCCAGAGAACCTGCCTCTTTGAAGAGATCATACACTTTTTTCACGCCGACACCATTATCTCCCACCGGATCATCCTGACCAGATACAATAAAAATTGGAAGCTTGTTTGGTACTTTCTTCACATTTTCCAACTGATTATCGTAGAGAACTGCTTCCATCAGCCCCAGATAGCCGTTTAAAGTAAATTTGAACGTACACCGCGGTTCGCTATAATAAAATTTTACAATATCCTCATCTTTTGTAAGCCAGCTGTTTGAAAGTGTTTTTCCAGAAAGATCATATTTCTTATATGGTCCGCCAAACGACAGCGATTCTACCAGTTTGCTTCTGTGATGCCAGCCAAAAATTTTTGCCAGGAATTTGCACACGTTGATTCCAAGTTTGGTCGTATTGTCCGGCACACAACCGGTTCCCATAATGATCGCCCCTCTTAAATCATCATTGTAAACGGTGAGGTATTTCCGAAGCATATAAGATCCCATACTGTGTCCCATCATAAAATAAGGAACACCCGGATTTTCTTTCTGAACCATTGTGCGCAGTGTATGCATGTCTGCGATCACCGTGTCACTCGGATTTTCCGCAAAATATCCCCAGTCATCTTTGGATGCTACGGAATCCCCATGTCCTAAATGGTCATGTCCCACCACCATGAAAGCATTCTTAGTTAAAAAATCAGCAAATGGTCTGTAACGCTCCACAAACTCTATCATGCCATGTGTGATCTGTAAAATTGCCTCATACTTTCCATCTTCCGGAATCCATCTGACTGCATGGATGGTTGTTTTGCCATCCGCTGATAAAAATGTAAACTTCTCCTCTTTTGCCATACTTTTCCCCTCTCTTTTTCATGATTATATATTAGATATATTTTAAAACCTGTGGCTTCTTTATTCTGTCTGGACGAAACGATGGACTTCCTCCACATTACGTTCTAATTCATCCGCGCATTCTTTGTGCTCTTTCCACTCCTGACGCAGTGTTTCCGCTTTGGATAACACTCTGCTCTGCACTTCGAAAAATTCATTTTCACCCTGACAGAGACTTTCTAATATTTCTTCAATATCGGTTTCTTCTTCCACATTTTCATGATCTGTTTCCGCCACCTCTGTGTCTCTGCTTTCCAGAAGTTTTACCATGGCGCTGTTATTTTCTTTTAAAAGATCATTTAACAACTGGATCTGTTTCTCTGCCGCTGTGGCAGTTTCCTCAAAACCACTGATTTTCGTAAGCACATCCGCAACTGCCGAAGTATACTGTTCTGCATTCACACGCACTTCCTCTGCCGCTGTCACAAATTTTCTTCCGTCTTCTCCCATGCGTCCTGCTTCAATTGCTGCGCCAAGTGCCAGAACTCCCATATTCTGTGAGATATCTGCCAGTTTCTTTAACGCATCCCCAACAGACTTTCTCTCCTGACAATATGCCTCATAAAATGATGCAATCTCCTTCATTGGTGTTGTGACATGCTTGTTCTGCTCTACAACTCTGGCTATTTCCCCGTGTTCATCCTTCATCTGACGGCGGAGTTCTTCTTTTTCCTGCTGCAGTCTTGTATTCTGCTCATTCTTTTTCATAAGCTGCTGTTTCAACAGTACGGTCTGTCCTGAATTTGCCTCTGAACACTCCTTTAACAGTTCCAATTCCTCTGAAACCGCCGTGATTGTCTCATCCAGTTCCGTTTTTGAGATCGTCATCTGTACCAATGTCTCTTCTGCGCTGTCTTTTGCTTTTGCAATATTAGAAATCTGCTCCTGCAGACGGTTCTGTTTTTCCCGTAATGCCAGAAGTTCCTCTTCCAGTTCTTTTGCTTTTTTTCCACCAAACATATGCCATCCTCCAGCTTTTACTGATAATTTCGAATGATAACCTGTACGCTTTCCACTCCATTATACTCGTTAATCTCCGGATAGTACACAATCATTATCCTCAATTTGTTTATCTGACCGCGAAAAGCTTTTTCCACTTCCGCACTTCCATACTTTTCTGCATAATATGCTTTGAACGCCTCAATATCACCAAAATAGACTGCCGATACCACCTCTCCCGCGGCTGTCACCAGGTTCAGCCGCAACACATTCTGATTTTTTCCGACCACAAAAGCCTTTGTGATACTCAGGTTTTTGTCGGCAAACTGTGGTTTGATATTGGCTTTTCCAAAAGGCTCTAACACTGCAAATTCCCGGATAAGACCGGCATCCGCATACGCTGCTGGCATCGGAATATCAATTTTGATCTTCGGAATCAGGTCATCCTCCGTGAGATTTGCACAGGCATTGATTTTTTCACGGAACTTATCCACGTTTTCTTCCGGAAGAGATAATCCTGCCGCCATCGGATGTCCGCCGAATTTTTCCAGAAGTTCCCTGCACTTACATAGTTCCTCATACATGGAGTACTCCTCGATGGAACGCCCGGAGCCCTTCACGCCCTCCTCCGCCTTCGTCAGCACAAATACCGGCTTATGATAAGCCTCCCGGATACGCCCTGCAATGATTCCTGCAAGACTTTCGTGCACCTGTGGCAGATAAATGACAAGCACTTTATCCGACATGTAATGTTCCTCCACCACACGTTTTGCCTCCTCGACGCCATCTGCTGTCATATCTTTGCGCTGCTGGTTTAACTCCACAAGCTCCCTTGCCGTTTTTGCTGCCTCTTCCTCTCCCTGTAAAAAAAGAGACAGAGACAGTTTTGCTGTATCAAGTCTGCCACTCGCATTGATGCACGGTCCTAACACAAAACCAAAATGATATGCATTGATCTGCTCCGGTTCTAAATGATTCTGAAAGATCAGGGCGCGCATCCCCGGATTTTTTGTGCGGTGAATGCGGTTTAATCCCTCTTTCACCAAAATGCGGTTTTCGTCTGTCAGATCCATGACATCGCCAACGGTTGCAAATGCGACATTTTCCAGAAATTCATAGGTTTCTTCCAGGGCAAAACCCATTTTTTCATACAATACCTGCAGCACTTTCCATGCGACTGCTGCTCCACATAACTCTTTAAAAGGATACGCACATTCCTGCTGCTTTGGATTCACGATTGCATCTGCGTTGCTGCGAAGGAACTGCTTTTCCCCGTTCTCCTCTGTATAGGGAATCTCGTGGTGATCGGTCACTAACACGGTCATCCCAAGTTCTTTGGCATGCGCAATCTCTGAGATTGCAGCAATTCCGTTATCGCACGTAAGAATGGTATCCATTCCGTCTCTTTTTGCCTGATCGATCAGATTCTCATTGATTCCATAGCCATCCTTCATGCGGTCCGGAATCTGCGTGGAAACATTTCCACCACAGTGTTTAATTCCCCGGTATAAAATATAGGTTGACATAACTCCATCTATATCATAGTCGCCGATAATACGGATCGGCTTTTGCTCTTCTATTTTAACTTTTAAAATATCTGTCAAACGATCTGCATCTTTCAATAAATGTGGATCGTATAAATCCTTTAAACTTCCATTCAGATATCTTTCAAATGCCGCCTCCCCGATCACCTCACGGTTTCGGATAAGACGCGCTGTGACAGGGCTAATCCCGAACTCTTTTCCAAGCTTTTCAAAATCAGCCCCCTTGTTGATTACAAACCATTTTTCCATGTAACACCTGCTGCCTGTTTTTTCTTATGAATTTATCTTTTAATAATGCACTTCCATCAGCATCAGTCCACATGCCGGTGCTGTATAGCCTGCGTTCTCCCGGTTTTTGCTCTCTAAGATCTGTGACAGCTCCTCCGGCGCTCTCCTGCCATCCCCGACCTCGATCAGCGTACCCGTCAGGATCCGCACCATATTTTGCAAAAATCCATTGCCCCGGTAATCGATCCAGAGATCATTCCCTTTCTTCGTAAAATTGATCTCATAAATTGTGCGGACTGCCGTTTTTTTCATTTTCTTATTTCCGCAAAATGAAGTAAAATCATGTGTTCCGATCAGATAGGAAGCGGCTTCTTTCATGCTCTCCACATCGAGTATTTTCTCATACTGGTACTCATATTTCCGCTCGAAAACATCCGAGATCTCTCCCATATGGATGTGATAGCGGTAGGTCTTTTTCTTTGCGGCGTAACGGCTGTGAAAACGCTCGTCCACCTGCTCAATCGCAATGACTGCAATGTCATCCGGCAGATAATGATTCAGATAGGACATGATCTTTCCCTCCGTAAAATGCTCCTCAATATGAAAATTTGCCACCTGGCCTTTGGCATGCACGCCCGCATCCGTTCTCCCCGAACCAATGACTTCCACCGCGTGTCCTGCCATCTGTCCCAGCACTGCTTCTATTTTTCCCTGAATGGTCAGACCGGTGCTGTTCTGCCCCTGCCAGCCCTTGTATCTTGTCCCATCATACTGGATTGTGATTTTATAGTTGTTCATACTTTTTATCCCTGCTTTACTGCAATTTAAACTGTCTTTTAGTTTAACACATTTTCCACTCAAATCCTAGTCTGCGATCTGTCCTGAAACGTTTTTGTGCCGGGGAACTGAAAAATACCAATCCCCCGGCACATTTACTCTGCATTTTATACCAGTTCTGCAATCCTTGTCACCGCAACGTAGATCTCCGATATTTTATACCAGGTACGGTAATCTACCACTCCCGTCACAGGCAAGCCAAAAATAGACTGGAATTTTTCTACTGCTGCCCTCGTTGCCTCTCCGTAAATCCCATCCGGTGTGATCGTCGGGATTGCCGGATAAGCCTGCGAGATTCTCGCTAACTGTTCCTGGATCTGCCGGACCTTATCTCCGGCAGCTCCCACTTCCAGATTATACCGCGGCCAGGATGCCGGGATACCGGAAATCTCCTCCGCTGTATTGATAAACATATTATCACCATAATAATAACGGAGAATTTCTATCGTTTCGTAGTTCTGATCCCCAAGATATTTGCTTCCCCACTGGCTCAGCCAGTTGCTGCACGTCACGCGCTGTCCGTCACAATACTGCGTCAGGATTGGCTGTCTCACATTCGGTCTGGAAAGATAATTCTGGAACATTTCCTCTACCACATCCGAGATACTCTGGAAAATATTTCTTCCATATACAAATTTCTGGTCATAAGCAGTGGATGTTGTGATGGTGAAGTTATAGCCTTTGTTCCGGTACCATTCCGTGTAAACCCTGTTTAATGTAAAGGACATGATCGCAAGGATATTGGCACGCAGCGTGCTGTCCGGCCACGTGCTGTATATCTCGCTGGATGCCACATTTTTGATGTAATCCCGGTAACGGACATAATAATTTGCCGCATTGGGATCCGATGGCGGTCCGTCATGAACAACGACAAATTCCGGGATCACCACTTTACTCAGCACGATCTCCCCTGAGTCGGAGACAGGCTTGATCTCGGACTCTGCTATTTTTGCCGGGAAATTGCCAAACAACGTATTGACCGGAATCACAATGGAATCTATTTGATTTTCTTCCTCATTTTCTTCCGCCATTCGCACCTGTTGCAATGCGAGCTGCTCTGAAAAAACCTGAACGCCCGAAATACTGACGGGACGATATCCCGGTGCGGTAACTTTGACTGTATATTGGGCAAATGGTTGATTTTCGGAGGGTTCCATCGAGTATTCAAGCGGAGGCGCATCAAGCGTAAGTTTTTCCGACATTCCCGAATCATCCGCGCTTACCTCCTCCACCGTGGAATCCGGATCTCCAGAATAGGAAATGGTGATTCTTGCTCCCTCAATCGGTCTTCTGGTCCGGTTTGTAAGTACTTCTACTTTGAGGCTTCCTTTATCTACAGCCTCTGTCTGGGCATATTTGATATCTGGCATGAACAACCTCTTCATACATTTCCTTATATTATATGCTCAGACATGCAATCCTGTTCTGTTTCCTGTGCAAAACATTCGATTTCCCAACTTCTCAATTTTTATTTCCGTTCTTTATCCAAATCCCCCAAAACTTAATTCTTACTCTACCGTAACTACCTTCGCCAGATTTCTTGGCTTATCAACATCAAATCCCTTATCGGATGACACGTAATATGCTAAAAGCTGTAATGCAACCGATGCAGGTAAAACCATAAATTCATCCTGCATATCTGGAAGCTTGATCACCTGATATTCGGTATCAAGATCACCGGAAAGTGCCTCTTTGATAAATAATACAATATCTGCACCTCTGGATTTTACTTCCTTAATATTGGAAAGTTCTTTTGACATGAGTTTTTCCTGTGTTACCGTTGCAACAACTGGTGTGTTAGTCGTAATCAGTGCAATTGGTCCGTGTTTTAATTCGCCGGAGGCATAAGCCTCAGAGTGAATATAAGAAACCTCTTTCAGTTTCAATGATCCTTCCAGTAAAATAGAGTAATCCAGTCCACGTCCGATCATAAACAGATCCTTTGCTTCCAGAATCTTCTTTGCGATCACATGGATGTCACGTCTTTTCTCCAATACTTTCTGCATCACTTCCGGAACACGCTCTAATTCTGCGATAAAGCTCTTTGTCTGCTCCTCTGTGTAGACACCTCGCAATAATGCCATTTTTGCAACCACAAGATAAAATACGGAAAGCTGTGTTGTGTAAGCTTTTGTACTTGCCACTGCAATTTCAGGTCCTGCTGCGGTGTATAACACATAATCACTTTCTCTTGCAATGGAAGAACCTTTTACGTTGATAACGGATAAACATTTTGCGCCCTGTCTCTTCGCATATTTTAATGCTTCCAAGGTATCAATTGTCTCACCGGACTGTGATACTGCGATCACCAATGTTTTCTCATCAATGACCGGATCGGAATACATAAACTCTGATGCAAGTTCTACGTCCATCTGCACATGAACGATAGATTTTACCAGAGCCTGTGCCACAAGTCCCGCATGCATGGCTGTTCCGCATGCTACCACACAAATTCTGTCACAGTCTGTAAAAAGAGAATCCGGCACACCATCCGAAGTAAAATCAGGCAGACCGTTCACGATACGGTCTTTGATCGTATTCTTGATTGCTTCCGGCTGCTCCATAATCTCTTTTTCCATATAAAATGGATAACCATTCTTTCCCGCGCTGTTCAACTCCCAGTCAACGGACAAAAATTCTGGTTCTACCACATTGTCATTTAAATCCGTAAGTACCACATGATCTTTGTGCAACTCTAAAATGTGATATTCCGGTACAACAAAGTATTCATTTGTAAAACGGCAGAGTGCAGTCAGATCTGATGCAAGCATTGCTCCCTCTTTGCATATGGTTGCAACGATCGGGCTGATATTCCGGATCGAGTAGATCACATCCGGCTGATCTTCAAACAGGATCACAAGCGCAAAGGTACCCTTTAATTTACTCACTGTTTTTTTGATCGCTTCCTTTGGATCTCCCTTGTAATAATGATTTAATAATGCAGCCGCAACTTCACTATCTGTTTCAGAATGAAGGATTTCCTGCAAATCGTAATCAGCGATCAGCTCACGATAGTTTTCGATGATCCCGTTATGAACCAGAGTCACTTTTCCCTGCTGATGCGGATGTGCATTCTGATCCGTAACTCCACCGTGAGTTGCCCATCTTGTATGTCCGATACCGCAGGTAGACAAAATCTTCTTCGAATCACAAATTGCTCTTAAATCACTTACTCTTCCGGCACATTTATAAACATTTGTCACATGGGAAGTTTCGTCTTTCACTGCAATACCCGCACTGTCATATCCACGATACTCTAATAATTCCAACGCATCTAATAAAACATCTTTTACGTTTTCACTGCCTGTATAACCTATAATTCCACACATATTAAATTTCCTCTTCTTTTCTATTTAAAATTTAAATCATATTCGAATTCAATTGTCCCATTATACCGTATTTGTTTTGCAGTCACCTGCATATTTGCCGGCATATCTCGCACTGGGAAGTACGAAAGGGCGTCCGCCGAATTTTCGATAACCCTTTTCCTCGTTAACCTGTGTATGGTCGTCCTCACAGGTACATGGCGCTAGAAGAGAAACCTAAATGTCTGCAATCAGTCACAGACAGGATCGCATATCTGAAAATATAAACCTTATTCGATTATCAATGTGCTATATATATTGTAAATGCCTTCATAAATGCTGCTACATCTATGAAGGCATCTATAACATGATTACTATACTATGATATGTGAAAAATGTCCAGAAGTTATTTTACTTCTACTGTCCAGCCATATTTATCCGGGATTCTTCCCCACTGGATACCGGTTAAGGTATCATATAATTTCTGTGTCAGTTCACCGATCTCAAAGTTGTTGACTGTCACAACATCATCTTTGTAACGAAGTTCTCCAACTGGTGAGATAACGGCTGCTGTACCTGTACCAAATACCTCTTCCAATGTACCGTCATGTCCGGCTTTCATCAGATCATCTACGGAAAGTCTTGTCTCATTTACTTTGTAACCCCAGTCACGAAGCAGATGGATCATGGAATCTCTTGTAACACCCGGAAGAACGGTTCCTTCGATCGGTGCTGTGTAGATTTCACCGGCAATCTTGAACATGATGTTCATGGTTCCAACTTCCTCTACATATTTACGATGCTCACCATCTAACCAGAGAACCTGTGCATAACCAAGTTTTTCTGCTTTCACCTGTCCTAAAATAGAACCTGCGTAGTTACCACCACATTTTGTAAAGCCTGTACCACCTTTTACTGCACGGACAAGTTCATCCTCAACCAGAATCTTAACCGGGTTAAGACCTGCTGCATAGTAAGCACCTACCGGGCAGCAGATAATCATAAACTTGTATGCGTTTGCCATATGTACGCCGAGTGCTGCTTCTGTTGCAAACATAAATGGTCTGATATAAAGTGAAGTGTTTGGTTCAGATGGAACCCAGTCAGCTTCTACTTTTACAAGTGCTTCCACTGCTTCGACAAACATATCAACTGGGAATTCCGGCATGCAAAGTCTTGCGTTGGAATTGATCATTCTCTTTGCGTTCATCTCTGGACGGAACAGCTGGATTTTTCCTTCTGCTGTACGATATGCTTTCATACCTTCAAATGTTTCCTGTGCATAGTGAAGTGTCACACATGCCGGATCCATTGTGATAGGTCCTTCCGGAACGATTCTTGCATCTTTCCATCCGTCTTCTTTTGTCCAATCCATGACAAACATGTAATCTGTCATATACTTACCAAAACCAAGATTCTTCTGGTCTGGTTTCTCCTTTAATACCGGTCTTTTTTCAAATCTGATATCCATAATATCCTCCTTTTCCCATTACACTTTTGGGAAATTAACTTTGACAACCATTATGATACTTTCTTTTTTTCATGTCAAGATTATTCCGAAGCCTTATGTTATGTATAACTATTAGTTATTATCTGTTTTATTTTCTATAACCTGATTTTATTTTCTTTTTCAAGTGACTTTTCCACTCTCCTGTAATATAATAAAACTACCTAAAAAAATTATGAGAGGTGATCCCTATGCATACATTTCAGCCAATTCCAGTTGATATGCTGGACATGAATCCATTTACGAAAATCGGCAAAGAATGGGCACTGCTCACAGCCGGAAATAAACAGGAATCCAATACAATGACCATTAGCTGGGGCGGTGTTGGTGTTTTATGGGGCAAAAATGTTGTCTATGTTTTTGTCCGTGATTCCAGATATACCAAGGAACTGATCGATGCGGGAGACTTTTTCTCCCTTACATTTGTAAGTGACCAGTACCGCGATGCCTTGAATTACTGTGGCTCCCATTCCGGCCGGAACGAGGATAAGATTGCAAACGCAGGGCTTACCGTGGACTACCGGCATGGAATCCCATACATTGATGAGGGAAATCTTGTTTTGGTCTGTGAAAAAATGTCTGCTACCAGAATCACGGATGATTCCTTCCTCGATTCCGAGATTGCTGACAAATGGTACAAAGACGGCGATATGCACACCATGTACGTTGGACAGATCATTGATGTGCTCGCAAGATGATCATTTCTGCTAAACTCTTATTTTTTTGCAAAACGCTGCATTCCTAAACCACAAAAGCCTCCCGGCAAAAATGATCCGGATTGCCTTTCATCGCAATTCCCACATTTTTATCGGGAGGCTTTTTTACTCATGAAGCAGATAACCACTTCTTATTCAACAAAAAAATTTATTTTATTTCAATGGATATTTCTCTGTCAAAGATTTCACGATCGCCTTTGCCTTGTCAGCTGCCGGCTCACCCTCTTTGATCATCATTGCGATCGCCTCTGCGATCTGATCCATATCATCCGTGTTTAATCCGCGGGAAGTTACCGCCGGAGTTCCAAGACGTACACCACTTGTCACAAATGGAGATTTCGGGTCGTTTGGAATGGTATTCTTATTGCAGGTAATGTTGACGGAATCCAGAAGTTTCTCAACTGCTTTTCCGGTAAGATCATAATTGGTCAGATCTACGAGCATGAGGTGATTGTCTGTTCCACCGGATACGATCTTAATTCCACGATCCATCAGTCCCTTGCAGAGTGCCTGTGCGTTGTCAATAATATTCTGCTGGTAAACCTTAAATTCCGGCTGCAATGCCTCTTTGAAGCAGACTGCCTTGGCTGCGATCACATGCATCAGTGGTCCGCCCTGAATACCCGGGAAGATTGCTTTGTTAAAGTTATACTTGTCCGCAACTTCCTGACTGCTCAAAATCATTCCGCCTCTCGGTCCGCGCAGTGTCTTGTGTGTTGTGGTCGTCACAACGTGTGCATATGGAATTGGGCTTGGATGAAGTCCTGCTGCCACAAGTCCTGCAATATGCGCCATATCGACCATGAGCACTGCACCACATGCATCTGCAATCTCACGGAATCTCTTGAAATCAATGGTTCTCGCATAAGCGGATGCCCCTGCAATAATCATTTTTGGTTTACATTCCATTGCAAGTTCTTCCACTTTATCATAATCAATGAATCCCTCGTCATTGACACCATATGGTACTACATGAAAATAACTTCCGGAAAAATTGACCGGAGAACCATGTGTCAGATGTCCACCATGGTCTAAGTTCATTCCCATGATTGTATCACCCGGTTTTAAAATTGCAAACTGTACCGCCATATTTGCCTGCGCACCGGAATGTGGCTGCACATTGACATACTCACACCCAAATAATTCTTTTGCGCGCTCTCTTGCCAGTTCTTCCACAACGTCCACGCACTCGCAGCCACCGTAATATCTCTTTCCCGGATAACCTTCCGCATATTTATTCGTCAGGACACTTCCCATTGCAGACATAACCGCCGGGCTTACCCAGTTTTCGGATGCGATCAGCTCAATATGACTGTTCTGTCTGTCAAGTTCATCGGTAATTGCCTGTGCGACTTCCATATCCACTGCCTGAATATCTTCTAATGTGTACATAAACTCCTCCTTGTCTTCCGCCAGATTTTAAAGTTCATTATAAAGGACTTTCTGTAAATATTCAATTATAAATTTATTTAAAAAATGTATACGCTGTCGCAAACCATGCCTTTATCACATCCCAAACCCATGCGTTTTCCAGATCAATACCGCAATGCATATCTGCAAGATCAGGATCGCCGGCATTCCCACCACAAAATACCAGTGCTTTGTCTTATGATGAAACAGATACATGCCAGCCCACGTTCCGACACTGCCGCCTAAAATACTCACAAGGAAAAGTGTTTTCTCCGGTATCCGCCATGCATGATGTCTCGCCTTGCTTTTGTCCATTGCCATCACTGCAAGTCCAATGAGATTCATAACGATCAGATAGATCAAAAGTCCTTTTTGCATTCTCCTGTCTCCCTTCGTTTTTTCTGTAAATGTGAAATGCAAAAACGGCCGCCAGAAGGCAGCCGTTTTCCTATTTCACAACTATTTTGTTGCTTTATTTTTTCCTAAATGTACTTTCATGACATACCATAACTCTGTTGCGATGCAGATAGAAGAATAAGCACCACATACAAGACCTGCCATAAGTGGAAGTGAGAAATCACGGATACTTGCCACACCTAAAATGTAAAGCATTACGACCATAATAAAAGTTGTAATAGAAGTATTGATACTTCTGGATAATGTCTGAGTTAAACTCTTGTTTGCGATTTCTCTCAAATCCTCTGCAGTCTGTTTTCCGGTCTTTAATGCAAGATTCTCACGGATACGGTCAAAAATAACGATCGTATCATTGATAGAGTAACCTACGATGGTAAGAACACATGCAATAAAGGTACTTCCTACAGAAATACGCACAAGTGCATATACTGTGATCACAACAAGAACGTCATGAACCAATGCAAGGATCGCACTTGCTGCAAATCTGATATCTTTAAAACGGAACCAGATGTAAAGTAACATAAAGATACAGGACACGATAACCGCTTTCAATGCATCGGAACGCATCTCACCACTGATGGTAGAACTGATACTCTGGGAAGTGATGGTGGATGCATCCACATCACAATTTTCTGCCAGTGTATCTTCCAATTCCTGACGCTCATCAAGACTTAAGGTACGTGTCTTAATTGTAACCTGTGTTGTTCCTTCTACTTTTGTTGCCTGCACATCGGAATCCCCGGTTACTTTTTCCACATAAGGAACAATGTCATTCTCAATATCTTCGATGGTCATATCTTTGCCAAAATCAGCCGTTGTGGAAGTTCCACCCATAAAGTCAAGACCATAGTTCAATGCCTTGCCCTCTGTTGCGGAATGTACTCCCATACTGATCAGTCCGGCAGCGATAATGATACCGGAAATTGTAAAGAATACTGCTTTTTTTCCAATAAAATCAATGCTCTTTCTCTCTTTTGCACGACCGTAAAGTTTTTCACTCTTAAGTCCCAATGCATACAGAGAATACAGAATGTATCTGGTCACAACCATCGCTGTAAAAAGGGAAAGGATGATACCGATCATTAACGTATAGGCAAAGCCTTTTACGGTTCCGGAACCTAACGCCATAAGCACAACAGATGCGATCAGGGTTGTAATGTTACCATCTAAGATAGCTGACATCGCTTTCTGGAAACCGATCTTCATAGATGTCTGAACCGATTTTCCGGTTGCGATCTCCTCGCGGATACGTGCAAATACGATAACGTTCGCATCCACCGCCATACCGATACCAAGGATAATACCTGCGATACCCGGAAGCGTCAGTGTAATATCGAATAAATATAAGGTTGCGATCACTAAAGTTGTATAAATTGCAAGCGCTAAGGATGCTGCAATACCCGGTACTGCGTACATCACGATCATAAATACCATGACGATTGCAAGTCCGATCGCACCTGCCTTTAAACTGGAGGCGATCGCCTGGCTTCCCAACTGTGCTCCTACGACAGAGGACTCTAACTCGGAAAGCTGTAAAGAAAGAGAACCGATACGGATCTGGGTTGCCAGATTATCTGCCTCTTCAAAAGAAGACATTCCTGTGATCTGTGCTTCACCACCTGTGATTGCACTCTGCACCTGCGGATAACTGATCGTCTCCCCATCATATACGATTGGAAGGTTCTTGCCAATATTCTCGCTTGTTACTTCACCGAATATCTTTGCACCTTCGTCTGTTAACTTTAAAGATACAATATATTGTTTGTTTCCATATCTGTCGGTCGCTGTTGCTCCCTGAGCATCTTCCACCATGTCACCGGTCATGAAAACTGATCCATCCGGCATCTGGAACTCTAAAGATCCCGGATTTCCAAGATCCTCTAAAATCTCATTTGCATCCTGCACACCAGGGATCTCAACCGTAATTCTGTCGTCTCCAACCTGATATACGGAAGCTTCTGTACTGTAACTGTCTACACGTTTCTGAAGTTTATAAATGGTATCACTCATATCTTCAGCACTTGGATTCTCGTCCACTACCTGATAAGTAATGGAAACACCACCAGAGAGATCCAGTCCCAGAGGAATTGACATATCTTCGCCGATTCCGGTGGATGAAAGAATAATTGATGCATAATAAGCAAGTCCCACAAACGCTGCAAGGATCACTGCCAATATGACTGCTGCTTTACTCTTTTTCATTGTTTTACCCTTCCTTTATTCTTCGTCTGCCTCGGCAGCCTTAATCATGATCGCGCATTCAATACGCTTTTTCTGAAGTGCACATCCGATGTCGTATGCATTGTGGATATCTCCATGGAAATTGTAGGAGTTTGCTGCACATCCGCCACTGCAATAGAATTTTGCAAAACAGTTACGGCATTTTTCTTTCGCATAAACATTGCAGCACTTAAATTCATCACAGATATCCTGACGTTTGATACCCTCGTCCACATTTCCAAGCAGGAAATCCTCATTTCCAACAAACTGATGACAAGGATAAAGGTCACCCCAAGGTGTCACTGCCAGATACTCTGTTCCTGAACCACAGCCGGAAAGACGTTTTGCCACGCACGGTCCACCCTCCAGATCTATCATAAAATGGAAGAAGTTGAAATCATTTCCATTTTTATGTCTCTTTACCATCTCAGCAGCCAGCTTGTCATATTCCTCATAAAGCTGTGGAAGGTCTTCCTCACGGATTGCATAATCCTCGGTTGGCTGTGCCACTACAGGCTCTACTGAGATCTGTTTGAATCCAAGATCTGCCAGATGCAGCACATCATTGGAGAAATCGAGGTTATTGTGTGTGAAAGTACCTCTCACATAATACTTGTCCTGATTGCGGCTCTCTGCAAATTTCTGGAACTTCGGCACGATCAGGTCATAGCTTCCCGCTCCCTTGCGGAATGGTCTCATATGATCATGGACTTCTTTTCTTCCGTCAATGCTTAAAACCACATTGCCCATTTCTTTGTTGGCAAATTCCATGATCTCATCGTTTAATAAAACGCCGTTTGTAGTAAGTGTAAAACGGAAGTTCTTGTTGTGGATCTTCTCCTGCTCTCTTCCGTAGGCTACGAGGTCTTTTACAACCTGCCAGTTCATAAGAGGTTCTCCACCAAAGAAGTCCACCTCTAAGTTTCTTCTGTTACCGGAATTTGCGATCAGGAAATCCAATGCTTTTTTACCGGTCTCAAAGGACATCAATGCCCTTCTTCCATGATACTCTCCCTCTTCTGCAAAGCAGTAACGACAGGCAAGATTGCAGTCATGTGCGATATGTAAACAAAGGGCTTTTACAACGGTCGGGCGCTTTTTGAAATCCATCATATAGTTTTCATAGGTGTCCTTTGTGAAAAGTTCCTCATTTTTGATCAATGTCTGAACTTCGTCAATCGCTTCTTCTACTTCTTCTTTTCCATATTTGCCGGATAATGCAGTTACAATCTCTTCCGCAGAGGTATCTGCTACGTTCTCACGTGCAGCATACATCTCAATGACATCATATGTCACATCGTCAACTACGTGGATTGCACCGCTGTTTACATCCAGAACAATATCATAGCCGTTGTTCTTATACTGATGAACCACTATAATATTTCCTCACTTTCTATCATCTTTTCCTCATAATATGTGCAATCATTACACATATCTATAACGTACAAATGACCGCACGCTGCGCGAACGGTCGTTTGTGAGTGTCATTATTCACTTTTGAGTTAAAACTTATTTGTTCTCGCAAGTCTGGTTTCCTACTGTGCAGGATGTCTTACAAGCAGACTGGCAGGATGTCTGACATTCGCCGCATCCACCTTTTTTTACTGTGTTCTGTAATTTTCTAGTATTTAATGTTTTAACGTGTTTCATGATTATTTCTCCTTTAAAAATCTTTTTTCACTATTTTATAGTATAACACATAGTTTTTCATAAGAAAAGCATTTTTTTAACTGATCATGCCGCCGGCAGTTCCCGCACACGCACAGAGCACCCAGGTTGTGATCATTTTCACCGGTTCAATGCCTGCTCCCTCCTTTATGATCAGTGAGACGGCAAATAAAATTCCAAAATAAACCGTTCCCGCCACAAATCCCCAGAGGAACTTTTTATCCCTGATCTTTTTTCCCATCAGAATGCCTCCAGTCAGCCCCGTTATGATATAAATAACGATCACTGCCACTTTGACAACTGCCTCCGAGAGCTCCAGCCGGTATAAAAGCAATGCCAGAAACAATAACAATAACGCACTTATGATAAACATGATAAAAAGAACCATTGCCAGCACTTTTGCCGGGTTTTCCTTTGCATCTCTCGCCCTTAATCTCAATCCTGTTCCCAATCCGCCACCGCCAGACTTTCACTTCTGTCTATATATATGAAGCAATCCGGCTGCTTATGCGGATTTTTTTAAATGAGCGCTTATGTCCTGCCGTGGCAGATGAAAGTTTTCTTCTTTTTTACAGGTAACGGATGCTGTAAGAAGCCTCAAATGTCTGCTCCGGCTCCACTGCGTTCTCGTATGCCCGTTCCTCTAATGTACCATCAAAATCATCTGCATCACATCTTCCATACCACGGTTCAATGCAGACAAACGGTGCGTCTTTTCCTTCCGGTGACCAGATCGCAAATAAAGGTGCATCAAAATCCATGGTCACATAAGGCTTTCCATCCGGTGTGACCAGTGAAACTTCCCCGGTCTGTTTTCCTTCCACCATATAAGTGCAGCGGTCAAAAAATCCCGGTGTAAAGTATACTTTCTCATCCTCCAATGGGATCACAATATCTTCACTCATTACTGCCAGTCCGGTATCCGGTGTATTTCCATGATGATGCACTTCCTTTAGTCCTGCAAATTGCAGGCCATATCCAAGCTTGCTTTCTTCGTCATGAAACGGACATAAGAAAGCCGGATGTGCGCCGATGGAAAAATATAAGGTCTTTGTATCCGGATTTTCCACTTTCCACATAACTTTTAATTCATTGCCTGTCAAATTGTATCCAATTTTCAAAACAAACGCGAATGGATACTTTTCCATCGTTTCCTCATTGGAATGTAAGGAAAACCAGATGGTGTCCGCTGTCTGGGATTCCATGGTATGTTCCATATCCCTTGCAAAGCCATGCTGTCCCATTGCATACGTTTTTCCGCCATAGCGGTATTCTTTATTTCTGCAGTTCCCCACAAACGGAAACAACACAGGGGAGGTTCTTCCCCAATATTTTTTGTCCGCATACCACATGTACTCTTTGCCGTCGGATTTTCTCTTTACGGATTTTAGTTCTGCCCCAAAAGAATCGATCTCCACACGCAATGTGTCATTTTCCAAAACATATCTCATACAATCCATCTCCTTGTTATCTAAATATCGTAGCAGGCAATTGCGAAACTCATCCTACTCTTCTTTCAATTGTTCAAAATCAACAAAATTTTCGAAAACACGCTCCCGCTACGTGTCGCTGGTAACGGTACTAAGAAGTCAGTCACGATTGACATCGTACCTGCCTTCTAAGTACCAATCGAACTTGTTCGATTTTGGCTCACCCAGTGTTTTCTCAAGCTTTTGTTAATTTTTCACAATTCAATTTAGATTTTCATGAGTTTCGCAATTGTCTAAAAATATCGTAGATGACAAAAAACACAATTGTTTTCGCAATCACCTACGATATGAAATACAATTTTATAATTCGCAGTTATTTACCGTTCTTGGGAATGGGATAACGTCACGGATATTGGACATACCTGTTAAGTACATGACGCAGCGCTCAAATCCAAGTCCGAATCCTGCATGTCTTGCAGAACCGTATTTACGGAGGTCAAGATAGAAGCTGTAATCTTCCTCTTTCAGTCCAAGTTCATTGATCCTTGCAAGTAATTTTTCGTAATCATCCTCTCTCTGGCTTCCTCCGATGATCTCACCGATGCCAGGAACCAGACAGTCTACTGCTGCAACTGTTTTTCCGTCCGGATTCAGTTTCATGTAGAAAGCTTTGATCTCCTTTGGATAATCAGTTACAAATACCGGGCGTTTGAATACCTGCTCGGTCAGATAACGCTCATGCTCGGTCTGAAGATCGCAGCCCCAGGATACTTTGTAATCAAATTTATCGTTGTTCTTCTCTAAAATCTCAACTGCTTCTGTATAAGTCACACGTGCGAAATCAGAGTTTGCAACATGCTGTAATCTCTCTAACAGCCCTTTATCGATAAAGCTGTTGAAGAATGCCATCTCTTCCGGCGCATTCTCTAACACATAGTTGATGACATATTTTAACATGCTCTCAGCTAAGATCATGTCATCCTCTAAATCTGCAAATGCAATCTCCGGCTCGATCATCCAAAACTCTGCCGCATGTCTTGTCGTGTTGGAGTTTTCTGCACGGAAAGTAGGTCCAAAGGTATAGATGTTCTTAAATGCCATAGCATAAGTCTCACCGTTCAGCTGTCCGCTTACAGTAAGATTAGTCGGTTTATTGAAGAAGTCTTTGCTGTAATCTACTTTTCCATCCTCTGTCATTGGAAGATCGTTCATGTCAAGTGTGGTTACCTGGAACATCTCGCCGGCGCCCTCACAATCACTTCCGGTGATCAGTGGTGTATGCACGTACACGAAATCCCTCTCCTGGAAAAATTTATGGATTGCATAAGCGCAGAGGGAACGCACGCGGAATACAGCCTCAAAAGTATTAGTTCTCGGTCTTAAATGAGAGATGGTTCTCAGGTACTCAAAGCTGTGTTTTTTCTTCTGCAATGGATAATCCGGTGTAGAAGGGCCTTCTACTTCCACTTTTTCAGCCTGAATCTCAAATGGCTGTTTTGTACCCGGAGTTGCAACTAATTTACCGGTAACGATAATTGCTGCTCCGACATTTAATTTTTCTACCTCTTCAAAATTTTCCAGAACATCGGAATAAACAACCTGGACCGGCTCAAAAAAAGTTCCGTCGTTTACCACGATAAATCCAAAGTTTTTGGAGTTACGGATGTTTCTCACCCAGCCACCGATCGCGATGGTCTGATCCACATACTCATCCTGTCTGCGGAATAAATCTCTTACATTTACTAATTCCATTTTTCTACTCTCCCTTTCTCTCATCAACGTCTGTCGACTCTTTTATGATCTCATACCTCTGTTTCGGTATCATTTTCTTATTCTTCTGTGCTGTCTGTAGATTCTGTACTTTCCACAGATTCTGTCGTTTCTTCTACTGCGTTCTCCGTAACCTCTGCTGTCTCTGCCAACTTATCTAAAACTAATCCTGCAAGATAAATCACACGGATCTGATTCTTTCCGTAAACAGAATCGCCATAACCATAGTTACTATATAATGTGTCAGCATCACCAAAACCGCCGCTGCTTACGATCGTGCTTACATAATCTTCAAACTCCGTATCGTCAATCTGGATATCTTCTTTTTCTGCAATGGCTTTTACGATCAGTTCTAACTTGATACTGCTCTCCACACTGTCAGACCATTCCTGCTCGATGCTCTCTTCTGTATAGCCGTAAGAGCTGAGTACCGTTTCCATCTGGCTCTCATCCCCGGAGCAATAGCGGTCAATGAAATTGGCACGGATTGCTTCGATCACATCAGATCTGTAATCTGCCGGCATATCAACGGTACAATTTTCTAACAGATAATCCTCCAAAGCGGAGTAAATATCATTTTTATGAGTGCTCTCTGCGCTTGACTCCAGATACTGGCGTACCTGCTCGTACACTCCATCTACGGAATCCACGCCAAACTGTTCCAATGCGAATTCATCATCCATCGTATCCATGGTCACTTCCTTCTGGATAGAATTGACCGTAAATGTAAATACAACTTCTTTTCCGGCAAGATCCGGGTTATTCGGGTACTCATCCGGGAACGTCACATTGGAATCGATCACATCGCCTACTGATGCACCGATCAGTCCGTCTGTAAATCCATCAATGTAACCGGAACCGCTTGCGGAAGAATTGTTGGACACATCAATATTCTGATCCTCTGCTGTTCCGCCGTCAAACGCCTCACCGTCTAATTTTCCGACATAGTCTACGTTTACAATGTCGCCCTCTTCCACTGTTGTCTTGTCCGGATCCGCCGTATAAAAAGGTCCGCCCTGTGTAAAAATCTTTTCCACATAATCAAGCACATCCTGATCTGTGACGTCATAATCTCCTGAAATCGTAACCGGGATTGCACTGTAGTCACACAATGTCACATAATCCGATCCCTTCAGATCATATTGTGCAAGCGGAACTGCCGGCACCTCTTCTGTGCTTTCGGTGTTCTCTACTGCTTCCGTTGCCTCAACTGATTCACCTTTGCTGCCGCATCCAGTCATGCTGATCGCTGTGGATACACACAATAAAAGTGCTAACACTCTCTTTTTCATTTAATCTTACCTTTCTTTTCCTCATTTCCTTTTCCGGCTTTTCTGCCGGAAATCCAAAAGACGGAGTCTGCCGTCTAACTTTTATAACATATCACAATTTTCCCTAAAATAAAAGGTATTTCCCCAAAATCACATTGCTTTTTCCAAAAATCAATGCTACAATAAAACACGAATTTGAAATTAGGGAGGATTTTCGTTGTGAGTCCAGTAACAATTGTATTATTAGTTATTTTAGCAGTGCTTATTGCTGCAACAATTGCTTTATATTTCCTCGGAAAGAAAGCTCAGAAGAGAAAAGACGAGCAGGATGCACAGCTTGCTGCAACTGCACAGACTGTTACCATGTTGATTATTGATAAGAAGAGAATGCGTCTGAACCAGTCCGGTCTGCCACAGGCAGTCATTGACCAGACACCAAAGCTTATGCGCCGTTCCAAGCTTCCGATCGTAAAGGCTAAGGTCGGACCAAAGGTTATGACTCTGATCGCTGATGATGCATGTTTTGATATGATCCCTGTGAAAAAAGAAGTCAAAGCTACAGTAAGTGGTATTTATATCACGAAAGTTACCGGTGTCCGCGGTCCGTTAGAGAAACCGGAAGGCAAAGTAAGCTGGAGAACCAAGTTAAAGAGAAAAGCTGAGAGCGCCAACAAAGAACTTCAGAAAGAGAAAAAATCCATGAATGAAGAAAAGGCCGCTAAGAAATCTAAGACAAAATAAGAATGAATGGGAAAGGCTTCCAGCCCGGATGGGTTGGAAGCCTTTTTTCACTTCTTCCTTATTTCTTCAATACAAAGGAAGCTTTATTATCTGTCAAACTATCTTTTCCGATAAATATTTCGAATTCTCCTGCTTCGCTCTCATAGATTCCATTCTCCGTCAAGAAAAGAAGCTGCTGTTCTGTTATGGTAAAAACTACCTTCTTTTCCTCTCCCGGACGAAGCGTAACCTTCTTAAAATCTTTCAATTCTCTGACCGGACGCACTACAGAAGCCGCAATATCATGGATATAAAGCTGCAGGGTTTCTGTTCCCGTGCAGTTTCCTGTATTTTTTACAGTTACCTCCGCTTCGATCTGTCCCGATGTATCCATCCATGTCCGATCTAAATGAATATCTGATACCTCAAACGTTGTGTAACTCAGACCGTATCCAAATGGATACAATGGCTCATTTGGAATATCCAGATATTTCGAGCGGAATCTGTCTTTATCTTTTCCTTCTACATGTGGGCGTCCTGTTGAATATTCATTATAATGTACCGGTACCTGTCCTACACAGTATGGAAAACTCATCGGCAGTTTTCCACTTGGATTATATTTTCCAAATAAAGTGTCCGCAATTGCCCTCGCTCCTTCTGTTCCAGGCAGCCACACCTGAAGGATGGCTTTTGCCTTTTTGTTTATTTCACGTATGTCTAACGGGCGTCCTGAAAATAAAACCACTACAATATTTTGATTGACTTCCGCAATTCTATCAAGCAATGCTTCCTGTACCTCAGGGATTCTGATATTTGCGTTACTGGTTGCTTCACCCGACTGTAAACGGTCTTCTCCTATTGCAAGTACTACGATATCTGCCTCTTCTGCTGCCTGTACCGCCTCACGCAGCATATGATCCTCCTGCTCCTTAGTATAGGATTGCTGCTGCTGTTCTCCAAATCCTTCCAGACATACATCCGCCCCTAACATTGGTGATCCCTGGCAAAATGTACTGTTTTCTGAAACGTACTGTTCCTGTACTGCCTCATGCAGCGTCATAACATCTTTTGCATCTGCGATAAATGACCAGGCACCAAACAGGTTTCTGTTATCTACATACGGACCAATAAAGGCGATCTTTTTCTGTTGATCTAAAGGCAGGATATGTTCCTCATTTTTCAACAAAACAAAAGATTTCTTTGCAGCTTCCCTCGCCAGATTCCGGTGCTCCTCACATAAAATATATTCCTGTTCTTTTTTCTGATCTGCATCTTTATATGGATTCTCAAAGAGTCCCAGCTTATTTTTAAGCCGCAGAATACGAAGACATGCCTCATCTATAAGCTCTTCTCTTATTTTTCCATCCCTGACCATCTGACACAGATTTTCACTGTAAATTCCTGTCATCATGTCAATATCTACGCCTGCTTCCACTGCACGCACTGCTGCTTCTTCTCTGTCTGCACAATATCCGTGATAAATGGTCTCCTCGATGGCTGCCCAGTCTGATATAAGTACACCATCGAACTTCATCTGCTCTCTTAAAATGTCCCGCATCAACTTTTTATTTCCGGTTGCCGGGATTCCGTTAACTGTATTAAAAGATGTCATAACAAGAGCTGCACCTGCATCTATTCCCGCCTGATACGATGGCAGATAGAACTCTCTGAATGTATGTTCTGAAAGTTCTACCGTATTATAATCCCGCCCTGCTGTCGGTGCACCATATCCTGCAAAATGTTTGACACATGCTGCAATTGCATAGTTATCTTTCAGGCTGTTTCCCTGAAATCCACGCACCATTGTTGCACAGAATAGACTGTTCAGGTAAGGATCTTCTCCCGTTGATTCCATGACACGTCCCCACCTTGCATCTCTTACCAGATCTGTCATAGGTGCAAATGTCACATGAAGACCGCTGACCGAAGCCTCCTTTGCTGCCACAGATGCACACTGTTCTGACAATTCCGGTTCAAAGGAAGCTCCCTGCGCAAGCGGAATTGGAAACACCGTCTTATAACCATTTATGACATCTAGCATAAACAGTAATGGAATATGGTGCGGATGCTTTTCCATATAGTTTTTTTGTATACTTTTCAGGGTTTCAGCGCCCATGGATCCGATGACTGATCCTGCAAGATTTACATTGTCTTCTGTAAATCCCTTATCCGCCATGGGACCTGTGACAACGATTTCACCATTAAAAAATCCTCCTGTCACCTGACTCATCTGATTTACTTTTTCTTCCAGAGACATGTCTCTCAAAAGTTCTGTTAATTTCTGTTCTGTCATACGTGTGTTCCCTCTCCAAATTTCCTTCTATATTCCAGTGGCGTCAATCCTGTATTCTCCTTAAACATTTTTGTAAAATAGGAAAAATTACTATATCCAATATGTAATGAAACCGTATTGATTGGAAGACTGCTGCCACACAAAAGTTTTTTTGCTTCGTCTACCCTTTTCTGCAATATATAATTGCTTATAGATACTCCCTTTTCTTTTTTGAACATCCGAGACATATAGTCTGTATTCAAATAGACTAATTCTGCCAGTTCATCTCTGTGTATCTCTTCCCTGAAATGACTGTCAATATAGGTACATATCTGATCTGCGACAGAGTCTTCTTTTGTGATATATAATTTATATCCAACCGCTTTCCGCATCAGATTTTCTACATACTCCATCATTTCGTTAAATCCATTTACAGCACCAAGCATGTAATTCTCACTCTCTTTATCTGAAAAAAGTGCATTGGCATAAATCCCCATCTCTGACAGCCATACATACACCATCTGTGTAACGTCCGTCCTTAATGACAGCAAAAACTGCCTTGTGATCATCTCATTCTTCCTGACTGTCTCCAGATAACTGCGTATGCTTGCTATGACTGCTTCCACTTCCTCCCCTGCCAAAAGGGTTTTCCATGTATCCAGCTCCGGATTTTTATAGACTGTTCCACTTGGCTGGAACTCATACAGATATATAACCTCATTCCATACCGACAGACTGCTTTCACGCATCTTCTGCAAATCGTCAGCCTGTGCGGTCACTTCAGAAAATCCACTCCAATTTCCCGCTCCACACCAAAAATAGGAATGTACATGATCTGTCATCCATTGCACAAAATGATTGAGCAGATCTTTTTCCCTTATTTTTTCTCCTTCTTCCGGCATTTTATCCGTTGACAGAACCACCCAGTATCGACATTCGTTTTCACAAAATACGGTGTCCACTCTGGCATAAAAGGAATTAAATAACTCCGTCAACACATTTTGCATGACAAATTCGATGGTGGAAGGTTCCCACTTTTGTGTCTCTTCCGCTTTATGATCCATATAAAAGCAGATCAGTTTAAAATATATCAATCCATCCTGATACAAATCCATCCTTTTTGCGGATTCGCAGAACTGGTTTTGTGTCATGTTACCGCTCAATAAATTTCTCCAGATATCCTTTTGCAGGATTGTCCGGTCTTTTTCCCACTGCTCACTCGCTTCTGTAAGTTTTTCGATATGTTTTTCCTGAAGCACTGCCTGTTCTGCTTTTTTTAATGCTTCTTCCAGTTTTTCAAAATCAATTGGTTTTAGCAGATATTCAACGCTTTCCAGCTGTATCGCACGTCTTGCATAGTCAAATTCCGCATAACTGGTCAAAAAAATAACCTGTATCCTGAAATTCTGCTCCCTCACCCATTGCACCAGATCAAATCCTGTTGCAGCAGGCATCACAATATCACTGATAATAATGTCCATTTTAACAGCTGTTATAATTTCCTGCGCCTGTTTCATTGTAAATGCTGTATAAATCTCAGTAATACCTGTCCGCTCCCAGCAGATATTTTTCTTTATACTTTCAATCACATAACGTTCATCATCCACCAGCAATAATTTCATTCCTGTGTATCGCTCCTTCCGATTTTATATGGAACATGAATATCCACAACGGCACCACCTAATGGACTATTGCTGAAATGGATCTCTCCCTGATCCCCATAATAATACTGAAACCGCCTCATACAGTTCCAAATACCGATATGTTTTCCATTGTCAGAAATGTTTTGTCCATTTTGTAGTTTACATAATATTTCGTCCGGAAATCCCTTTCCCGTATCCGAGATAAAAATATTAACGTATTTTTCATCGTCCCTGTCCTCAGGATATACCGTAACTGAGATCAGCATTTTTTCATCTGCCATCAATGCCTGTTTTGCAGCATTTTCAACATAAACCTGTATTAAGAATGGAAATATCTCCGCATCTGCCACTTCATCATGAACTTCAATATAATAGGTAAACTTATCCGGATACCTCAGCAGCAGGATTTTTAAATAATCTTCACAATGCTTTGATTCCGCTAAAACCGGAACTCTGTCCGTTGTATTCCGAAAAATATATGAAAGATAATCCGAAGTGATTTTTGTCATTGCCCTTGCGTGTTCATAATCGCCAAAGTCGATCATGCTGTAAATAAAGTTCAGGCAATTCAAATAAAAATGCGGCCGGATCTGCATTTTCAGATAATCCATCTCAATTTTCTGTTTCTCTAATTCCCGTTCATATAGCGTGATCTTCAATTTACGGATCTGATGGATCATTGTACGGAATTTTCCATCAATCTGCTCTAATTCAAGCAGATTTCCTTCCGTCATGTTCAGCATATATCCACCCTCATCATATTGCTGAAGGTTTTGTGTGAACACTTTAAGCGGTTTCATAATATTGGAATACACATGAAATAGCAATATCCCACTCATAATAAGAATCATAAAGATCAATACTGTCATTCCGAGCAGACTTCCCGCCATCAGGCTTAAGACACCGCCTAAAGAAATCCCGATCCTGATCTCAAAGGGTGCTCTGGATAATCCCTGACGGATCGTATAAGTATTTTTGGTATTCATACTTTGCGGCTCTGATATGATTCCGCTCTGGTCTAACATACCTATACAGACCTCATCCTGATCGACAAGGCTTACATATCCATGCTTTCCCAACGAAAGCTTTGAGAATGGTTCTAAGATACTTTTTACATTTACAATGCATCCTAAGGCAATTCCATTTTTTTGTGCAATTTTACAGATATATACCTCATTATCACACTCCAAAACATCCCACTTCCGCTTCACTGCATATGTCTTTTCATCTAATTTGTCTATCTGTTCACGGATAGATGCTGCAATATCAGGTGACATTGTGTAATTTCCGTCCGAAGACAGTGAAAGCTGATATAATTTATCCGTATCATGTGTGTATAAAAAAATCCTGTATTCCGTTCCATATTCCCATGCCGAAGAAAAATATTCTTCTCTGAGTTTTCCGATCGCGTACTCCGTATAATCCCCATTTTTCATCAGATTTACATTTCCCCAGAACGTGGAATTTGTCTCATTGGTACCCATGATCGTAGAAAAAAGATTCCGGCTGATCCTCAAAAAACGATTGTCGAGCTCCTGTGCATACAACTGTGCCATCTGGCTCATCTGTTCGTAAATCTGCCCACTTGTTTTGTTTAAAACATAAGTGCATCCTCCCAGAATAATTACTAGAATGACTGTCATTAAAATTAATATTTGCTTACTCTGTTGTGCTAAAGATTTCTTTTTTCGTCTTTTTAAATTCATCTTTTTCCCAAACGCCATGATATTCCTTTAACCTTTTACTGCCCCTAGCGTAATACCCTCTGCGAAATATTTCTGTAAAAACGGATAAATGATAAATAATGGAAGCATTGCTATAAAAGCAATTGCCATCCTTATGGACGTTGTCGGAAGTTTTGCAACTTCTGCCCCTATATTTCCGGCAACCTTACCGCTTGCAAGATACTGGATATCAGTGATCATCTGATTCAAAAGATTCTGGATACTATATAATTTCTGTCCCTGATTTCCTGATAAATAGTATAAACCATTTGTCCAGTCATTCCAATATGCCAGTGCCGAAAATAATCCCATGGTTACAAGGATAGGTTTACCAAGTGGAAACGTAATCTGAAAAAAGATTTTTGTATGTCCTGCGCCATCAATTTTTGCCGCTTCATACAATGCTTCCGGAATACTTGTCATAAAATAGCTCCGTATCATCAGCACATTGTTCGCACTCAGCAACAAATTAGGAATTATCAGTGCCCATATTGTATTTTTTATATGAAAATAATTTACATACATCAGATATGTAGGTACTAAACCGCCATTAAATAACATTGTAAAAAATACAAAAAAAGTAATCTGCCTTCTATAAGGCAATGTCTTCACAGACAGCGGATATGCCAGTAATGCTGAAAACATCAGATTAAAAAAGGTACCTACTACTGTAATAAGAATTGTAACGCCATACGCACGGAGTATTTTCTCTCCCTGTCTGATAATATACTGATATGCATAAAAGCTTATTTTTTCCGGGAAAAAGGAATATCCATTCCGGATCAACACTGTTTCATCCGTGATGGATGAAATAAATACCAGCAAAAATGGTAAAATAATGGTCAATGTCATCACTATCAGTATCAGATTGATCCAAAACTGGTATCTCTTTGTTTTTTTTGAATTTGTCATAATGGACTCTCCTCCTAAAACAATGCTCTGTCTTTATCTACACGTCTAACGATCCAGTTACTTAACATGACAATGACAAAACCTACTAATGACTGGTATACACCCGCTGCGGATGACATACTGATATTTCCCTGTTCGATCAACGCACGATATACATACGTATCAATTACGTTTGTTGTTGGGAACAACACACCGGAGTTCATCGGAACCTGATAAAATAATCCAAAATCAGAATAGAAGATTCTTCCAATGCTCAATAATAACAGCGTAATGATTGTCGGTACCAGGCATGGCAATGTGATTTTTGTGATTTCCTGCCACTTTGTGGCTCCATCCAGTCTTGCTGCCTCATAATAAGTCGGATCAATACCGATCAGAGATGCAATATAAATCAGACATCCGTATCCCACTCCTTTCCAGCAGTTTGCAATGATAAGAATCGCCGGCCAGTATTTTGGTTTCTGATACCACTGAATCGGATCTATATGCAGTAATGGCAGGATCGTATTGTTTACAAGACCATTTTCGGCACTTAAAAGTGCATACACAATATAGCTTAAAATGACCATCGACATCAAAAATGGCAATAATATAGCACTCTGGTATATTTTTTTCATTTTTGTGTTCTTAACTTCACAGATTAAAATTGCGATTGCAATTCCAACGACCATATTGACAAGAATAAACGCTATATTATATAGCAATGTATTTCTTGTAATAATCCAGGCATCTTTTGACGAGAACAAAAATTTAAAATTATCCAGTCCTGCCCACGGGCTTGCCAAAATTCCTTTTGAAAAATTCAACTTTTTGAAAGCAAGTATAATACCTGTCATCGGAAGATAATTATTGATCAGCAGATATAATAATCCCGGAAGCATCATCAGATAGAGCGGCAGATATTCCTTAACTTTGTTCTTTTTCTTCTTCATAAGTTTCTCCTTTTATGAAAAAAGTCCCACGCTTTATCTGTGGGACTTCCCTTCTGAACCTAATTATTTTGCTGCAAGAAAAGCATCTAACTGTTCCTGTTTTGCCTGGATCACTTCATTGATTCCCGCATCATCTAATGCTTCTAACAATTCCGGAATAAGTTCATCTGGATCTCCGGAACCGCTGTAAAGTGCTCCGCTGTATTGTTTTACAATATTGGAAAGAGCTGCGATCTCACTTGAACAATTACTGCTGTCAAATAAAAATCCTACTGCTTTGGAGCTCTTTGCAGAACCGTTAAATTCTTCCATTTTTTCCCATAATTGCGGATCTGAACCAGTCCATTTATAAGCAATAAACTGATTTGGCAATTCCCATCCAAGGTTTAAGTTATAGCCTGCATTATCAGAAGTGATTCCTTCCGGGAAATTGATAATGCCATTATCAGCATCTTCTATCACATAGTCTTTATCCTGTTCACCCCAGTTTAAAAGATTCATGATCTCTGAACTTCCGTAGATATAATCCAGTACTTCCATTGTTTTCTCCGGATTTTCTGAATTCTGGGCAATTGAGAATGTAACACCATTATAGGATGAGCTATTTATGATCGGTTCATTATAAAATGGCACGATCTCAAAATCATAGCCGGTGGAGCTTTCAAATTCTACCGGTGTTCCAGGATGATAAGAAAAAAACAGTGAAAATAAATTTCCAGCCTTGCATACTGTTCTCCAGTTCTCTGTGTTGGTTCCTGCATCCTGGCTGATATATCCCTTCTGATACCAGTCATGCAGCATGGTAGTTGTATCTTTAAACCAGTCTGTCGCAAAGAAGTTTTCTAATTTTGTGCTGTTCGTCTGATCCATGAGTACACCAAGATAATTGTTATCTGACAGAGTATCTCCACGGAATAATCTTGTAGCCGGTGCATCATTCTCACTGCTCGAATATAACATTGTCATATCCGGCTCTCCCGCTTTTACTGTCTCAAAAACACTTTCCAGATCTTTTGGTTCTTTAATCTGTGTTGTATCAATATTGTACTTTTCCACCAGATCTTTTCTCATAAATACGGCAGGAATACTTCCTCGTTCAATCTGATTTGGCACGCCATATACAAAGCCTTCGATCTGATTGATCTTAGCTATATCCTCTCCATAAATCTGTTTGATGTTTGTTCCATATTTATCAATCAGTTCAGACATGTCTACAATCTGTCCTGCATTCATATACTGCACTGCATTGGTTGCCTGGGTATAAAAGACATCAATTTTTTCATCCCCTGATAACATAAGCTGTAACTGCTGGCTTGCACTTGCCCACGGCAGCACAACAATATCAAGATTCGCATTAAGTTCCGGTTCAAGAATCTCATTGATTTTTTGTTCGATTCTTTCTTCATCCGGCTGTGTGCTTCCATTCAGAACCATGGTAACTGTATATGGTTCATCCCCATTACCGTTATTTTTAGCTGAATCCTTTGATCCTCCTGCATCTGAATTTCCGCATGCTGTCATGGACACAACCATAGACAAAGTAAGCATAGCTGCTAGAATTCTTTTTTTCATACATTTTCTCCTCTCTGTGACAGTGTGATTTATGTCCACCTCTCTTCTGGTGTATCTTTATATTAATCATTTTCTTTCATCATCTCTATAACTGAACTGACTCGTCAATATCACTCTTTTGACTCTTTTAAATTACTGCCGGTGCGGAATAATACTCTATGTCCTTTTGTGGCGAATAGTTTCCTAAACCTGCATGAACTAAAAGATAGTCTTTGTCACCTACTGATATCTCTTCGTATATGAGTAATTCCTTTATAAAATCTATTACACCCATTTTACCTTCTGTATCCAATTTGCGAAACTCATCGATTGTTGACTTACTTCCGTTATACTGCCATGTCACCAGATTATCCAGCATTGTTTCATCCAATTCCTCTATGGACTTATCCGTGATTTCTTTCATCAGAAACTCCAGGCATTCTAACGCCACTTCTGACGTTCTATCATCTCCTCATGATTGCTCCTCAGAATAAAATCTTTGCCCTGTTTCAATACACAGACACGCCAACCGGCCATTTCCAAATCCGCTGCCACAATCCAAAAGAAACACATTTTCTTTTTCATTTTTCCAAATAGATTTTAAATCATCATCCAGATATAAACCTTGATCTGTCCATATAACATTCCCTGTCGGGGTATGTCCCACAAACGATATATACCCATCTACACCATCCTTGTAAAACTCATCTATTAAGCATCCACCCATCAAATAATGACTGCGCTTTTTTATTACTTTTGGATGAGATGTCATAGCATGCGCAAACAAACATTTTTTACCCTCGATCTATCGTTACTTGCCTCCTGTGCATTTTACAGCACGACAATATCTTCATATAAGCAATAAAATCTGCCATCGATTTCTGTATCCTCGTAGAAATGTCCGAAATACCATGCTATAAAATCTGTATTATCAGCTATTCTCTGGAAATACTGTCTTAGCATTATTTATTTCCATTGAATTTTCTCCTTACAAAATCCGATATAGTGTTGCTCTGTTAGGACTTCTTTTTATTGCACCAGTCTCCGTCCTTACTATTACAATATTCTTAAAGCTGTCTTTACCTAGTTTTGATGCAAATATCTTCCCAACCGTTGCACGGTTTGTTGAGGGTTTTCCATCGGCAACCATGTGAATATTCTTAAATGTCTCAGATGCAGTAAGCAGATCAAATGTTGTTCCTGCGGGATGATCTTTGACAAACGTCTTTACTTCATCAATAACCTCATCAATAATCTCAGATAAAGCTTTCTTGTTTTCTGTAGCAACAGCAAGACCATAATGCTCCATTAAAATATCTACAGTTAACTGACTTATGCTGATTCCGTTAATCTTTGCATCCTGCAACATTACTCTTTTTAAAATTTCTGGTGGATAAAACTGAATTCTTTCCATTTCATCTAGCTCCTTTCAACGGATGGGGCTTCGTTAACCCCACCTAAACCTTAACTAATCTGGATAGTAACTATCCTGCTCTTTCATATTCCGGTTAAATTACCCGGTAAATATACAATACCAGTTTTCATAATAGTTTGCAGACAAAGTAGCATTTACCTTGCTCATTTGCTTTGAGCAACTGCTTTGATATTTTCAAAACAATAAAGCTGTTTACGACAATTATACTCTTCCAACAGTAGTTATAAGTCTTGAAAAAGTGTTCTAATTCCCCTTCCCCCATAAAAACACTGTTATGAAATCCTATGCAGCGCTATTGCAGCTTTTTCTCTTTGATGTGGTAATCATAAAGATTCTGCCCAATAGAAATAAGAAATACTTCAAGCAAAGCAGATTTTATTCCTCTTCGGACATTTCTTTTGTACCAACGGTCATTTTTTTATGATATCAACTGTTCCTTCTTCCTAGATTGAACTGTTCATCCTTAGAAGCGCTCCCTAAATACTATCAGGATTTCCAATCACTTTCTGGTGCAGCGCTGTAAGTTCGCAATTGCTCCGAACGATATGGTTTTTATCTGTCTTTTTACACTGTTCTGTGTACGGACAGCCGAGCAATCTTCACACTGACACACTTCTTCCTGTCGTCCATACTTGTTTCCCTTTACGTCCAGATAATCTTGAATTAACATCGGCAAAACTGCCTGTTTTGGGTTAAAATAGATTATGTGATTAATTTTCATCACAAGTTAATTACAGCATAAAGAAAGACCTTGAGTTCACTATAAACTCTTGGTCTTTCTTTTTTTCGGAGCTATTCTTTTTTCACAGCCCCTTATAAACTCAAATTCTAAAATCCTTCGTATCCTTCGACATAATGTTCATGGAAATGCTGCACTCTGCCAGATGTTCATAATTGACTTTCCGCTTATAATTTACCTTGATATCAATGCTATCTTCTGTCTCATCCATAAAGTGAATCCAATGTAAGCAGCAAAACATCCTCATCCGCCAATTCTGTCTTTTTCATAGAATTCTTTTAAGGATGCTAACTCTCTTTCTCTGCCAATAAACATAGAAATCACCTTTCTGCAAATTTAGTTTATTTTTATTCAAATTGATTTTGTTAAAATTGATTTGAATAAAATATAACCTATCATATGATATCTCGCAATCCTCTTTTAGTTTTCCCTGACAGCATGGTACAATAATTCAGCTTCGTCAAAAGAAGATGGACTATAATACACATCAATTCCATCACTAGCTTTTTCTAAAATGTAATACTCAAAAATAACCGTATCATCTTCATACACCTGTGCCGGGTATTCCAGATATACTTTGTTTTCCTCTTCATTTTTTACATTTGTTTCATTTGCCAGAAATCTATAGATATCCTCCGATTCATAATCAGAAATATCAATGCCATCCTCTGTCGCTTCAATCATTAATCGGCCTGTTCCATAATCGGAAGTATAATGATACGTTCCGATCATTGCTGATAATTCTTCAAATCCTGCATCAGATTCTGAATTTGTGCCCTTTAAATCATCTCCACGATCAAAATCAGACGGATACACATATTCATCAACATCCAAACTTTCATGATCAAATATATGATTGTCTGATTTGTTGCTGTCTGTGCAGGCTGCAACCAACATCATTACTGCAAACACCAAACCGATTGTGAATGCCATTTTACAATTTTTCATAATATACTACCTCAACTTCACAATTATCATATCATGTGCAAAAACGGCACATGATTGACATTCATCGTTCGCCGAATGCATAAATGCATTCTTCTCATTTGCACTCCTTATATCCTAAAATCCTTCGTATCCTTCGACATGATATTCATGGAAATGCTGCACTCTGCCAGATGTTCATAATTGACTTCCAGCTTATAATCGACCTTGATGTCAATGTTGTCTTCTGTCTCATTCACTTTCACGTCTGTGGCGTTGATTCCGACCAGCAGATTTCCAAACGGTGTGTTGTAGTATGACATATTTTTCTTGTTTTTCTCAAACATCATATGCACATTGGTCACACCCTTTTTAGTGACATCCAGAAAATCATCATTTACTTTGATAACGCTTTTCGTCACGCCGTCAAAGCCTTCCTGCACTTCATCATACAGAATATAGTGCTTTCCATTTTTCTTATAGTAATTTCCGGTTGTGATAATCTCCACCGGACCGCTATCCTGATCTTCTGCAAACTGTAAACCACTGATTTTCACAAGTACATCTTTTGTCATTTATGTAAACCTCTTTTCTGTTTCTCGTCATTGTCTTTTCATGCCATATATTAGCGTGTTTCTTATAATTTAGCAAGCGTAAGCTTTTTGAAACATTGTTTTCTTATAAAGTGCTGCTTTATTTTAGTTTTCAGCCAGCTTATCCAGATATGGATTCAGCCACGAAAAATATTTCATTCTGACCTGATAGCCACCTTCTGCCAGCACCTTCTCATACTCTTCTGTGGTCAGTACTTTGCGCAGCTTTTCTCCTGCTTCCTCATCGATCACCTCATACATGCTGTCTGAAAAACACATGTTAGGATACATCACACACCACCAGTTATGTCCGTTTCCTTCTCCGATCACAATACGGAGTGCCTCGTAATCTCCCGCCGGAAAGGTGTAGCTTCCATAGTTTTTTACCGGAAACGAAGTGTGTTCCAGCTCCGCTGTCACATCATAGTCATAACCGTTTTCTGCGATTGTCTCTGCTGCGGCTTCCTCAATTTCACCGAGGCTCTGGCGCACAACCAGCTCACATTCTTCCAGATTTTCCACAGCTGTCAGTTTTTCCTGCATAAAACTTCCCACCGCATCACGCACTGCTAGTTTTAGGTTCTGGTCTGCCTCGCTGTCGCTGTTCGCCAGCACATGAAACCGCAGTACTTTGTCCGAAATCGTCTGCTGCAGTCTCGCCTGTCTTGTATACAAAATACCGCATCCCAATGCAGCGCACATCAGACTTCCAACTCCTATGTATCCGATCCATTTTTTTGCCATAATTCAAATCTCCTTTTCACTTGCCAAAAATCAGATAAATGTAGATAATATTCATATTTATCAGGCTATGTCGTTGCTTGCGAAACTCGCTCATAGAATATGTTATATTGCAAAAAATAAACAGAAATATAGTACCGCTGCGAGTGACACATAGCGGGAGCGTGTCTTGAATATTTTTGTTCATTTTTCGCAATCTTCATAACCTAAATTCGAGTTTCGCTCATCGACCTTCTATCCTCAATGATTCCCGAAAACTTTGCATTTATTCCGATTTCCAGTTTATTTCTACCAGATATTGGATTTTGATGTCTTTCTCATAAGCGGCAGGAGTGTTTTGATACTTAAAATACCATGTGCGGTTATCGGCGCCGAGATTCCGGTAACTGTTAGTGATATCGATTTCTTTCTCAAGTGCATGTGCAGCGATCGCATTCAGATAGTCCTCCATCCGGGTGTTGAGAAGCTGCTCTTTTTCACTTGCGGAAACTGTGCCGCTTAAGATTTCGCCTTCTCCTGTCACAGTCACTGCGACAATCTGCTCTGTCAAACCTCCGACACCGATTTTTTCTGTTTCTTTGACTCGACAGGAAGCTGCATCCACTTTCACATAAAGTTCCGGTGCAAGTTGTAAGGTGTAATCATCCGCAAAGTTCTGCGTGAAGAATGCTGCACGCGCGGTATCCGTATCGACAAGCCCCGCCGCCCTTCCACGTTTCCAGACTTCATAGGCTGTAATCTGCGGTTTCTCGGTATCATCCTCCACTGCCCCGGACTGCTCCCCCTCTATATCGACAAAAGGAATATACAGTGTCTCTAAGTGATTAGCACGCTCCTCATAGAGCATGCCAAGCGTCGGGTACGCTTTCTGATCAATGCCCGATGTATTTTCCAGCAGTTCTTCCAGATAATTTCCAAGCAGCGTGTCAAGTTTCCCTTCGGTCTGCGCCAGACGGTCACAGCTTTCCGTCGTCATCACATAAGCGTTCCACGGAACCTCTTTTTCCTGCTCCAGCATGGATAGCATATCTTCCACTTCCGCCTCTTTTTCCAGAAAAGACCTCTCAATGAGCACCACTTTCAAATGGTTGTAATCCACCTCTTTGTTTCCTGCATACTCATGATTCAGCCATACATTTTGGAAATCGTCCTGATCTCTGATATTCAAAAGAACCGGGAATGCCTTATCCTCAAGTTCTGCGACATTGCACCCCTGTAAGAAAAGACACCCAAACAAAAAACATACCAGCACCAGCACACGCACTTTTTTCTTATGTTTTTTTCTCTCTCCGGTCAGACACAACAGTACCGGCACGCCAACGACAAAAGGTGTTCCAATCTTCCACAGCAGGAATGTCACGCAGTCCAAAAACTGCTGATTTCTGTAAAACAGCACTGTCACGCCATACACCAGAAGAAGCAGAATGAGATACGGCAGCATCCTTTTTTTCCCTTCCAGATAACCGCCGCAGTCACGGATCACTTTTGCAGCCAGATTTCCACTGTAAAAAACCATGCTGTTTAACATCGCATACAGCGTAAAAAACCAGATGCTAAACATAAAAGCATCCGTTCTCTTCAAAAATCCGCCCGTCACCTGCACGCGGCTCATCATCGTGACCGCCGGAAATTTCATCTGAGCCAGTGCCTCGACGCCAAACAGCCCGATCAGGATCAGATACAGCACAGCAAATACTCCGCCGGAAAACCAGACCGCTTTTTCTGCTGCGCCAACGCATTTCCTGCGATCCGCAACATATTCTTTCAGAAACAGCACGATCGACACCATGGAATAACAGAACAGCACATAATAGCTACCGCTTAACACTTCTTTTCCATCCGCCATAAAAACCGGGCTCCAGTAGGCAGGCTTCACCTCCCTGCATGCCGCAAATAACATCAGAAAAAGCGGTATCATCAGAAACCAGAACAGTATCTCGTACACTCTTGCCCTGCCCTCGATCCCACCTGCCATTCCATAAAATGCGAGCAGTAATATCAACATCAGCACCAGATAAAAGCTGACGTTTTCCACAAGACCATTTAACATCAGCGTGGAAAACAGATACGCCGTGTACGAAGCCATAAGGATAAAATACAGAAAATATCCGCCCCAGAGCACATAACCGCATACTTTTCCACACTTCTGCTTCAAAAAGTCGGGATAACTTGTTTTCATGCCTTTCAACAGATATCTCAATAATTTCAAGTACAAAAATGTGGACAAAATCCCCGCCAGAATGCAAAAAATCCCGTCGCGCCCTGCCGTATCTGCAAGCATTGTCGGCAGTAGCAGCGTCCCCATTCCAAGAAAGTCATACGTCAGAAGGCGGAACACCTGTCTGCCTGAAATTTGATTGTTTTCTGAGAACATACTTCCCCCCTATTTTTTCCCGGAAAAAGTCAGCTTTGTACGCTCCTTCGGGTTCGCATAAACCGGGCGCCTGCGCAATTTCCGTAAAGGCTGCCGCCAGATAAAATCCCGCTCATCCTCATAGTCATTCAGATCTGCACCCACGAATGGCATGAGATACGGAATACCAAAGCTTGTCAGATGCGACAGATGTGTGAGTACCGCAAGCAGTCCGAGGAGCATGCCAAAGTAGCCAAGCCACGCACAGACCGCAATAAAAAAGAATTTCAGGATACGGAAGGCTGTGGCAAATTCTTCGTTCGGTATCGCAAAAGAACATAGCGCAGTAAAAGAGATGACGATCACCACGATCGGACTGACCAGATTCGCCTCTACCGCTGCCTGTCCAATGATCAGTCCTCCCACGATCCCGATGGTATTTCCCATTGCACCGGGAAGCCGCACGCCCGCCTCCCGCAAAAGTTCAAACGACAATTCCATGATGAGTACTTCCACGACTGCCGGAAATGGGACACCCTGCCTCGCCTCAGCAAACGACAAAAGTAGTGTAGTTGGAAGTATCTGTGTATGAAAATTAGTCACTGCAAGATAAAATCCCGGCAGCGTCATTGCAAAAAAGGATGCGAGATACCGCAGGATCCGCCCGAACGTCGCAATCTCAAAACGGCTGTAATAATCGTCACTGGTACGGATAAATGAATTGTAATCTGTCGGCAGTATCAGACCGATCGGAGAATTATCGCACATCACGATCACTCTGCCCTCTAATACCGCCATGGCCGCCCGGTCAGGACGCTGTGTTGTCTGAAACTGTGGAAATGGCGAATACCATTTTTTCTCTGCCAGCTGTTCTAACATTCCGCTGTCTAATATCCCATCAATCGTGAAATCCTGCAGCCTCTTTTCAATTTCTTTTACAAGTCCCGGATTCGCAAGATCCTCCACATACACAAGATAGACGTTCGTGTTCGATCTAATCCCGGCTTTCAGTCCTCTCACTTTCACACGGGGCGAACGGATCCTTTTCCGGATCAGCGCCGCATTCTGCTTCACAGAATCGCAAAAACCTTCGTTGGAACCGCGGATTACTTTTTCCGAATCAACCTCTGTGATCCCCATATTCGGATAACCATCATCCGGTATTTTTACTGCCCGGTCAAAACCATCCACAAAAAGGATCGCCTCCCCGGTGAGCAGACCGCTCACAGCCTCCTCAATAGTCGGAAAATATGTTGCATCCGAGATTCCAAGCGCATTTTCCTGCAGTGTACAAAGGATCTCATCCCTTGTCAGTCCATTTAAGTATTTTAAAGTCTCTCCGAGTGCGGACGTTCCCATGTCCACGGACACTTCAATAAAGGTCAGATAACAGGCGGTATCCTGATTCCTGCCAAGCTTCATCTGCTTCTTTTTAATGTCCGCACAGTCATGAAAATAAAATTCCATTTCCTCTATATTTTGCGTTAAATCCGTCGATACCGGACATTTCTGATTTTCCGACATTTCCAGCTTGTTTCCTTTCTATTAATTCCCCCTAATACGAAAGAGGATAAGCAAAATGCTTATCCTCTTTCTAGTCTGTACGGTTTTCCATTTTTTATGCAGTTTTCCTGTCCTCCGGGCAGTTACTTCTTATTCCTGCTCCTGGATCATAGCCTTAACTGCGACTGCCTGATTCTTCACATGCTGGTGCATCGTCTCTGTCACCTGCGTTTTGTTCTTACGGACTAACCCTTCCACAATATCTTTATGTTCTTTCATCAATGTCGGATAGTTATTCTCATCTTTCAGATATTCCACACGATAGCGGTACATCTGCTCCCGGAGGTTATTTAACATATTCACAAGCTTCGGGTTACCGGTTGACTGGTAAATAATATCGTGAAACTTTACATCCGCCTCTGCGATTTTTTTCACATTATCTGTCTTGGTGGATTCCTCAAACTCATGCATGGTCGCAACCAGCTCTTCTAACTGTTCCTCAGAAATCTGCTCACATGCAATTTTTGCCGCAAGCTCATCTAACGCTTCGCGGATCTGAAGGACATCCTCCATATCTTTCTCCGTCATTTTGGCAACTTCCGCGCCTTTTCTTGGGATCGTAACGGCAAGTCCCTCCTGCTCAAGCATACGGATCGCCTCACGGATCGGTGTACGGCTGACACCAAGTTTTGCCGCAAGCTGCAGCTCCATCAGCCGCTCGCCCGGTTTTAATTCCCCTTTTAAAATAGCCTCTCTTAACGTGTTAAACACAACATCTCTCAGCGGAAGATACGCATCCATATTCAATGTTAAATCTTCTGTCATCTTTGATACCATGCCTTTCTACTTACGCGCGTTATTATAAATACTCGTTAAATATACCTGTTTTGCAAGACCGGAGGCTTTCATCGCCTCGTATGCCTCTACTGCCGTCGCTTCCTTGTCAAAAAGACCGAAAACCGTCGGACCACTGCCACTCATCATGGCATTCACAGCGCCATGCTCCATCATGTGATCCTTGATGTCTGCGATCACAGGATAAGCCGGGATTGTCACTGTCTCTAAGACATTTCCCATATCTGCTGCAATTTTATATAAATCTTTCTCTCTGATATCTGCCACAAGCCGGTCAATATCCGGGTGTACCATATCAGAGCCTAACTTCAGATTGTCATAGACGAACTTAGTAGAAACACTGATCTGCGGTTTTGCGATCAAAACAGGACATTTCACCATCGGCGGAAGCTTCGAAAGCTTCTCTCCTATGCCCTCTGCCAAAGCCGTTCCACGCATAATGCAGTACGGAACATCTGCACCGATCTTCACACCGCGCTCCATCAGTTCTTCCCTTGTCAGTCCCAGATCAAAAATCTGGTTCATACCATATAACACTGCCGCTGCGTCCGTGCTTCCCCCTGCCATCCCGGCAGCTACCGGAATGTACTTGTGCAGCCATACATGCACGCCATCTTTTATCGCAAACTCATCCTGCAAAAGCTTTGCCGCTTTATAGACAAGATTGTTTTCATTCGTCGGCAAAAAAGAAAGATTCGTTTCCATCGTGATCTCACCGGAAGTATTCTTCGAGATCTCCAGCCGGTCAAACAAATGAATGGTCTGCATCACCATGCGGACCTCATGATAACCATCCTCTCTTTTTCGTACCACATCCAGCCCAAGATTGATCTTAGCCAGCGCCTTTACTGAAATATCCTTCATCGGTTAGTTTCTCCTTACCAAAATCGTCGCTAACACGCATTGATTGTACCTAAAATAAAACTTGTTTTTTTTGTGTTTTTTGTATACAATTAGTATCTTATCATTTTATGTCCAAAAGGTCAATCGGCACTAAACTTTTTTCTTTGCCAGTCCGATATAATTAACAGAACCATGGAAGGTTAATAACTATTCATTCAGGTGGCTGAACATTTTGTTTTCTGTAAAAACAAATGCATCCAGCTTCGCCAGACAAGGAGGATCATATGGCAATCAATTCCATTAACACTGTGACTGCTGCCGCAGCAGCATCTACACAGACAACAACAAAATCAGCAGAAAAGACATCCGAGACAACGAAAAAGGCAGCTTCTTCCAAGACAGCTTCCGGTGTCATTTATGAGAAGAGTTCTGACTCCAGGACAGACAAGGCTTCCAATAAAACAACAAGCAAGACCGACAACGCAGCGATCGTTGCAAAGTTAAAAGCTGACGCAGAGCAGCGCACTGCACAGCTCCGCAGCATCGTTGAGCAGATGATGACCAAGCAGATGTCTACTTTAGGAGATGATTACGGTTATCAGATGTGGCTTTGCGAATATCCGGGTGCCATCCGTATGGACGGAGCTTTGGGGCAATATGTGCTTATCATACCTGATAAAGATATGGTAGTGGTCATCACCGAATGTACCCTGATAGACGGAGCCACACAACGTCGTCTGGTATGGAACCGCCTGTTACCTGCTGTGACAGGTGACCAGCCACTGATAGCAGGGAAAGATTATAAGCGCTTGCAGAAAAAACAATCTTCTTACCAATTGCCGTTAGTACAGGGAAAAGCAAGTTCATCCCTTGTCGGGAAATATGCGGATAAAAGTATAATGCTTGAACCTAATAAGTTCGGCTGGCAGTCTCTGGAACTTCATTTTAAGCAGAAAGAAGTGATAATGACAGTGACGGAAACTAACGGAACAAAGTATGACCTCCTGTTCGGCTATAAACAATGGAAAAAGGCTTCTATAGAAGGTTATCCACCTTATTCTATTGAAGCCAAGGGACGTTTTAACGGAATAGAAGGTCCCTTTTATGTGGCGGGAAGTTATGCTTGGCCGTCTTCTTTCACATTGGAGCTGAAAGCTCATTACGTCAACTGGATTACAGCTCTCAATCTTACTCTCCGTTTTGACGGGGAGAATGTGCAGCTGACGGTAAAAGAAAACTATTCTTCCGAGGCGAAGGTGGTTAAAGGAAAGGTTTTATTTATCTTTGCACCCAATTAAAGAGTTTATCGATTATGAACCGTATCACACTA
>OHAY01000062.1_pt1 | contig 103515 bp, 98 predicted proteins | sample 1577191 | NCBI WGS metagenome assembly OHAY01 (sample SAMEA3541504, study PRJEB24748) | human gut metagenome | biome: human gut; feature: human-associated habitat; material: faeces | place: China | collected 2012 | reverse complement strand
CAATGATTTTTCTGATTTCTCTCATATGTCCAAAGAAATCCTTTGGGCTTGTCTTCTTTACAATACTTGGGTTACTAGTAACACCTACGATTGGTAAGTGATCCACTGCATCTCTAATTTCTTCTAAATCTACTGTATCAATAATAAATTCCATTGTTTTTTTCCTCCTATAAACTCTGTTCAGTTCTACCGATAATATCATCCTGAGTTGCTTTAGATAATACATTGAAGAATGCACTATATCCTGCAACACGTACAATTAAGTCTTTATGATTTTCTGGATGCTTTTGTGCATCTATTAAAGTTTCCTTAGAAACGATGTTGTACTGTACATGGTAACCATGTAGACGATTAAAGAATGTACGAATCAATAATTCTAGTTTCTGTTTATTTTCTTCTGTAGAAAGCATTTGTGGTGTCATCTTCTGGTTAAGAAGTACGCCTCCTGTGATCTTTTCAGTACGAAGTTTAGATATACTCTTGAATACTGCAGTAGGACCATTCTTATCTGTGTTATGTGCTGGAGAACATCCTTCAGCGAGTGGTTCATGTGCATTTCTTCCATCAGGAGTAGCCATTGTACCCATACCCTGACCTACATTGGCACTAATTGAAGAAGTACCTGCATAACGGATACCACCAATAGGACCTCTGTTATAACGAGTATTTGGATACTTTTTGATTTCATCAATATAAGAATCATATGCTTCTACAATTAAGTTATCTGCATAATCATCATCATTACCATACTTAGGTGCTTCATCATTCAACATTTCCTGAATCTTCTTATTTTCAGGTGACTGGAAATCATCTAAGATTGCATTCCATAACTGTTCTCTTGTAATCTTCTTTTCATCATAAACAAGCTTCTTGATAGCTGCTAAGCTGTTTGCCATATTCGCAATACCTACCTGAAGACCTGAAATGAAGTCATACACTGCACCACCTTCTTTGATAGTCTTACCTCTACCAATACAGTCATCAGTCAATGCAGAACATAGAATATCAGGTACATCTCTTTCAGATGCCTTATCAATAAAGTTTTCTACAATAACACTATAACGTGTCATTTCTCTTACTGTTTTATCCCATGCTGCAAGTAAATCTTCATATGTTTCCATTTCAGTAAAGTAACCATGGCCTTTAGTGAAACGTTTGTTTGTAGTTAAGTCAACACCATTATTCATTGTACATAATAATACTCTTGGGAAGTTGACATAAGACATACCTGTACAACGATATCCCCATTTACCAGGAACAGCTGTTTCTACACATCCGATAGCACTATAATTATAAGCATCTTGTTCCTTAACACCCCAGTTAATAAATGAAGGAATAATGATTTCATCATTATTTAATGCTGGCATACCAAATCCTAGTTTCATTACTTCAATACATTCATCAAAGAAATGTTTATTCAAGTTTGCATGATAACGTACAGTTAAGTTAGGCTGAGTGAGTCTTGTCTGAGCCACTGATTTTAATACCGCAAAACTTAATTCATTTACTGCATCCTTCTTATCAGTAGTCTGACCACCAATAGTGACATTCTGATACATTGGAGAACCAGCTGAACTTAATGTATGAGCCTGTGAACGTACCTTATTGACTGTGAGTGTCTTGATCCATAAACAAGTAAGAAGTTCTAATGCTTCTTCTTCAGTGATCTTCTTTTCATTGATATCTTTAATATAGTAAGGATACATATACTGATCAAAACGACCATAACTTAATGAATGACCATTTGATTCAATCTGAAGAATCAACTGAATAAACCATACAGACTGTACTGCTTCACGGAATGAATGTGCTGGTTCATAAGGCACCTTTGCACAGATTCTGCTTATTTCTAATAATTCTTCTTTTCTTGCAGGATTTGTTTCTTTTTCTGCCATTTCCTTTGCAAGAGAACTATAACGAAGAGCAAATGTATGCACTGCTTCAATAACAGTTAAAACTGAATTATAGAACATATACTTATCAACACTATCTGGCTGAGCCAAATCAAGCTTTTCTTTCATTTCTCTTGTATAAGCTTCATAACCCTTTAAGCCCTGTGCAAGAATACGTTCATAATTAACTGCAAGATGTGCATCCCCGGCATTCAACTTACCTTCCATGCCAAATACACCTGTTTCCATAAATACACTCACTTCATCAGGTAGTAAAGCTTCACCTCTTGCACGTAGGTTATTGTTTTCCCAGAAAGGGGCAATATCTCTTAACTGCTGTTTTGTTTCTTCAGTAATATAGAATACATCACCATCTCTCTTTTCAAAAAGATCTAATTCATCCATGATGAACTTCATTGTATATTCAGGGAATACTGGTGCATTACAATTTTTTGTAGACTGGTTACCTACAATAAGTGTTTTATCTTCAATATAGATAGACATGTTTTCAAGAATCTTCTTCAACATTCTTGCACGAACCATGACACGTGGCTGATTTAAGTTTTCCTTATAAGCCTCAGTCGCAAGAACAGCACGTTCTCCATCTACATAAGGCTTTTCATCTAATACTTCTTCTCTGAAAGCTTTCATTCTTTCAGTTAACTGACCAAAATGCTGAGTATTTTCCATCATTGTTCCTCCTAAAGTTTCATACGTAAGTTTTATGACTTTCATTACAAGCACATCATACGCATAAAAGTGTTATTAGTCAACTACAAATTATGAAAAAAATATTATAAACTTTCAAATGAAACTTTTGTGTTGCGAAACATAAGTAGAAATGATAGGATAAAAGCGAAAAGAGGGATATGATATGGAAGGAATTATATTTAATATACAGAAATTTAGTATTCATGATGGACCTGGTATTCGTACAACAGTCTTCTTTAAAGGATGTCCATTAAGATGTGAATGGTGTGCCAATCCTGAGAGTCAGGCAGTGAGCCCTCAGGTTTTATACAATAATGAGAAATGTCTCCGTTGTGAAACATGTGTACATACCTGTCCTAAAGGGGCTATAAAGATGGAAGATGGCTTGATTCGAATTGATCATAAAACATGTGATCATTGTATGGAATGTGTCAAAGCCTGCCCTGGGAAAGCTTTAACACAGGAAGGTGAAATCAAGACAGTAGAAGAAGTTGTTGATATATGTATGCAGGATATTGATTTCTATGAAGAATCTAATGGTGGTGTCACTTTATCTGGTGGAGAAGCCATGGTGCAATATGATTTCATGATGGCTCTTGTCCATGCATTAAAAGAAAAAGGACTTCATCTTGCGATTGAAACAACAGGTATTGTGGATTATGAGAAGTTTAAGAAAGCAGCTCCTTTATTTGATCTCTTATTATTTGATGTAAAACAGGCTGATCCAATAAAGCATAAGAAGGGAACACATGTCACAAATGAAGTCATTCAAAAGAACTTCAAATGGGCTATTGAACAGGGACTGAATGTATTACCTAGAATACCTGTTATTCCTGGCTTTAATGAAACATTAGAAGATGCGAAAGAACTTGCATCATGTATTAAAGATGCAGGTGCGAAAGATGTACAGCTTCTTCCATTCCATCAATTTGGTGAAAACAAATATAAGCTACTCGGTAAAGACTATAAGCTTCACGAAGTGGAAGCATTACATCCTGAAGATTTAGTAGATTATCAAAATGAGTTCATCAAGTGTGGCTTAAATTGTTTCTTCTAGATTAATATAATGAGTGCGGAGGTAATCTATGAAAGACCGCTATAACAAAATATTAGAACTACTTACAAAAGAAAATAAAATAGAAGTCAATGAATTATCTCAAATACTTGGGGTATCCAATGTCACTATACGTAAAGACTTAGATGCGCTTGAAGAAAAAGGGATTATTAAAAGAGGACATGGCTATGCCATCCTTGCGAATAAAGATGATATCAATGGACGCTTAGCGTATCATTATGAAATAAAGAAAAGAATTGCGAAAAAGGCTGCAGAACTTATTCATGATGGAGATACCATCATGATTGAAAGTGGGAGCTGCTGTGCGATTCTTGCAGATACGATTGCATCAGAGAAACTAGATGTTACTATTGTGACTAACAGTGCTTTTATTGCAGGGTATATTCGCGATAAAAAGAATACCAATGTGATTCTTCTAGGTGGTGCTTACCAGAAAGATTCACAGGTTATGGTAGGACCTATCGTGGCACAATGTGCTCAAAACTTCTGCGTAGACCAGTTATTTATTGGTGCCGATGGTTATAATCCTCGTGTAGGTTTCACAAATAGTGATCATTTACGTGCGCAGGCTGTCAGAGATATGGCTGAACAGGCAGAACATATTATTGTCTTAACTGAAAGTGAAAAGTTCAATTCACATGGTGTAGTACCTCTTCAGTTAAAAGAACGTATTGATACAATCATTACTGATGATCATATTCCCGAAGATATTAAAACACATTTGTTGTCAGAAAATAAAACATTACTCACTATAGAAAACAAATAAACGGAAGGGGGCCCTTCCGTTTTACTTTAAATCTTTTATAATGCGTTGTAATTCTCCTGGCTGACCATCCTTATAAGGTATCTTATAAGATGTCCCATCTGTTAAGCATAAACAATTTAATTGTCCTCTATCTGCCACAGCGAGTCCTCCATCAATACCAATCTTATTATGATAATCAGGATCATACCAGATATTAAAAGAATGATCATCATTCACATAACATAAAGGCGTATGACCAAATATATAAGTATAATCAGGATTACATGGATTCATATAGAAGTATTCTCTAATCCAGGCAAGTAATTCAGGATCACTATCTTCTATATTGGTTACCTCAGGATCCACTCCTGCATGCACCATCACATAATGCTTTCCCTGATAATCAAGCTCTATATAATTAGGCAGACTATCAATGAAATCAATAATTTCCTGTACAAACTCTTTCTTTATATCAAAATATTCCTCATAAGGAATAGAATCCTTCTGTAAGAACTCTCTTATACTATTTACAGTACCTGTGGCACCATTTTGTTTCCATAAACGATATGCATTATTCAAATCAGAATCTAAATCATTATATTTTAAGCTGGCTGCTAAAGATTGTCTCATCATGATTTCATGATTACCCTTGATCATATGAACATTAGGCATTGCTTTCACAAAATAATATATATCAATTGAATTAGGACCACGATCCATAATATCACCTAGGATATATAACTCATCTTCATCAGTGAATTGAATCTTATTGAGCATCAGCTGCAATAACACAAATTGCCCATGTAAATCAGACATGACAAAAATTCTCTTCACTAATACTCACCTGCCTCTCAAATACATTTTATCATACACAAAAAGGAATGCAAAACAGAACATAATCATCAAAAAAAATAGTTGAATTATGATATGATTATTATAGGTGAGGGATATGGATGAATTTTATCAAAAGACCTATTTAATGATTGTTTTTAAATGGTCTTATTACTATACAAGAAAGAATATGAAAAATGTCAGATGTGACATTATTGAAGATACTAAAAACTATCATACTGTACGTTTTTATTTAAAGAATCGTGTTGCTTTTTTAACTGTCTGGCATAATGGCATAATAGAGGAACAAATCACAGATGAAGAAGGAAAAGAAATTTATTTCTATCTCCATTATACTTTAAAGAGCTTATCCCAGTTCTTGTCTTATTATAGAGATTTTATGGTTGTCTTTTTAAGGGATGCAGATCCTAAACATGTGAAAGTAGGAATTGTAGACCAGGATGGTTTTTCTTCTAGTTATTTAATTGGTTTAATGAAAGAAAGTCTGACAATAGAAAAATCTAATCTAGAAGTAGAATCAGTAAGCCTTTCTTCATTAGAAGAAGTAGAAGGAGACTATGATGCACTTTATTTATCTCCTTCAGTCATGCATTTAAAAGGGGATATAGAGTCCATTGTCTCTGTTCCTGTGTATGTAATTGATCCTCTTGTTTATGCAACCAATGACTTCTATACACTTATACATACAATTTTGTCAAAATAATGCATCTGGCTTGCATTCTTAGTAGTAAATAGTATACTAATAGTAGTAATCATTACTGATTAGGAGAAGAAAACATATGGCGGAGACAAGACTTAGAAGATCTAAGCAACGAGATACGATATATGATATGCTTGTGAATGATCATACGCATCCTACAGCAGAAGTTATTTATTCTCATGTAAGAAGAATCATTCCGGATATATCACTAGGTACTGTTTATCGTAATCTGAATGTTTTGGTCGAAAACGGGTATATCAGAAAATTAAATATAGATGGCGTGACTGTGCATTACGATGGTAATGTGACACCACATCATCATATGGTATGTTCAAAATGTGGAAAGATTGTGGATATACATATTCCACATGGTGCATTTGATGAACTTGTTCATGATATAGAAGAACTAGATCAAGTACACCTCACACATGTTGATATGTTATTTCAAGGAATCTGTAATGATTGTAAGAATATGAAGGAGGATAAAGAAGATGTCTAATTTAAAAGGTACTGAAACATTAAAGAATTTAATGGCTGCATTTGCAGGTGAATCACAAGCAAGAAATCGTTATACTTTCTGGTCTAGTATTGCGAAAAAAGAAGGTTATGTAGAAGTGTCTAAAATCTTTGAAGAAACAGCTAACCAGGAAAAAGAACATGCGAAACGTTTGATGAAACTTATGAACACTGCTGCTCAGGGTGAAACATTACCTGTTGCAGGTGAATTCCCAGTATTAATGGGTACAACTGTAGAAAACTTAAAAGCTGCAGCTGCTGGTGAAAACGAAGAATGGACACATATGTATCCAGAATTTGCTAAGAAAGCTGAAGAAGAAGGATTACCTGAAATCGCAGCTATCTTAAGAGCAATTGCGATGGCTGAAAAGATGCATGAAGAAAGATATTTAAAACTTGCTAAACAGATTGAAGACGGTACAGTATTCAAGAAAGATCATAAAGTACTATGGAAATGTAACAACTGTGGATTTGTAGTAGAATCTTTAGAAGCTCCTACAGTATGTCCAGCTTGTAACCATCCACAGGCTTACTTTGAAGAATACAAATTCTTTGATTAATATAATTGTGTGCAAAGACAGCGAAAGCTGTCTTTTTTCTTGCTTAGAGTGCTATGATAATAACAAGGAGGGAACACGATATGAAAGGAAAGATACTCTATCTGTTAGATTTCATCTATGCAATCGTATTATCAGTTTTTTTGCTAGTCACAATGATCATCTATATTCATACAAAAGCATCAGAGATATTGATTATTGTGGCGGCTGTATTATTTGCGCTTTCAATTGTGAAAGGATATTGGAGTTATAGAAAATGGAGAAGACCATAATAAAAAGACCTCGAAAGAGGTCTTTAACGCATTTTAGCTGCCTGGATTAAATGTTTTGCAAGTACTGCAGTTGTGATGGTACCAACACCACCAGGAACAGGTGTAGCTGCAGAGGCTTTGCCATCAAGAGTCGCATAGTCTACATCACCACATAGTTTACCATTCTCATCCACATTGATTCCTACATCAATCATCACGGCATCCTGTCCACAATAATCACTATTTAACATCTTTGCACGTCCTGCAGCTGCAATCACGATCTCTGCATCAGAACATGTCTTCTTTAAATCAACAGTTCTTGTATGAGTCATAGTTACTGTTGCATTCTCTTTAAGAAGCAGCATAGACACAGGTTTACCTACAACCATACTTCTTCCTACGACTGTCACTCTTTTACCCGTTAACTCAATATCATATGCCTTTAATACTTCAATAACTGCTTCTGCAGTACATGGAGAAAATCCAGTTGTATCTCCTGCAAACACCTTCGCAATATTAATAGGAGAAATACCATCTAAATCCTTTTTAGGATCAATCATATTTTCGATATCTTTTTCATTAATTGTATGAGGAAGTGGTCTTAATAATAAGATTCCTGTCACTTCATCATCTTCATTAATATCTTTAAAAGCTTTCTTGAAGTCTTCATCACTGATATCTTGTGGGAAAACATAAGAAGCCACATCTAAACCAAATGACTTTAATTTCTTAGTTGCACCACGCTCATAACTCATATCATCAGGGTTTTCACCCACTCTCACAATCGCAAGCTTAGGTACAAAAGATAATGTTTCTAACTCTTTTGATACATATTCTTTAATTCCATCAGAAACTTTTTTTCCTCTTAACTCTAACATGATGTTCCTCCTAACTTTTTAATAACACTATTAGTTATTTTATCTGCAAGCAGTTGCCCTTCAACTAATAGCTTCTCAGCACGTTTATTCATCTTCTCAGCCATTTCTCTATTCTTCATAGACTTCGTATTAATATAGACATTCATAATAGAGCCAGTCAACGCACTACGTAGACATTGTACACCAACACCTACATCACTGATTGCCATCACTGAACCTTTCTCATTTAAAGTAGAAAATAACTTCAAAGACTGATAACTTAAATCCATGATCTGTAATGGTACAAGAGATGCATCCAATAAACATGACTCCATCACAAACTCTTTATGTTTCTTTTCTTCCTCAGTATTCTTAGGAAGTCTATAAGCCTCTGCAAGAGGCTTAAAGTTTTCTGCATCATCATCTACAGAAGTGACAAGCTTCTTCTTTAAGTCTTCTAACTTCTCTATGATTTCTCTTATTTCATCTTCTACATCTTTATATTTCTTCTTACCTACAGTTAAGTTACCTACCATGAGTCCTAAAGCACATCCAATAGCGCCTACTAGTCCTGAAGCACCTCCACCACCAGGAGTAGGTGAAGATGAAGATAACTCATCTAAGAAGTCTTTAATCATTTCTTTCATTTATAACTCCTTCATATGAAAAGACACGAGAACCTCGTGTCTATTTTTCATAAATTATACTCATTTATTTGTATTAATGCAATTAATATGTTTGAAATATATACCTAAATTAATAAGAACACCTATTCCAATCAAACTAAATAGCGCAATCCCCAATGTCACAAAATAACTTTCGGGAAAGATATTGATAATAGGATCTATATCAGGATTGATCAGCCAGTAGTTATTGTTGAAAAGGATATGATGCATCATTGTGAATGCCCCGTCAAAATCAACATAGGCTGTTCCACCTACAATAAATACGAGTCCTAAAGTAGTGAACCCTGTCCACTTAAATGGTCTATAATCATTCTCTTTAACTGTAGAGTAGATGAGATAGATAGTTCCAATTAGTACCACTAATCCAATTACTTCTAAACGATTCATTAATACCTTCACTTCATAAAAATGAAAAGCTGTATTTTTAGTCATAGGAAAAGCAGGAGTAGAAAGTGCTTTATGTGAGAATAGACTTAAATAGTGAATAATTGTCATATAACTTTCTCTTACTATCTTTTCACTTACCCCAATATTAGAGGCTATTAGTGAAGAAGGATAGAGTACAGGCACAAATGTGACTAAGAGAATAGCACAATCAATAATCAAAAAGGTCAAACATATAGTTAAAAGAATACCTTTAAATTTCTTCATTGTATAAGAAGTCTTCTCCCTTTTGAACTTCTACTGTAGATAGATCAGGATAACCCTGCTGTCTTAATGCTTCATAAACACCAATGGCTACAGTATTAGATAAGTTCAAACTACGTGAATCTCCATACATAGGAATACGTACACAATCATCAATATACTTCTTTAAGATATCATGAGGAATACCATCATGCTCATGACCAAAGAAAAGATAATGTTCACCTTCCTGTTTAAAATCATCTTCACTATAAACTTTCTTAGAATAACGTGTAAAGAAATGATAAATACCAGGATTCTCTTTTTCAAACTCTTCAAAGTTTTCATACACTTTAAAAGTGAGGTGATCAAAATAATCCATAACGGCTCTTTTCATTCTTGGATCATTTAACTTAAACCCTGTAGGTTTAATAATATGTAAAGGTGTATGTGTCGCTGCACATGTTCTCATAATATTACCTGTATTTTGTGGAATCGCAGGATGTACTAATACAACATGATTCATTACTTATGTGCCTCCTCTAAATAATCATATAAAGCCTTTAATGCCTTTGCACGATGAGAGACTTTATTCTTTTCTTCCATAGTCATCACTGCAGAAGTCTTCTTTAATGGTGGATAATAGAAAATAGGATCATAACCAAAGCCATTTTCACCATCAATACAATCGTTTATTTTTCCTTCAAAAGTACCTAAGAAAGTCTTTGTTTCTTCATCAGGAATAGCTAAAGCCATCGCACATACGAAACGTGCTGTCTTATCTTCTTTATCTTTTACAGCATCAATAATCCACTGATTCTTAATATCATAACTTGTATCTTCACCCATAAAACGAGAAGAATAAATACCAGGCTGTTTATTTAATGCATCTACTTCTAAACCAGAATCATCTGCAAGAGTAGGCATATGAATCATATTCATCACTGTTTCAGCCTTAATCACTGCATTTTCAGTAAAAGTAGTCCCTGTTTCTTCAATATCAGGATTATAACCTAATACATCTTTAATAGACTTTACTTCAATACCTAACTTTTCCAACATTGCGGAAATCTCTTTAAGTTTTCCTTTATTTGTTGTTGCAACTACGATTTCTTTCATTCGCTTTCCTCCATTCCTAATGCGACTTTGACTTCATGAATAGGCATATCCTTTCCTGTCCAAAACTTAAAAGAACATGCACCTTGATAGACAATCATACGTTCTCCATTCATATAATCAAGACCTCTTTGTCTTGCATAACTTAATAACTTTGTTTCCTTAGGGTTATAAATAATATCAGCTACTTTTAAACCATCAGGTAACATATCAGCACTCTCAATAATACATCCTTCAGGATGAGGTGCCATACCAACACTTGTTGTATTGACTAATAGATAAGTATCCTTTAAGTCTTCCTTAATACTTTCCTGATCAATTTTCTTTAAAGTAATAGGGCAGTCTAATTTCTTATTAAGTTCTTTAATAAATGGCTTATCAGAACGATTATAAACCACAATTTCTTTAGCACCAGCCAAAGCAAGAGAAATAATAATTGCACTTGCTGCACCACCAGCACCAAGCACTACAATCTTATGCTTCGCAATACCCCATCCTTTATCACGGCAGGCCATCACAAAACCTTCTCCATCAGTAATATGACCGATGAGTTTACCATTCTCATTCTTTACAGTATTGATACTCTTTGCAAGTCTTGCCTGTGTTGTGAGTTCATCCATATATTTCATCATATCCTGTTTATAAGGCATAGAAATATTGTATCCCTTAATAGGTAATGTCTTAACAGACGTAATATAGTCATCTAACTGATCTTTAGTCACTTCAAATGCAAGATAAACATCATTAATACCTAATGTTTGAAATGCAGTATTATGCATCATTGGTGAAAAAGAATGTTTAATAGGATTTGCGACAACCCCATATAAACCTGTATATCCAGTAATTGTATTTTTCATAACCTTCTCCTTTTGTCTTGTATTATACATCATTTTGTCGTTATGTGTGACTGTTCTTATAATATTTAGTACAATGGATTACAGAGGTGAAAAGTATGATCAAGAAATTAATTATTAATGCTGATGATTTCGGTATGTGTGAAGGAAACTCCCTAGGTATCCTTCTTGCACACGAAGAGGGACTTGTAAGTTCCACTACAGTGATGATGAATATGCCATATGCTTTATGGGCTCTAGACAAGGCAAAGGCATATCCAAATCTAGGAATTGGTGTTCATTTAACTTTAACTGCTGGTAAACCATTATTACCTGGCAAGAAAAGCTATACAGATGAAGAGGGGAACTTCTTAAGACCAAGTGCCTATGAAGATGAATTCCCAGATGGAGAACCAGATGAAGTCTATGAAGAATGGAAAGCACAGATAGAAGCTTTTATCGCACACACAGGACATCTTCCTACACATCTAGATTCTCATCACTATGTGCATATGGAACATAGACAATTAGAAGTCATCAAGCGTCTTGCCAAGGAATATAACCTTCCTATTAGACAAACAAGATATGTGGATGAAAACTACTTCCCAGCACGTTGTGAATTCTATAAAGATGGTGTAAGCTTTGAAACATTTAAAGAAATTTGTTCAACTGAAGGCTATGATACAGTAGAACTTGTTTGTCATCCTGCTTTAGTTGATGAAAGACTCATGAACGTATCTAGCTACAATATGAATCGTATCAAGGAATTAGAATTACTTAAGAGTGATGAATTCAAACAGTTCATCAAGGATCACGATATTCAGATCATAACTTACGCAGACATAAAAAATAATTAGGTATTTTTAAATAATAGTAGTAGAATGAGAAAAAAGTGAATGGAGTGACATATATGAGATACGCAGATAAGATGAATTACGTAAAAAAATCAGCCATTAGAAGTGTCATGGCTGATGCAAGTGAGAATGGTACGGTAGAGTATATTAGTTTTGCGAGTGGATTCCCTGATCCAGAAGCTATTCCACAGGAGAAACTAGAAGAAGTAGGACATAAGATTCTTCAAGAAAAGACTTATGAAGTTTTGCAGTATGGCTCTGCTCAGGGTTATACAGGTTTAATAGAATCTTCTAAGTCATTCATTAATAAGCATGAATGTATATGTACAAGTGATGATGATATTATTATTACAACAGGATCACAGCAGGGATTAGATCTTGTGTCTAAGATATTCTGTGATGAAGGGGACTATGTTGTAGTAGAGAACCCAAGTTATTTAGGCGCTTTAAACTCATTTAAATGTAATGGGGCAAAGCTGCTTGGTGTTTCTTTAGAAGAAGATGGTGTAAATCTAAAAGAACTAGAAGAAGCCTTTAAAAAAGGACCAAAGGTATTCTATACAATTCCTAACTTCCAGAATCCTACCGGAGTCACAACATCTCTAGAAAAAAGAAAAGAAATCTATAACCTTGCAGTAAAGTATGATGTAGTTATTCTAGAAGATAACCCTTATGGTTATTTGCGTATTACAGGAGAAGAAGTCCCTTCTATTAAATCTTTAGATCAAGACCATCGTGTTGTTTATGCAGCCAGTCTTTCTAAGATTATCTCACCAGGTATGCGTACAGGAATCATCTGTGCAAGTAAAGATATTATCTCTAAGCTCTTTATGGCTAAACAATCAGGAGATAACCATACAAACAATCTTTCACAATATATGATGGATGCTTTCTTAAGAGAAACAGATATGGATGCACATATTAAACATTTGCAGTCTCTTTATGCAAAGAAATGTAACTTCATGTTAGAGATGATCAAGAAGTATTTCCATCCTTCTATTCATGTCATTGAACCAGAAGGTGGTATGTTTATATGGTTTGATCTACCTGATGGAGTCAGTATGCCAGAATTCGTTCAGGCTTCTATTAAGAAGCATGTAGCCATCGTACCAGGTAATGAATTCATGGTAGATAGTACTAAGCCATGTCAATCTATTCGTATGAACTTCTCAGCTGCTTCTATGGAGAATATCGAAAAAGGTATTCAGATTTTAGGAGAACTAACATATCAATTCTGTAAGTAATAAAAAAAGCCATTTCTGGCTTTTTTTTAATACATGCCACCTTGTGGCATAACAGGCTGTTGTGGTTCTTCCTTTTTAGGAAGTTCTGCTACACCTGCTTCAGTTGTTAAGAACAAGGCTGAAATACTAGCGGCATTTAATAGTGCGCTACGAGTGACCTTAGTTGGATCAATAATGCCTGCTTCAAACATATTAACCCAGTCACCTGTCTTTGCATCAAATCCAAAGTCCTTTTCAGCAGTCTTTTGGATAGATACAATTTCTTCTTCATCATAACCAGCATTGATTGCAATCTGAGTAAGAGGCGCAAATAAAGAATTCATGACTACGTTAATACCCTTCTGGATATCTACATTCGTATCTCTGACCTGATTCTTTAATTCTTCATAGGCTTCTACTAACGCAGCACCACCACCAACAACGATACCTTCATCTACAGCGGCCTTAGTCGCATTAAGAGCATCTTCAATTCTTAATTTCTTTTCTTTTAATTCTGCTTCAGTTGTAGCACCGACTTTAATTGTTGCAACACCGTTAGATAATTTACCAATACGTTCTTTTAGAGTCTTCTTTTCATAATCACTCTTAGTATGAGTTAATTGTGTCTTTAATTCTTCAACACGTTTATTCACTGCTTCACTTGAACTATGACCAATAAGAGTAGTATTGTCTTTCTTTACAATCACTTTCTTGATTGTACCAAGATCTTCAATAGTTAAATCAGAAAGCTTCATATTAAGGTCTTTGTTGTAGAATTTAGCACCAGTTAATACTGCAATATCCTCCAACATTTCTTTCTGTTTATCACCAAATCCTGGAGCCTTAGTTGCTACGACATTAAAGGCACCTCTTAACTTATTCAATACAAGAGATGAAATAGCTTCATTCTCATAATCTTCAGCAATAAGTAGTAATGGTTTATTAGCCTTTAATACCTGTTCAAGTACTGGAAGGATTTCCTGTAAATTAGTAATTTTCTGATTAGTGACTAAGATGAGTGGGTTATCCATTTCTACTTCCATCTTATCTGTATCACTTACAAAATAAGGAGATACATAACCCTTATCATACTGCATACCTTCATTGACTTCTAATTCATCATCAAAACTATTAGATTCATCTACGTTGATAATACCATCTCTACCAACTTTTTCCATTGCCTGAGCAATCAATTCACCAATATGACTATTAGAAGAAGAAATAGTTGCAACAGAGGCAATATCCCTGCTTGTTTCTACCTTATGAGAATTTTTTAATAATACTTCTGCCACTGCTTTAGAAGCTCTTTCAATACCTTCTCTCATAAGTACAGGGTTTGCACCTTTTTCAACCTGCTTCATACCATTCACAATCATATCTCTTGCAAGAATTGTAGCAGTTGTTGTACCATCACCTGCAATATCATTTGTATTATTGGCTACTTCATATACAAGTTTTGCACCCATATTTTCAAAATGATCTTCTAATTCTATTTCCTTGGCAATAGAAACACCATCATTCGTAATTAAAGGAGAACCATAACTCTTCTCTAATACTACATTTCTACCTTTAGGACCAAGTGTGACACTCACTGCATCAGCAAGAGTATTCACACCCTTCAACATTGATTGACGTGCATCACTAGAAAAACGTATTTCTTTACTCATCGTTCATTCCTCCTATTCAATACATGCGAGAACATCTTTCTCGTCTATCACAATATATTCAACACCATCAAGTTTAACTTTTGTACCAGAGTATTCCTTGAATACAACACGATCTTTTTCTTTTAAATCATTTTCACATTGTGGACCTACTGCCACAACTTCTCCAACAGTAGGAAGACTCTTTGTTTCAGTAGTGAGAATAATACCACTAGCTGTCTTATTTTCTACTTCTTCTTTCTTTAATACGATATTCTTATTTAAAGGTTTCAACATAATTATTCCTCCTTATTAGCACTCTCTTTATCTGATTGCTAAGAGTATTATAGTTCTTATTAGCATATTGTCAAGGAGAGTGCTAATTCATTTTTAGACAGATTGAATAAAAGTGCACAAAAAAGCCACTCCTAAGAGTGACTTAATCGTCTTTTCGTTTTGTATCCTTCGCAACGATAAATGTGATCATACCAAGTGTTAATCCAAAATAGAAAGAGAAGAAACGCCATAAGAACATAGAACTAGAAGCATTAGCTCTTCCTAAGAAACCAAATAAGATCATATAACATCCTTCACTACCACCTGATGCACCAGGAATAGGGAGGAATGTATTAATTAAATTAATAATAGAAGCCAGTCCTAAGAACTGTACAAATAGGGTAACTGGTACTTTTATTCCTAAAGCAAGACACGAAAAGAATGGCGTAGAGTAGATAATAGTAAGTTTCACAATATTACATAATACTGTCTGTAATAAAGCTTTTTTATTTTTCTGTAATACATTCATCTGTTCTCTAAATTCACCAAAGTAATTCTGAATTCTAAAGCATGTTGATTCATAATCTTTTATAAGTGGTGTTTTAGAAAGGAGATAGACTACTTTATCTACTATAAAGTTCTGGAACTTCTTGCTCTTAGCACCTGCAAATAATAGAAGAGTGACAACTGCATTAATAAGAAATCCAACGGCTGCCATAGAAGATACACCTACACCTTTATCTAAGAAGTAGGCTGAATCCACAATCATAATCACTGCAGTAAAGCCCATGATCACTATTTGATAACTAATAAAGCACATGAGTAAGATACTTGTAGAAATAGCAGGGGAAATCCCCTGGTTATTAAATACAAACACCTGGGCGAACTGTCCTCCTGAAGAAGAAGGAGTTAAACCACTAAACAAAGTACCTACAAGTCCATTCACAAAACCTTCTTTAAGAGTAAAGTCTTTCTTATAAAAACGCGCAAAGATCATTGTAGCGAGTCCATCAAATACATAATATATAAACATAATAAAACATAAGATGAATAGCCAAAAAGGATGCGCTGTAGTAATTGTTTTAAATACAGTAGAGACTTCAGAACCTACTGATAAGTATAAAGATATACCACTAATCACAAGAATTAATGCAATATTCAAGATATAGCTCTTCTTTGTTTTCATGGGAATCACCTCATTTCCCTATCTCTATTTTACCAATCTTATTCCTTATATGAAAGTAAAAGAAAAGAGTAAGGATTAAAATCCCTACTCGAATGTAATCATAATAATCTCATTTTCACATAATACTTTAAAATGATAGTTATGACGTGGTGCTATACCATTACTTACAATTAGTTCAGAACCACTTTCTTTATAACTTCCATGATTATAAGTAGTCGCATTATTACACTTTACAAGTGGACCAATACCAGGGAACCAGATAGTACCACCATTACTATGTCCAGATAACTGTAAATATGTATGTCCTTTATTTTGACTAAAACTATCAGGATAATGACTTAAGGTTAAGACAAACCCGTCAGAAGCAGGTATTTCTTCCTGACTATTAATAGATTGTCCATAAAGGGTAAAAGAACTATTACGATAATGAATGGTACGAGCACTGTTATTAAGTACTTCAAATCCACCTTCATTAAGGATATTAGTCACTTCCTCAGCATGTGCATGATCTTCATCACCAAGTACTGCAAACTTACCATAATCTGGTTGAAGTTTCTTTAAGATTTTCTGTACTCTAGCATCTTGAATAGGTTTACTTTCATACAGATCACCAGTAAAAACAACCATATCATAACTTTGATCTTCAATCTCATCGACAATCTGTTCAAAACGATCAATATCTTTGGATGTAGTAATATGTATATCGGATAAATCTACAATCTTAAAGTTTTTAAAACCATCAGGTAATAATCCATTACTATAAGTCATTCTTGTAAAAGAATAATGTGTTCTAGAAAAGAGACATGTATAACCACCAAACAACACCAATGCGAAAACAATAATTGCAAGAATACTAGTACGAATAATTTTCTTTTTCTTCATTATTTCTTATTCATGATGACAGGAATAATCATCGGTCTTCTCTTTGTCTTAGTATAGAAATAAGATGTTAATGTTTCTCTGATTGTATTCTTAATTTCACCAAATGTTGTTTTTTCCTGCAATAAAGCACGTAGCTTACGATCTACAGCCATTTCTGCTCCATAAATCATAGGTTTACTATCTTTCATATAAACAAATCCACGGCTCATAATAACTGGTTTATGAAGTAAAATACCTGCATGAGAATCCATACTAATAAGTACTGCAACCATGCCATCTTCACTTAAAATCTGACGGTCATGTAATACCGCTGTAGATAAACCTGTTAAATCATTACCATCTACATAAATATCATCTGCATGTACGCTTCTTGTCTGGAATATCTCATGATCCTTTAAGCATAAACAATCCCCATTACTTAATACAAATGCATGATCAGGCTTTCCGCCTACTTCTTCATATAATTTTTTATGTATACAAAGCATTTTATGTTCACCATGAACTGGGAAGAAGTATTTAGGTTTAGTAAGAAGCATCATGAGCTTCTGTTCTTCCTGGGAAGCATGTCCAGAAGTATGAAGGTTACTGATCATAGAGTTTTCTAGAACTCTTGCTCCAGAACGATATAACTTATTAATTAAACGTGATACAGAAGATTGGTTACCAGGAATAGGGTTAGATGAGAATAATACAGTATCACCAGGTTTAATCTTAATCTGACGATGTGTACCATTCGCAATTCTATTTAATGCAGCAAGTGCCTCACCCTGAGATCCAGTACATAGAATTAGTATTTCATTATCAGGAAGATGTTTTGCTTCATCATTCTTAATAAAGAAACGATCAGGACACTTGATATAACCCATCTTTCTTGCAACATCAATATTGTTGACCATTGAACGTCCATATACAAGAATCTTACGATTAAACTTAACAGCAGCTTCTACAATCTGCTGTACTCTATGTATATTAGATGCGAATGTTGCAACAATAATACGTCCTTCAGTTTTTCTAAATTCTTCCTGTACCTGTCCTGCAACAGTCTTTTCACTAATAGAGAATGTAGGAACTTCAGCATTCGTACTATCACTCATTAATAAATCAACACCTGTTTCACCTAAGAAACTCATAATCTGATAATCAGCAGGATTAGCAACTGGAGATAAATCAAACTTAAAGTCTCCTGTTTCTACAATACGACCATCAGGTGTATTCACAATAATCCCCATAGATTCAGGAATAGAGTGGTTTGTATTAAAGAAACCAATATTAAAATATTTAGTTTTGATAGAACTTTCATGGTTAATAGGAATCATCTTAGTTACATGTGTAAGATGATGTTCCTCTAGTTTTCTTCTAATCATGGCACAAGCCAATGGAGAAGCATAAATAAATGGTATATTCACTAGTCTTAATAAGAAAGGAATACCCCCAATATGGTCTTCATGACCATGTGTAATAAATAATCCCTTGATCTTTTTATTATTCTTTCTTAAATAAGTATAATCTGGAATAACATAATCAATCCCAGGAAGACCTTCAGATGCAAACTTAACACCTGCATCAATAATAATCATTTCATCATTACATTCAATACAGTAAGTATTCTTACCAACCTCATTTAAACCGCCTAATGCGAATATCTTTGTTCCCTGTGTTTTAACATTATGATGTGTAGAAGGGAATCTTCTTTTAGAACGGTGAGGTTTGAATGTCTTTTTCTTCTCAGTATTATCGACTGACATAAACTACTATCCACCTCTTTCTCAAATAATGTAAATTCATTCATTAAAATAATAATATAAATAAAGTGAATAATCAATGTTGTAAGGGAATACATGAGAAATTAAAAAAAGATGTTCTATTGAACATCTTAATAAGAACCTTTCTTAAAAGCAGCTATTGCAAGTGAACCTGGACCGATATGACAAGCAACACTTAATGATAAACGGTCAAAGATGACCTCTTTATCAGGAAATGCTTCTTTGATCTGTTCAAGATAATCTAAAGCAGCTTCTTTATCATAAGAATAAACACATGCTACTTCATAATCATCACCCCAGCCACGATCACTAATATCCTGTTTTACCTGGTCAATCATCATCTTACGAGCTTTTTTCATAGTACGTGAGGTACCGTATTTATCTAATTTTTCACCCTGAATAGTAAGAATAGGCTTAATCTTCAATAAACCCGCAAGCGTTGCAGCAGCAGGGGATAAACGCCCACCTTTCTTTAAATATTCAAGTGTATCTACAGTAACATAGATAGTGGCATTCATCTTATTGTTCATAAGATAATCATAAATCTCTTTTGCACTATATCCCTTATCTGCCATTGCAAGGGCATCTAGGACATCTGCTTTTTGTGTTACAGAGATTCTTTGAGAATCCACAACAAATACTTTTCCTTTATACTGATCTTCATCCGCCATCATCATTGCTGTCTGACAGCTTCCTGATAAGCCACTGCTCATAGGTATATGAATGATAGCGTCATGTGTTTTTAATATTTCATCCCACTTCTTTGCGATAATACCAATAGTAGGCTGTGAAGTGAATACTTCTGCACCACTCATTAGTTTTTCATAGAAATGTTCTTGTGTTAAATTGATATCTTCTTCAAATTCTTTCCCATCTATAGTAAAAGGCATAGGAATACAATAGATACCTAATTCTTTTGCTTCTTTTTGTGTAATGCCAGAGTTACTATCTGTCATGATTGCAATTTTCATACAAGGACCTCCTTCAGTCAAACTCAATTTTAACAATTTTGAGGAATAAATCAACATTTTCTTGACTAATCAAGGTAGACGAATTATTGTAAATGCACGTGAAAGGAGTTACAAAAATGATAAAAAAATACTTAGAAACACTTTATGGTATGGGAGAGAAAGCTCTTCAAGCCCTTATCATTATAGTTATTGGATATGTTGTATATAAGATTTTTGATAAGTTATTTACAAAATTTATAGAAAAGTCTTCCCAGGATGAAATTGTCTTAAACTTCTTTAAGACAATCATCAAGACAGTCTTTATTGTGATTATTGCGATTATGGCTTTATCACAGCTTGGTATTAATACAAGTTCTATTCTTGCTATCTTTACTGCAGCTTCTGCTGCTTTTGCACTTGCTATTAAAGACTCACTCGCAAGCTTCTTTGATGGTATTATCATCTTACTAGCAAAACCTTTTTCAAAAGGAGACTTAATTGAAGTTGTAGGTGTCACAGGAAGAATTCAGGAAATCTCTTTACTCTATACAAACCTACTTACTTTAGATAATAAGAAGATTGTCATTCCTAATTCACAATTAGCACACTCAACATTAGTGAACTATTCAAGTGAAGAAATACGTCGTGTAGATTTAAACTTTGATGTTATTATGGGTAGTGATACAGAATTAGTTAAGAAGGTTATTATGGAAGAAGCCTTATCTAATCCTTATTGTCTTAATGATATTCCGCCTTTTGTGAATATGACAGAATATAAGGATAGTGCATTAACCTTTACACTTAGAGTATGGGCAGCCACAGAAAACTATGAAATACTTAGATGTAGTTTACTTGAAAATATGAATAAGCGTTTCAACGAAGAAGGTATAGAACTTGCCTATACGACCTATGATATTCATCTAAGCAAATAAGTTGCGGAATATTCTTCAATCTGTTTAAATATAGGTGAGGTGAAGAATATGAAAATTGTAGATCAGAAAGGTTTTAATGAAGCATTAAACAATAAGTATGTATTAGTAGACTTCTATGCAGACTGGTGTGGCCCTTGTAAGATGGTTGGTCCAGTATTAGAAGAATTAGATGCTGAAAATGATCAGTTAACAGTTGTTAAAGTCAATGTAGACAATGAACTTGATTTAGCATCTAAATACGGTGTACAGTCAATTCCAAACATGATTTTCTTTAAAGAAGGTAAGGCTGTTACACAGATCATTGGTTTCGCAAATAAGGATGCAATCCTTGATAAAATCAACCCATTTATGGACTAAGAGGCACCTGATTGGTGTCTTTTTTATATGCCTGATTTTTCTTTTTATGATAATAAATTAAGCGTAAAAAATATTAAAATTAGTCAATTTGTGGAAAAGACAAATAACTAAAATAGATTCATGAAATGCACAAAGATTTATACTAATGAATATTGACATGTATACACAAAGAGTGTAAGATGTTTCTCATGATAGTTGGATGCTATCATACAGTTATATCCATTATGGAGGGGAAAAATTATGAAAACAGTAAAGGTTTTAGTTGCTGCAAGTATGGCAGCAGCATTACTTGCTGGATGTGGAAGCAAAACTGATACAGATACTTTCAGATTTGCAAGTGAATTAGATATCCAGGGTATGGATTCTACAGTAGTTGATGATGGTATGTCATACAACGCAATCCACGCAATCACAGACGGCTTAACAGCAGTAAATGACAAAGGCAAGACAGTTCCAGCATTAGCTAAGAGCTGGGATGTAAGTGCTGATGGTAAGACTTACACTTTCCACTTAAAAGATGCTAAGTGGTCAAATGGTGATGAAGTCACTGCCAACGATTTCGTTTATTCTTGGAAGAGAATTATTAAGAATGCAGGTAACTATGCTTACATGTTAGGTGATGATGGTGCATCAGTTAAGAATGCGAGTCAGTTGATTGATTTAGGTCCTAAGGCAACTGATGAGCAGATGAACACTTTAGGTGTTAAAGCAACTGATGATAAGACTTTAGTTGTTGAATTAAACAACAAGGTTCCATATTTCACAGACTTAATGGCATTCCCATGCTACTTCCCACAGAACGAAAAGTTCGTTGAAAAATGTGGTAAGAACTATGGTACTAAACCAGAATACACATTATCTAATGGTGCTTATACAATGACTAAGTGGATCAAAGGTAACAAAGCAACATTCACTAAGAACGATAAGTACTATGATGCAAAAGCAGTTAAGACTAAGAACCTTGAAATGTTCCTAGTACAGGATCCTAAGACTGCTGCACAGAACTTTGACAATGGCAAAGTTGACTATGCAACAATCAACTCTACATTAGTAGATAAGTATAAAGGTAAAGATACTTTCACTACTTTCAATGAAGGTTTCTTATTCTACTTAAACTTAAATTTCCAAGTTAAGACTCTTGCTGATAAGAACGTAAGAGAAGCATTATCTTATGCAATCAACAGAAAAGACTTATGTGAAAAAGTCTTAAAGGATGGTTCTAGAGCTGCTACTGGTATGGTTCCATCACAGTTATCTACTAGCCCAGCTGGTAAAGACTTCCGTGATACTGCAGGTGTTCTTGTAGATTATGATGTTAAGAAGGCTCAGGAATACTTAGATGCAGCTAAGAAGGAATTAGGTACTGATACAATCACAGTTGATTTATTATACGGTACTGATGAATCACCAATGGATACTATGGCTGAATACTTACAGGGTTCATTCACTAAGTTAAAAGGCTTAAAGGTAAACATGGTTGCAACTGTTAAGAAAGACAGAATCTACAACAGAGAAGCAAATGGTAACTTCCAGGTAGTATGTACTCGTTGGGGACCAGACTACGCAGATCCAACAACTTACTTAAACTTAGCTACAACTGATAACTCAAACAACTATGGTAAATATACTAGTGCTAAGTATGATGCATTAATGGAACAGATCCAGAAAGAATCAGATTTAACTAAGCGTTGGGATTTAATGATCCAGGCTGAAAAAGTCATCATGGATGACTTAGCTTATGTCCCTGTATTCGAAAAAGGTTCTGCAGCATTAAAGGCTAAGAACGTAAAAGGATTAGTACAGGTACCAGTAGGAACTCCATATACTTTCAAATATGTTAAATTAAAATAACCTCTACTTTGTGTCAAAACAGAGTGGCCTAGGAGATAGCAGAAATGCTGTCTCCTTTTTTTGTGTTTTGATTAAACATTTACAATATTTCTGATATCACTAAAAAGTAATGAAATTTTAATATTTTTACAAAGAAAATGTACAAAACGATTGACTATATCTGACGTAAAGCGTAAACTACACAACAGTTAACATTAATAATAAATTTTGGAGGGAAAATTAATGAAAACAGGTAAAACAGTAAAGGTATTGCTTGCATTAACTACTGCTGCAGGTATGCTTGCTGGCTGTGGTTCTAAGACAGATACTGATACATTCAGATTTGCAAGTGAATTAGATATCCAGGGTATGGATTCTACAGTAGTTGATGATGGTATGTCATACAACGCAATCCACGCAATCACAGACGGCTTAACAGCAGTAAATGACAAAGGCAAGACAGTTCCAGCATTAGCTAAGAGCTGGGATGTAAGTGCTGATGGTAAGACTTACACTTTCCACTTAAAAGATGCTAAGTGGTCAAATGGTGATGAAGTCACTGCCAACGATTTCGTTTATTCTTGGAAGAGAATTATTAAGAATGCAGGTAACTATGCTTACATGTTAGGTGATGATGGTGCATCAGTTAAGAATGCGAGTCAGTTGATTGATTTAGGTCCTAAGGCAACTGATGAGCAGATGAACACTTTAGGTGTTAAAGCAACTGATGATAAGACTTTAGTTGTTGAATTAAACAACAAGGTTCCATATTTCACAGACTTAATGGCATTCCCATGCTACTTCCCACAGAACGAAAAGTTCGTTGAAAAATGTGGTAAGAACTATGGTACTAAACCAGAATACACATTATCTAATGGTGCTTATACAATGACTAAGTGGATCAAAGGTAACAAAGCAACATTCACTAAGAACGATAAGTACTATGATGCAAAAGCAGTTAAGACTAAGAACCTTGAAATGTTCCTAGTACAGGATCCTAAGACTGCTGCACAGAACTTTGACAATGGCAAAGTTGACTATGCAACAATCAACTCTACATTAGTAGATAAGTATAAAGGTAAAGATACTTTCACTACTTTCAATGAAGGTTTCTTATTCTACTTAAACTTAAATTTCCAAGTTAAGACTCTTGCTGATAAGAACGTAAGAGAAGCATTATCTTACGCAATTAACAGAAAAGACTTATGCGAAAATGTCTTAAAGGATGGTTCTAAAGAAGCAACTGGTTTTGTTCCATCACAGTTATCTAAGAGCCCAGCTGGTAAAGATTTCCGTGATACTGCAGGTGATCTTGTAGGTTACGATGTTAAGAAGGCTCAGGAATACTTAGATGCAGCTAAGAAAGAATTAGGTACTGATACAATCACAGTTGATTTATTATATGGTACTGATGAATCACCAATGGATACTATGGCTGAATACTTACAGGGTTCTTTCTCTAAGTTAAAAGGCTTAAAAGTAAACATGGTTGCAACTGTAAAGAAAGACAGAATTTACAACAGACAGGCAAATGGTAACTATCAGATTGCATGTACTCGTTGGGGTCCAGACTATGCTGATCCAACAACTTACTTGAACTTATTCTTAACTGGTAACCAGAATAACTATGGTAAGTACAGCAATGCTAAAGTTGATTCATTAATGAAACAGGTTCAGGCTGAATCAGACTTAAATAAACGTTGGGACTTAATGACTCAGGTAGAAAAGACTGCACTTGATGATTTAGCTTATATTCCAGTATTCGAAAAGGGTGCTGCAGCATTAAAGGCTAAGAATGTAAAAGGAGTTGTTCATTCAGCAGTTGGTGTTCCTTATACATTCAAATACGTAACTATCAAATAAGAATAAACAGAACATAGTGAGAATAAACACATTATAGCTCTTGCTATAATGTGTTCTTCTTTTTAAATGAAAGGTGTGATATTTATATGGACAAATCCATGATTAGGTATATCTTAAAGAGATTGCTTATTTCGGCAATTACTCTATTTGTTATACTTACAGTTCTGTTCATTATGACTCGTTGTATGCCAGGTTCTCCATTCAACTCAGAAAAGTTGAGCCCAGAACAGCAGAAAGTCATTATGGCAAAATATGGTCTTGATAAGCCAGTTCTTGTACAGTATGGTACATACTTAAAGAATATGTTATCAGGCGACTTCGGTGTTTCTTATGTTTTATACAAAGATCAGAATGTTTCTGAATTAGTATTTGACGCAGCTAAGATTTCATTTGCTTATGGTATCGCTGCATGTATCTTAGGTACATTAGTAGGTATGTTACTTGGTATCGTTGCTGCATTAAACAAGAACACTATTTGGGATACAATCGCAACTATTATTTCTATCTTAGGTGTATCTATCCCATCATTCGTATTCGCATTATTACTTGTTATCTTGTTCAGTAATGATCTTCGTATCTTACCAACAATGTATGATGATATGAATCCAATCTTCTCATCTATATTACCAGTTATCGCTTTATCTATGAGCGTTATTGCCAACGTAGCACGTTTCACTCGTACAGAAATGATTTCTGTATTAAATAGTGAATATATGACTCTAGCAATGGCTAAAGGTTTAGATCGTAAGACATTAATCTTCAAGCATGCATTACGTAATGCCTTAATTCCAGTAATCACTATCTTAGGTCCAATCCTAGTTAACTTGATGACTGGTACAATGGTAGTAGAACAGATCTGTTCTGTACCAGGTTTAGGTAAGCTATTAATTAACAGTATTCGTGCCAATGACTACAACATCATCGTTGCATGTTCATTCTTATATGCATTCATGTATATCGTTATGATGTTAGTAATCGATGTATCTTATGGTATTATCGATCCACGTATCCGTTTAGGAAAGGGGGACAACTAAGATGGATGACAAGAAGTATGAATTTTTGCCAGATGATTTTGAGTTTATCGGTGATAAACAGAATATCAACATTGATGAAGTTGCTCCTGCAAGACCTGCTTGGAAAGACGTTGTTTACCGTTTTACTCAGAACAAAGGTGCAATCTTTGGTTTAGCTTGTATTATTATCATTGCTTTACTTGCTATCTTTGTACCAATGATTTCTCATTGGAAATATGATGCAATTGATACAAGTATTGCGAATATTCTTCCAAATGGTACTCATTTCTTTGGTACTGATAAATATGGCCGTGACTTGTTCGTAAGAACATGGCAGGGTACTCGTATTTCATTAATTATCGCATTAGTTGCAGTAGTTATTGATATCGTAGTTGGTATGACTTATGGTTTAATTTCTGGTTACTTTGGTGGTTTAATTGACTCTGTCCTTCAGAGAATTCAGGAAATCATCAACTCTATCCCAACACTAGTAGTATTAACTATTCTTTTAACAGTATTAAAGCCTTCTTTATATACCGTTATTCTTGCATTAATCTTCACTGAATGGATTCCTATGTCTCGTATCACAAGAGCACAGGTATTAAAAATCAAGGAAGATGAATTCATTCTTGCTTCTAGAACATTAGGTGCAAGCAATATCTTTATCTTATTCAAGGAAATCTTACCAAACATCTTTGGTCAGTTAATCATCATGTCTATGATGACTATCCCAAATGCAATCTTCTATGAAGCATATCTAGCATTCGTTGGTTTAGGTTTAACTGTACCTCAGGCTTCACTTGGTACTTTGATCAACTCAGGTTTCGAAGTATTCACAGTATATCCAACTCAGATGACTATCCCAGCTATTATCCTTGCAGTATTAATGTTAGGATTCAACTTATTAGGTGATGGTTTAAGAGATGCACTTGATCCTACTATGAAGGAGATGTAATTATGGCTGACAGAGAAAGAATTTTAAAAATCAGAGACTTAAATATCTCCTTTAAGATTGAAGGTAAGAAAGTGAATGCCATCCGTGGTGTTAACTTAGACCTTTATAAAGGAGAAACAATTGCGATTGTAGGTGAATCTGGTTCAGGTAAATCAGTTACTACAAAAGCTATCATGGGTATCTTAGCTAAGAATGGTAGTATTGAAAGTGGTTCAATCGACTATACTTGGCATGATCCAGATACTGATGAAAAACATACAGTAGATATTACTAAGATGACAGAAAAGGAAATCCAGAAGGAAATTCGTGGTCGAAAGATTGCGATGGTCTTCCAGGATCCAATGACTTCTCTAGACCCAACAATGACAATTGGTAAACAGATCATGGAACCAATGATGTATCATTATGGAACATCTAAAGAAGAAGCATATAAAAAGGCTGTAGAGCTTCTTGAAGAAGTAGGAATCACAAATGCAGAAAAACGTATGAAGAACTACCCTCATCAGTTATCTGGTGGTATGAGACAGCGTGTTGTTATCGCAATCGCTTTATCTTGTGATCCATATGTATTAATCTGTGACGAACCTACAACAGCCCTAGATGTAACTATCCAGGCTAAGATCCTTGAATTAATTCAGGACTTACAGAAGAAAAAAGGTATTTCAGTTATTTATATCACACATGACTTAGGTGTAGTTGCTAAGGTAGCTGACTTCGTAAACGTTATGTATGCAGGTAAGATTGTAGAAACAGGTTCTATCGAAGATATCTTCTACAGACCTTTACATCCATATACTTGGGGTCTTTTATCAGCAATGCCTGATTTAAATACTGATGATCCAGAATTATATACAATTCCTGGTTCACCACCAAACGTTACAAAAGAAATCAAAGGTGATGCATTCGCACCACGTAATAAATATGCATTAAATATCGATAAGAGAATTGAACCACCTATGTTCAAAGTAGAAGGTTCTACAACTCATAAGGTAGCCAGCTGGTTAATGCATCCAAATGCGCCAAAGGTAGAAATGCCTGAAGCATTAAGAAAGAGAATCGATAACATGATGAAAGAAGGTGTACCAAATAATGGACAAGAATAGTCAGACTCCAATTCTTGAAGTCAAGAATTTAAAACAGTATTTCTATCCAAGTAGAAAGTTTACTGTAAAAGCCGTTGATGGTATTTCATTCAAAATCATGCCAGGTGAAACATATGGTTTAGTAGGTGAATCTGGTTCAGGTAAATCTACTACTGGTCGTGCTATTATTAGATTATATGATCCAACTGATGGTCAGATCATTTTCGAAGGTGAAGATATCACTGGTAAGATGTCTAATAAAGCTCTTAAGACATTACGTACTAAGATGGCTATGATTTTCCAGGATCCAATGGCTTGTTTAAACCCTCGTAAGAAGGTTATTGATATTATTGCTCAGGGTCTTGATATTCATCATGATTATAAAGATGAAAAAGAAAGAGAAGAAAAGGTTTATAAGATTCTTGAAATGGTAGGTTTATCAAAAGAACATGCGAACCGTTTCCCACACCAGTTCTCTGGTGGTCAGAGACAGCGTATTGGTATCGCAAGAGCCTTAATTATGAACCCTGATCTAATCATTGCCGATGAAGCAATCTCAGCCCTAGATGTATCTATTCAGGCACAGGTTGTAAACCTAATGAAGAAGATGCAGAAAGAAACAGGCGCTGCTTACTTATTTATCGCTCATGACTTATCAATGGTTAAATACATCTCTGATAGAATTGGTGTATTACATTTAGGTCACTTAGTAGAAACAGGAACTGCAGATGAAATCTTTAGTAATCCTCTCCATCCATATACAAGATCATTATTATCTGCTATCCCTCATTCTAACCCAAGAGTAGAGAAGGTAAGAAAATCATTCTCTTATGATTATGAAACAAGCGGTCTTGATTATGCAGCTGGTACTCAGCATCAGATTACTGAAACACACTTTGTATTAGGTACTGATGAAGATGTTGAACAGTTCAAGAAAGACGCAGCAAACTTCAAATTATAACATCAAAAGACTATGACACTTATGTGTGATAGTCTTTTTTTAGGCTCTAAAATGTGAATAAGATACATTTTTACGTTGTAAAAAATGTAGTGATGTCACATTTAATCACTGTAAAAAGTGTATAAGTATTACATTTATTCGTTGTAAAAAGTGTATAAATACCACATTTTTTCACTGTAAAAAATGTATTAAGATGGTATAATGAAATCAAGGGGGGTGTCTATATGTATCGTTTAGCTATAAAAAAATTATTTAGATGGAAAGAAAAGCCAAATCGAAAACCTTTGATTATTGAAGGTGCTAGACAGGTTGGAAAAACCTGGTTGATGAAAGAATTTGGAGAGAAAGCATATAATAAGACTATCTATATTAATTTTGATTCAAATACTACAATGTCTGACTTATTCTCTTATGATTTAGATACAAATCGTTTAATAACTGGGATTGAATTGTATACTGGTCAGAAAATTGATCCAGATAATACACTTCTTATATTTGATGAAATTCAAGAAGTTCCGCAAGCATTATCTGCTTTAAAATACTTTTATGAAAATGCGCCTGAATATCATATCGTATGTGCAGGCTCACTTTTGGGTATCGCGCTTCATCAAGGGACATCTTTCCCAGTAGGCAAAGTGGACTTCATGAGTCTTTATCCTCTTACTTTCAAAGAATTTTTAATGGCTACAGGTAAAGAGCGATTTGTAGAACTACTTGATCAACAAAATTATCAGATGATAAATAGCTTTAAGCAGACATATATTGATGCATTGAAGCAGTATTATTATGTAGGTGGTATGCCAGAAGCTGTACAATATTTTGCGGATTATAATGATTATAATGAAGTACGAAATATTCAGAAAAAAATTCTATTCGCTTATGAACAGGATTTTTCTAAACATGCACCTAATGAAATTGTTCCTAAAATAAGGATGCTTTGGAATAGTATTCCATCGCAGCTTGCTAAGGAGAATAAGAAATTTATATATGGTCTTATTCGCACAGGAGCACGCGCTAAAGAATATGAAACAGCTATTATGTGGCTATCTGATTGCGGATTAATTCATAAAATTAGTCGTATAAATCAAGCAGGTATACCTTTAAAGGCATATGAAGATTTAAAGGCTTTTAAAATTTATTTATTAGATGTAGGGCTTTTAGGATGTATGACTGGTTTAAAACAAAAGACGCTTATTGAAGGGGATAATTTGTTTGTAGAATTTAAAGGTGCATTGACTGAACAATATGTATGCCAACAACTCAAGACAATAGAAGATTTGGATATTTATTATTATACAAATGAAAGAGGAAACTGTGAAATAGACTTTGTGATAGATAGAGATAATCAGATTACTCCAATAGAAGTAAAAGCAGAAGAAAACTTAAGAGCAAAGAGTCTTAAAACCTATAATGAAAAGTTTTCTCCAGATATTTGTATTCGTACTTCTATGTCTGATTATAGAAGAGAAGATTGGCTTATTAATCTACCTCTTTATGCAATAGAAGAAATAAAGGAACTATGAAAAAACGACACAATCAAGTGTCGTTTTAATCTTAATTCATGTTTTTTGAAACTTCTTAGTGACAAGTATTAATACAATCATAGAGTAGCTGTACTGATATAACCCATTACATAAGATCCAGTGGCATCAAAGAAGCTTGTTGAAATCTTAGGACCTACAAAAGCACTGATATCATAACCAATAAAAATTAAACCATAGTTTCTGTTGTAGAACTTAGAACCAAAGATGATCTTAACCATAGGCGCAAATATGACTAGTAATCTACCAAATGAGAATCCTACTAAGGCGATACATAAATGAAAAAACAACCTAGAGCTAGATGGTGATATCTTTACTCAGATTGTTTCTATGTGGAAACCAGAAGAAGAATATTTCAACTGGCATAATATATAGATACCAATTAAATAGAAGGGTCCTTTTTTGGTTTTACTTTATTATCTATTCTATTTCCATTTTCATCTAGTTTATAGAGGTTATTATATGTGACTTCTATATGTTTCTGATAGAGTCCGATATTAATGATTCTAGAGAACACAGCATAGATCAAAGCAGTAAGTGGTACACCGATAAGTACACCAACAACACCCCATAGATTACCAAATATAGTAATACCTAGTAAGACAAATAAACCACCTATACCTACAGATTTACCTACAATCTTAGGATATACCACATTTCCTTCAAACTGCTGTAAGCAAAGATAAATAATCGCAAAAGCTAACATGCTCTTACTCTGTGCTGCGGCCACTAAGATGAGTCCTGCAAAGAAGGTAATGAAATTACCAAACATAGGTACAAAGCTAAATAAGAAAGCCATAATCGCAATTAATTCAGGGAAAGGCATTCTAAATAAACGCATCGCAATATAAACCTCTAACATAAAACATGTTGCTTCTAACATCTGTCCTGTCACAAAACTATTAAAATAATGATTGGCTTCACTCATGATATCAAAGGCTATACCTGCACGTTTATGACCTAATATATATGCAATGAGTTTTCTACCTTGTTCAAGATGTTTCTCTTTATTTGCAAGAAGATAGAGAGCCATAAAGAATGAAGTGATGGCAGTAATGAATGAACCACCAATATTTGATACAAATTCTGTTGTTTTAAAATGAGGATTACCTAAGAAATTACCTGCAGTCGCAAGAATTGTACTTAAATCAATAGAGGCAAACCATTTCTGTACTTCATCTACTGTTACTGAATAATCAATATTAAATTTTGTACATATAGAAGTAATATAGACAGCAAGTCTTTTTGCATAATTATCTAAGTTAGAGAATAAGAGTGAGAAGCTTTCTCCGATTCTAGGAATAATGAATGAGAAGAACATCACTAATATTAATAGTAAACATATAATAGTGATAGCCATCGCAATACCACGAGTTCCCTCTACTAAGAATTGAGGAAGCTTTAGGTTAGGTTTTTTCTTCGTCAATTGTTCTCTTGCTTTCACAAGTAACTTCTCTACTAATTTCATTGGGATATTGATTACAAATGCAATCACTATCGCAATATAGAAGGGTCTTGCAAGCCCTAATGCATTAAGGAAGAAGTCCCATACTGATTCTAAATTAAAAAGAATAAAAGCTAAGACAATACCGTATGTAATATATTGAAAAATCTTATCATCTGGAAAATTGAAATTTTTGTTGTCCATAATAATCACCTAAGGAAATAGTACCACAAAATAAGGTGTATTGTTACTAGAAATTGAAGAAGAAAAGGTTGAGGAATAGAAGAAATTTGCTATAATGACACACGTGAAAGGAGAATATAAATGAACACTATTATTATTAATAAAATCATGATGCATATGCTTGATTTTGAGCATCGTAAGATATATTTAAGTGAAGATTTCTGCGAATTAAATGATACAACTCAGGAATATTATCATAAAAAAGTAGAAAAAGCTTTATACAGTCCAGCTATTAAAGAACTTGTTGTGCCTTCACTTCATGAATTATTACTTCGTGCTGATAAGATGCTAGAAGATGATGAAGAATTCAAGAAACAGGCAAAAGAAATTAGTGAAAAGTTCTTTGCGTTAGGTTCAGTGATTGAAGAAATGCCTAATAGTAATATTTTATATGTGGATTGTTATCGTGATGGTGTACATATGATTGCCGCTTTAAAGCTTAATTATAAATATAATTCTGTATCTCTTGTAGAAGAGGAAAATGTCCGTATTACAAGAAGACAGGTTCTTCCTCAGATTGGTACAGCTGTTGATGAAGCGATTATTATAGATACAGATCATAAGAAGATATCTCTTATTGAGAAAAAGTATCTTATTGATGGTAAGATGGATACTTATCTTAATAGTCAGTGGATCAAGGGAGAAGAAAAACTCACTGATCGTCAGAAGATTTCTACTATGAAGAAAGTAGTGAATAAGATTGATGATATTTATCATGTAAATGATAAAGAAGCACTTCCACTTGTAAAACAGGAAATATTAGAAAGAACACAGATGGGTGAACTTGTTAAACCGATTGAAGTTGTTCGTAAGGTTATGGAAAGAGATTACCAGGCTCAGGAAGAATCAGAAACAATGTTGAAGGATCTTGGGATTGGTGAAGATGATACAATTTCTTTAAATGCGTTAGGACGTTCTGTAGAGGTTGTTAAGATTACTCTTGATGAGGATATTCAAATAACTATGCCAGTAGATGAATATGTAAATGGATCTACTTTTGAAAAGAAAGAAAACCCTGATGGAACAGTTTCTATCGTATTAAATAATATTCAAGACATTACAATTAAGTAAACGTTTACATTTTTTTGCCTATATTGTCTGAAATGAATGAATTTTGGTCATATTTATTGTATAATAAAGTTTATGAAGGGAGACATATAGGTATGTTAGATAATTTCTTGATAAAATTGTTTTTTGAAGGAAAGTGTTTAGAAGCATATAAGGTATTCGGTGCTCATCCGGATAAAAAGGGCGTTCGTTTTACAGTATATGCACCACATGCAAGAAGTGTTCAGGTTGTAGGTAATTTTAATGACTGGGATGGAACACAGCATTATATGGAGAGATATAATGATGGAGGCGTGTGGACTCTCTATATTGAAGGGCTAAAGCAGTATGACCTTTATAAATATAGAATTGAAACACCTTCTGGAGCTATTGTTGATCGTGCAGATCCATATGCCTTTTTCAGTGAAATTAGACCAGGTACAGCATCTAAGGTATATAACCTAGATGGTTATCGCTGGCATGATTCTAGATGGATGAAGTCACGTTCTAATAACTATGATCGTAACATGAATATCTATGAAGCGAATCTTGGTTCTTGGAAGATGAAAAAGGAATTTACAGATACATCTGATGGAGAATTCTATTCATATGAAGAAATGATTGATGAAATCATTCCTTATGTAAAGAAGATGGGCTATACACATATTGAAGTAATGCCTTTAAATGAGTTCCCATTTGATGGCTCTTGGGGATATCAGGCAACAGGTTATTTTAGTGCGACAAGTCGTTATGGACATCCAAAACAGTTAAAGGATTTCATTAATGCGTGTCATAAAGAAGGTATAGGGGTTATTATGGACTTCGTACCTGCTCATTTTGTTAAAGATGGACATGGTCTTTATCAGTTTGATGGAGGCTGGGTTTATGAATATGCAGATGTGAATAACCGTTATTCTGAATGGGATTCAGTATATTTTGATGTGACAAAAGATACTGTACGTTCATTCTTAAAGAGTGCTGTTCATTTCTGGGCAGAAGAATTCCATATTGATGGTATTCGTTTTGATGCTGTCAGCAACCTTATTTACTGGAAAGGTAATAAAGACTTTGGTACAAACAATGGGGCTTTAGAGTTCTTAAAGACTATGAATGAACAGATTCATGAAAGATATCCTGCATTAATGACTATTGCAGAAGACTCAACTGATTTCCCATATGTTACTAAACCAGTTAAGGATGGCGGTTTAGGATTTGATTATAAGTGGGATATGGGCTGGATGAATGATACATTGAAGTATTTCAAAGAAGATCCAGTTTATCGTCAATATGATCATAATTTATTAACTTTCTCAATGATGTATTTCTATTCAGAAAGATTTATTTTGCCATTCTCACATGATGAAGTGGTTCATGGTAAAGCAACTATTTTAAATAAGATGTGGGGACTTGATGGAGACAAGTTCGCGCAGGCAAAAGCTTTATATACATATATGATGACTCATCCTGGTAAGAAGCTTAATTTCATGGGTAATGAATTAGGTGAATACAAGGAATGGGATGAAAGAAAAGCATTGGCTTGGAATATCTTAGAATATCCACAGCATGATTCTTTCCATCATTTTATGCAGGATTTAAATAAGATGGTTGAAGAACATCCAGCTCTTTATAGTATGGATTATGATCCAGAAGGATTTAAATGGCTGGTTGTAGATGATCATAATCAGAGTGTATTCTCATATGCTCGATTTGATAAGAAAGGCAACTGTTTAGTTATAGTAGCTAACTTTATTGGTAATAGTCATGATAATTATGCTGTACCAGTACCGTTTGCTGGAAGCTATAAAGAAATCTTGAATACAGATAAAGATAGTTATAACGGTTCAAATTACACAAATACACGTGCTTTAAGATCAAAGAAAGGTACTTGTCTCAATGAAGCACAGAGTATTCATGTAAAATTAGCGCCATTTAGCGCGGTGGTATTTGAATATCATAAGCCAGCTAAAAAAGTGTCTTCTCCAAAGAAGACAAAGAAAAGTGTTGTAAAGGAAGGAAAGTAGTAAATGTTTAATACAAAAGAAGAATTTAAATATGAATTTTCTAAGCGAATCATTGAATCATATGGTCGTACAGTAGAAGAAGCACATTTAACAGAAAAGTTCATGGTTCTTGAAACTATGGTTCGTGACTATGCATCTGTTAACTGGGCTATGACAAAGATGGCAGTTCAGGCTAAGCAGCAGAAACAGGTTCACTATTTCTCAATGGAATTCTTAGTTGGTCGTCTATTAGTCAACAATATGATGAACTTAGGTATCTATGAAATTGCAAAGGAAGGTCTTGCAGATTATGGTATTAATATCCATGATCTAGAAGAATTAGAATCAGATGCTGGTTTAGGTAATGGTGGTTTAGGCCGTCTTGCTGCCTGTTTCATGGATTCTTTAGCTTCTTTATCTTATCCAGCTTTCGGTAATACTATTCGTTATGACTATGGATTCTTCAAACAGAAGATTGAAAATGGATACCAGGTAGAAGTACCAGACCAGTGGTTACGTTTAGGCAATATGTGGGAAGTAAGAAAACCTAAGCATGCAACAGAAGTTAAATTCTGGGGTAAAGTAATCTGGGATGATACAACTGGTGGATGGAAGCATGTAGATTATGAAGCAGTACGTGCTGTACCTTATGATATGCCAATTGTTGGTAATGATACTAAGGTAACTAATACATTAAGATTATGGAAAGCTGAACCTAGTGAAAACATTCCTACAAATAAAGATTTCCGTCAGTATGCACAGGAAGTCAATGATATCTGTCAGACATTATATCCTGATGATTCTACACATGCTGGTAGAGTATTACGTTTAAAACAGCAGTATTTCTTTGTATGTGCTGGTTTAAATTCTATTATTCGTGCTCATTTAAGAGTATATCCTGATTTAACTAACTTCCATGAAAAGAACGTTATTCAGTTAAATGATACACATCCAGTATTAGTTATTCCTGAATTAATGCGTGTATTTATTGATGATTATGGAATGGAATGGGATGATGCATGGAATATCGTATGTAAGACCTGCGCATATACAAACCATACAATCCTTGCTGAAGCATTAGAAAAATGGCCTGTTGATATGATGAGAGACTTATTACCAAGAGTTTATCAGATCATCGAAGAAATCAATAGACGTTTCATTGGTTTCGTAAAACAGCAGACTGAAAATGATAACGAACTATTACAGAGAGTTATGATTATTAAAGATGGTCAGGTACATATGGCTAGACTTGCGATTGCTGGTTCATTTAGTGTCAATGGTGTAGCACAGCTTCACTCTGATATCTTAAAAGAAAGAGAAATGAAGGATTTCGATACTTTATATCCTAACAAGTTCAACAATAAAACGAATGGTGTCACTCATAGAAGATGGCTTGCATATTGTAACCCACAGCTAACTTCATTAATTAATGAATCAATCGGTGATAGCTGGATGCATAGACCAGATGATTTAGAAAAGTTAGCTCCTTATGTAACTGATTCAATTACTCAGAGTAAGTTCTATAATGTAAAACAGCAGAGAAAACAGATTCTTGCAGATTACATTAAGGAACATAATGGTATTGATGTAGATGTGAACTCTATCTTTGATATTCAGGTTAAGAGATTACATGCATACAAGAGACAGTTATTAAATGTCATGCATATTATCTATTTATATCAGAGAATGAAAGAAGATAGCAGCTTCAGAATTTATCCACATACTTATATCTTTGGTGCAAAAGCAGCTCCTTCTTACTATTTAGCTAAGAAGATCATTAAGTTAATCAACAGCGTAGCTGAAAAGGTAAACAATGACCCAGAAACTAATAAATACTTAAAGGTTGTATTTATTGAAAACTATGGTGTTACTATTGCTGAAAAGATTATTCCTGCTGCAGATGTATCTGAACAGATTTCTACTGCTGGTAAGGAAGCAAGTGGTACTTCTAACATGAAGTTCATGATGAATGGTGCATTAACACTTGGTACATTAGATGGTGCCAATGTAGAAATTGCGGAATTAGTTGGTGATGATAACGTAGTTATCTTTGGTATGAAGGATAATGAAGTCAATGACTTAAAGGCAAGTGGTTCTTATAGCTCTTGGAATGAATACAACAATAATCCAAATATCAAGAAGGTTATTGATTCATTAGTAGATGGTACTTGGAACTCTTCAAGAGAAGAATTCAAGATTATCTTTGATGAATTAATGGCTAGAAATGATGAATACTTCTTATTAAAGGACTTTGAAAGCTATAGACTTGCACAGGAAAAGATCAATAACTTATATCAGGACCGTGCTAACTGGTCTAAGATCTGCTTAGCTAATATCGCAAAGAGTGGTCATTTCTCAAGTGATAGAACTATTGAAGACTATGTAAAGGATATCTGGCATTTAAATAGGGTAAAAATCTAATGAAAGATACATTCGTACTAGACGTAGATGGTGAAGAAGTAACTTGTGAAGTCATCTTGGGATTCACAGATGACGCAACAGGTAAAGAATATATCATCTATACAGATAACAGTTCAGATGAAGATGATCAGTTGAATATCTATGCTTCACAGGTAGATCCTGAAGATGCAGATAATATTCTTCCTATTGAAACAGAAGAAGAATATGCATTTGTACAGGAAGTATTAGATTCAATGATGTCTGAAGAAGAATAAAGGCTCAAAGGCTTAACGATTACGTTAAGTCTTTTTTTATGATATATGGCTTTCTTTTACAAATTTTGATAGTTTCTTTTCTTATCTTATTTTTATGATAGAATAAGGGGAAGAAGAGGGTGGGATGTAGACATGCAAAGAGAATCAATTCGTATGTATGCTTATGCGATTGACTTTGATTTAATCAAAGTTGATTTATCATTAAATTATTATAACGGAATTTCAAGTCAGTATTATTTAAAGAATTTAGATACAAGTGAAGTTAAGATACTTAAAGGCGAAGCGACTGAGAAAGAAAATGGATTCCAGTCGTATCTTTTGCATACAGACTTTTCTGTAGGTACAAGATATAAAGTGTTTGATAATTATGGCTTAGCTTGTTTTTTAGATTTTAGTCAGCTTTCTATGAGTAAAGATTTTGATGATCATTTTTATTATGATGGTGATGATTTAGGCAGTCATTATACAAAAGAAAAAACGACATTCAAGGTCTGGTCACCTCTTTCTACGGAAGTTGTATTAAAAATCTGGAAAGATGAAGACCTTCATTATTATCCTTTAGAAAGAGGAGATAGGGGTGTCTATAGTACAACTATTAAGAAAAATCTAGATGGTTATGAATATGTTTATGTTATTGGAATGAATGAACAATCAATTGAAACAGCTGATCCATATGCTTATTCTTGTACAGCTAATATGCATAGTTCAGTAGTTATTGATTTAGATAAAGTTAGAAGAGTAGATTATCCTTTGACAGAACTAAAACATAATACAGATGCAGTTATTTATGAAGTAGGTGTCAGAGACTTCTCTGTTGATGAATATGGACAGATTACACATAAAGGCAAGTTCTTAGGATTCTGTGAAGAAGGTACAGTGACTAAGAATGGTTTTTCATCAGGTATGGACTATTTAGATATGCTTGGTGTCACACATGTACAGCTTTTACCAATCAATGATTATGCAACAGTAGATGAAGATCATCCAGATTTACTCTATAACTGGGGTTATGATCCAGCACAATATAATGTACCTGAAGGAAGTTATATTACTGATCCAAATGATGGCTATAAGAGAATATTAGATTGTCAGCGTATGGTACGCTGTATTCATAAGCATAATATGAGAGTTATTCTAGATGTAGTCTATAATCATATGCATGATGTGAATAACAATACATTAGAGAAGACAGTGCCTTATTATTTCTTTAGAAGAGATGAAAATGGGGAGTTATCTAATGGTTCATGGTGTGGTAATGATTTAAACACTACCGCAAAGATGTGCCGTAAATATATCTTAGATATGTGTAAGAGATGGCAGGTTCTTTATGGTGTAGATGGCTTTAGAATGGATTTGATGGGTATTGTGGATAATGATACAGTGAATATGATTTATGAACAGGGTCATGCTTTAGATTCTTCATTTATGTTATATGGTGAAGGTTGGAATATGGGTACTGCATTACCTGATTCAGAAAAGACAACAATTGAAAATAACCATAAAACACCTCATGTAGGTTTCTTTAATGATCATTTCAGAGATACAGTCAAGGGACCTAATCAGATGGAAGTCAAAGGCTATACATCAGGGGACACTTATAAGACAAATGAAGCCATTATTGCGATGTGTGACTACAATAAGTTCTTATCTATAGAACAGAGCATTAACTATACAGAATGTCATGATAATGCGACTGTATTTGATAAATTTATTATTTCCAATGGACATGAAGATGAATATTGTCGCCAAAAGAGATGTTTATTAACACTTGCGATGACAATTCTTGCACAAGGGGTTCCTTTTATTCATGCCGGACAGGAATTTTTAGGTACTAAGAATGGTAATCAGAATTCTTATAATGCGGGTGATGCAGTTAATAAACTAGACTGGGAACGTCATGACGAATATATGAATGTTGTACAGGCTGTAAAATTCTTTATTGATCTAAGAAAACACAACAAGTGCTTTAGATATTATGATTATGAAGATATGCATCAGCATGTATTTATCAACAATATCTACTATCGTATGGTAGAATATCATCTCACTCAGGATGAAGGAGATTATAAAGAATTTAAGATTTATTTTAATCCTTCATATGATGTCATTACTATTGGTATTGAAGATGATTTTAAGATATTATATAGTATGTCAAATGAAAGAATAGAAAATGGACAACTCAATGTATTTGGTGTATCCATGGTCGTATGTGCAAGATAGGAGTATATAATGAAATTAATTGTTGGATTAGGAAATCCTGGTAAAGAATATGATATGACAAGACATAATACAGGATTTTATTGTTTAGATGTATTAAGTGATGAAATGAATCAATCTATTGATAAAGAGAAATTTAAAGGCTTATATACTAAATTCAAGTATAAGGGTGAAGATGTTATTTTATTAAAACCTCAGACTTATATGAATAATTCTGGTGAATCTGTTGCAGCAGTGATGCAGTTCTTCAAGATTCCAGTAGAAGATCTATTAGTTATTTATGATGATATGGATATGCCTACTGGTAAACTACGTTTAAGAGAAAAAGGCAGTGCAGGTGGACATAATGGGATCAAGAGTATTATTGCTCATGTAGGGACTCAGAACTTCAAGCGTATTCGTGTAGGTATTTCAAAGAATAAGCTTTATAGTGTTGTAGACTGGGTACTTGGACACTACTCTAAAGAAGAAGAAAAGCTTATATCAGAAGGTGCTAAACATGCAGCAGAAGCTGTATTATGTTATTTAGATGATGGTTTTAATAAAGCAATGAATAAATTTAACTAGGTGATTGTTATGGAGAAAATACTGAATCTTTTAAAAGATAATCAGGCCTTAAGAACCTTAGATACAGACAAAGGAACTATTGTCACAAACTCAACTAGCGATGAGGCTTATCTCATTGCTGGTTCTTTTTGGCATCATCCAAGAAAAATCCTGATTATTAAAAATAACCAATATGAGGCATTTAACCTCTATAAAACATTAACTGAACTTGTGAATCAAGTTGTTTATTTTCCTGCAGATGAATCATTACGTGTCGAATCAGTGGCGTATTCTTATGAACTATTAGGAGAAAGAATTAATGCATTATATGCGATGACACAAGATAAACCAATGATTTGTGTTTGTCATATGCATTCAATGACACGTTATGTGACACCTGTAGAACTCTTTAAAAAGAGTATTATAAGTTTAAAGAAGGGTGATACAGTAGATCCTTTAAAATTAAAGAAGAAATTACAGTCTATTGGCTATAAGAATACCCAAAGAGTAGATTCTCCTTTCTATTATTCTAGAAGAGGTGAAGTACTAGATGTTTATACAATCCAGTATGAACATCCAGTACGTATTGAATTCTTTGATGATGAAATAGAAGAAATCTCTTTTTATGATAAAGACTCACAAAGAAGAACAGAAAGAAAAGAATCTATCGATATTCTTCCAGCTACAGATATGATGTATGAGGATGATGGTTTATCACAGGTAGAAGCCTCTATCATGGCTTTAAAAGAGAAGATGAAGATCAAAGATGAATTCAAGGATGAACTTGAAGAAACATATGCATTAGATATTGAATCACTCAAAACACATGACTATAGTCCACGTATTTATCAATACTTAAGTTTATTCCCTCAAACTGCCACAATTATAGATTATGCAAGTGATTATACTATTATTACTGCATCTCTTGCTTCTATTCTTGCTTCTTATAAGACTTATATGGAAGAGAACTACCTCTATTATCATGAACTAGAAGAAATAGGACAGATGATCAGAGGAATTAAGCTTATTAATAACCCTCAGGATATCTTAAAACATCCTGATGTTGATTTAGTACGCTTTAGAGAAAATGATAAACAAATCATGTTTATGACTCAGCCTGTAATGATTTCTATGGCTAATGAAAAAGTCTTTATTAGTCAATTAAAGGACTTACTTACATATAATCGTGTCATGATTGGTGTAGATGAAAAGCGTCAGATAGATGTATTAGTAAACCTATTTACTGATCATGCTATTCCATTTACTCTCACAAGTGCCACAAATAAGATTTATGACGGGGTTAATCTATTTTTAGGACATCTACCTTGTGGAATGAACTTTGTAGAAGAGAAGACTGTATTACTCACAAGTCAGGAACTCTTTAAAGTACAAGAAACAAAGAAGAAATATATTAAATACAGAGATGCCACTAAAATCTCAGACTATAATGAATTAAAAGTAGGAGACTATGTTGTTCATGATACAAATGGTATTGGACAATATATGGGTATTGAAACATTAGTTGTAGATGGTGTACATAAGGATTATTTACATATTGCCTATAAAGGAAATGATATCCTTTATGTACCGGTAGAACAGTTCCAGTTAATTAGAAAATATTCATCAAGAGATGGTAAACCACCTCATATTCATGCTTTAGGTTCACCTAAATGGGCTAAAGAAAAAGCAAGAGTCAGACAGAAGGTAGATGGTTTAGCTGATGATCTCATTAACTTATATGCAGAAAGAATGAGACAGCCAGGTTTTGCGTTTGAGCCTGATGGAGATCTTCAATTAGAGTTTGAAAGTGAATTTGGTTATGAACTCACTCCTGACCAGGCACAGGCTGTAGAAGAAATTAAAAAGGATATGGAAACACCACGTCCTATGGATAGATTATTATGTGGTGATGTAGGCTTTGGTAAAACAGAAGTGGCTTTAAGAGCCTGCTTTAAAGCGGTTGTATCTAAGAAACAATGTGCTTTCCTATGTCCTACTACAATTCTTTCAGCACAACATTATCGTACAATGCAGAAGCGTTTTGAGAAGTTCCCTGTGAATATTGCGTTACTCAATCGTTTTACGACTACTAAAGAAAAGAAACAAATATTAGCTGATTTAAAGGAAGGTAATATTGATTTATTAGTAGGTACACATCGAATTTTATCCAAGGATGTAGAATTCAAGGATTTAGGATTGCTTTGTATCGATGAAGAACAACGTTTTGGTGTAAGACAGAAAGAGAAGATCAAGAATCTAAGAAAAACAATAGATGTACTCACTTTAACTGCCACACCTATTCCTCGTACATTACAGATGTCCATCATGGGTATTAGAGGACTCTCACAAATAGAAACACCACCATTAAATAGACTCCCTGTACAGACATATGTCTCAGAAAAGAGCTGGGCTCTTATTAAACAGGTTATTGAAAGAGAATTATCACGTAATGGACAGGTTTTCTATTTACATAATAGAACAGAAAACATCTATGAAATAGCCTCTACATTGCAGACACTCTTACCTAATGCCCGCATTGGTGTAGGACATGGTCAGATGGATAAGAATGATCTAGAAGATGTCATGACTGACTTTGTAGAAAAGAAATACGATATTCTTGTATGTACAACTATTATTGAGACAGGTATTGATATACCTAATGCGAATACAATTATTATTGAGAATGCGGATAAGTTTGGTTTAGCACAGCTTTATCAGATCAAAGGTCGTGTAGGAAGAAGTGAACGTATCGCATATGCTTATCTTCTTTATACAAAAGATCGTGCGATGACAGAAGAAGCCCAAAAGAGATTAACAGCTATTAAGGAATTTACACAATTAGGTTCTGGTTATAAGATTGCGATGAGAGATTTATCTATTCGTGGCAGCGGTGATATTCTTGGTGGCGAACAGGCAGGATTTATTGATCAGGTTGGTTTTGATATGTATATGAAGATCTTACAGGATGCGATTGAAGAAAAACAGGGTAAGATTAAAGAAGATGAGACTGTACCATCACGTAATGTACCAGTAGATGGTTATATTCCTGAAGATTATGTAGAAAGTGATATGGAAAAGCTAGAACTTTATCAGCGTGTCTATAAAGCCAATGATTTAGAAACATTGAAACGTGTAGAACATGAATTGACAGATCTTTATGGTGTACTCCCATCACAGGTACGTAATATTGTAGTCAAGAGAAGATTTGATATCCTTTCACATGATCCACTTATTGATGATGTGAAAGATAGCAGCCAGGGACTAGAAATACGTTTCTCTAAAGTCTTCTTAGAAGATTTAGATGGACAGAAGTTCTTTGCGTATGTCAATCATATGTTTAAGAAGCCACAAATGAAATATACTGATGGAATGTTGACTATTGTGAGTGGTATGGAACCTTATTATGTTTCAGCATCTACTGAGTTCTTAGATTCAGTTTTAAAACAATATTATAAAACACATACTAGTGCTTAATAAAAAAATAATGTAGAATATGAAAAAAGGGGGATAACATCAATGAAAATTATTGATTTATTAAATGAAGATAAAGTTACTTTGTCTTTTGAAGTATTTCCACCTAAGACAAGCAGTAAATATGAAAATGTCTTAAAGGCTGCAGAAAAGATTGCATCTTTAAATCCAAGTTTCATGTCTGTGACTTATGGTGCAGGTGGAGGAACAAGTGCACATACTGTAGCACTTGCGAAAGATATTCATGAAAAATATGATGTTGAAGTCATGGCTCATTTGACATGTGTTTCTTCTACAAGGGAACATGTAGAGTCCATGGTTGAACAGTTTAAAGAAAATGGTATTGAAAACATCATGGCATTAAGAGGAGATATTCCTAAGGATGGTCAAGTGGGAGAAGACTACCAGTATGCCTGTCAGTTAATCAAGGAACTTAAAGAGAAAGGTGATTTCTGTATTGGGGCAGCATGTTATCCGGAAGGACATGTAGAATCACCTAGCATTAAGGAAGATATTCAGCATCTAAAAGAAAAAGTAGAAGCAGGTGCAGATTTCTTAACAACTCAGATGTTCTTTGACAACAATGTTTTCTATAACTTCTTATATAAGATCAAGGAAGCTGGTATTAATGTACCTGTAGTCGCTGGTATTATGCCTATTACTAATGCGAAACAGGTCAGTCGTGCTGTACAGATGTCAGGTACATCTATTATTCCTTATCATTTTAAGATGATGGTGGATGCATTTGGTGATAATCCTGAAATCATGAAGCAGGCTGGTATTATTTATGCATCTGAACAGGTTATTGATTTAATTGCGAATGGTGTAAAACATATCCATGTTTATACAATGAATAAACCAGACATCGCCGAAGGCATCATGAACAATATTTCGGAGATTCTTAAATGATAGAAATTAATCGTAAAGAAGCTTTACGATACTTAGGATACCGTCAATCCATTGAAGGTGATCTCACAGAAATCAATAGTGCATTAGATCGCTGTATCGAAGTATTACAGAAAACAGCCGTACCACGTCATATTGTGAAAAGATTACCTCTTACAATAGAGAATCATACAATCACAATTGGTGATATGATGATACATAGTAAAAACTTAGAGAATAACTTAAAAGGCTGTCATGCAGTTTATCTCTTTGCGGCTACTATAGGTATAGAAGTTGATCGTTTAATTAAACGTACAGAACTTACTAAGATGAGTGATGCAGTGATCTATCAGGCAGCAGGAGCTGCTATGATAGAAGCTTATTGTGATGAAGTGAATGAAGAACTTAATCAGGAGGCATATAAGAATAATGAATTCTTAAAGCCACGCTTTTCGCCTGGTTATGGAGATCTTGCATTAGATCATCAGAAAGATTTTATGCGTATATTACAGATGGATAAGATTGGTATCAGTTTATTAGAAAGTCTCTTAATGGTCCCATCCAAATCAGTGACGGCGATCATTGGTATTACACATCACGCACAGCCTCGTCATACGAAGGATTGTGCCAATTGTCCTGCACAATGTGAATTCAGGAGGATAGATTAATGGGATTTAAAGAAAGACTGACAAAAGAATGGTTATTCTGGGATGGTGGTACTGGTTCAGTACTTCAAAGCTGGGGTTTACAGGCTGGTGAATTACCTGAAACATGGAATATCATTCATCCAGAAAAGATTATAGAACTAAATAAAGGTTATCTAGAAGCTGGATGTGATATCATCAATACCAATACATTTGGTGCCAATAGATTAAAATATCCAGATAATCTAGAAGAAATAGTCACAAAAGCAGTAGAACATGCAAAAAAGGCAAGAGAACTTACAGGACGCACTGATGCTCTGATTGCGCTTGATTTAGGTCCTACTGGTAAACTCTTAGAGCCACTAGGAGATTTATCATTTGATGATGCAGTGGATATTTATGCTGAAGTCATTGAATATGGAACTAAAGCGGGAGCTGATGTCATCCTTATTGAAACAATGCAGGATAGCTATGAATTAAAAGCTGCAGTACTAGCTGCTAAGGAACATTCGCATTTACCAGTATGTGCAACTGTTGTATTTGATGAAAAAGGTAAGATGTTGACAGGTGGTACACCTGAATCGGTTGTTGCCTTACTTGAAGGGTTACATGTTGATGCATTGGGTATTAACTGTTCATTAGGTCCAACACAAATTAAACCTTTTGTAGAAAGAATGATTAAAGTTTCTTCTACACCTATTATTGTGACACCTAATGCTGGTTTACCTCAGACTGATGATGAAGGTCATACATATTATGATATGAATGCAGATGAATTCGCATCAGAGATGAAAGAGATTGCCTCATTGAATGTACATGTACTAGGTGGATGTTGTGGGACTACACCAGAATATCTCTCAAAAACAATAGAATTAGTGAAAAACCTGCCTATCGAACCACCTGTAAAGAAGAATATCTCTGTTGTGACTTCTTTCTCACAAGCTGTAGAAATAGGCCCTAAACCAGTTATTATTGGGGAACGTATTAACCCAACTGGTAAGAAGAAATTCAAGCAGGCCTTACGTGATGGAGATATTAACTATATCTTATCTGAAGGTTTAAAACAGGAAGATGCAGGAGCACATATTCTAGATGTCAATGTAGGCCTACCAGAAATTGATGAACCTAAGATGATGGTAGAAGTCATGAAGAAGTTGCAGTCTGTCATTGCATTGCCATTACAGATTGATACATCAGATCCAATCGCCTTAGAAGCAGCCTTAAGACACTATAACGGTAAGGCTATGATTAACTCAGTTAATGGTAAACAGGAATCCATGGATGCTGTTTTCCCATTAGTAAAGAAATATGGTGGTGTGGTTGTAGGACTTGCCTTAGATGAAGAAGGTATTCCAGATAATGCGGCAGATCGTATTCGTATTGCGAAGAAGATCTATAAAGAAGCAAGTAAATACGGTATTGAACCTAAGGACATCGTAATCGATGGACTTGCTATGACTATTTCATCAGATCCTACTTCTGCCATTGCGACATTAGAAACATTACGTATTATTAGAGATGAATTACATGGACATTCTATTCTAGGTGTTTCTAATATCTCTTTTGGTCTTCCACAAAGACCAATCATTAATGCGAACTTCTTTACTATGGCAATGCAGTCAGGACTTAGCTGTGCAATCATCAATCCTTCATCAGAAGCAATGATGAAATCATATCGTGCCTATCTCGCCTTAAGTGGTTTAGATACAAACTTTACAGAATATATTAGCGCCTATGGTAATAGTGCACCAGCTCCTGTAAAGAGTGAAGCGGTTGATATGTCTTTATATGAAAGTATCAAGCGTGGTATGAGTGAAAATGCAGGTAAAGCCACTCAAAAACAGCTTGAAACTAAAGAAGGATTAGAAATTATTAATGAAGAATTGATTCCTGCCCTTGATGAAGTAGGGAAAGGCTTTGAAAAAGGCACTATCTTCCTACCTCAGTTATTAATGAGTGCTGAAGCAGCTAAGGCTGCATTTGCAGTTATTAAAGACTCTATGGCAGGTAAACCAAGAGAAATGAAAGGAAAAATCATCATTGCGACAGTTAAGGGTGATATTCATGATATTGGAAAGAATATCGTGAAGGTTATGTTAGAAAACTATGGCTATGATGTCATTGATCTTGGTAAAGATGTACCACCTGAACTAATTGTGGATACTGCAATAAAAGAAGATGTAAAACTAGTGGGACTCAGTGCTTTAATGACAACAACAGTTGTGAGTATGGAAGATACAATTAAGTTGTTGAAGGAAAAGAAGCCTGATACATTTACAGTTGTAGGTGGAGCCGTTATGACTCAGGAATATGCAGATCGTATCGGTGCAGATTGTTATGCGAAAGACGCAATGGAAACAGTGCGTTTTGCGGATAAAGTATTTGGAGGAGAATAAGAATGAAAAAAATATTTACAGTATTAACTTCTATCGCTTTAACATTTGCGTTATCATTCTCAGCAGCTTTTGCGAATGATGATGCATTAATAAAATCACAAAATTATTTAAAGACTATTACTTTAGATAGTCCTGATGCAGTTATTGCGTATGAAGCTACAGGTATGGAAGCTGATTATAAGGCTGATGCTTTATTGAATAACTTCAAGGAAACAGATTATGTTACTGCTTCTTATGGTGATTTAGCTAAGTCTATTATCGCAATTTCTTTATTAGGTGAAAATCCAAAAGATTTCAATAAGACTAACTTAGTTGAAATCCTAGAAAATAGAGTACAGGAAGATGGTACTCTTACAAATGATGTAAATGGTGGATGTGGCGCTACTATTTGGACATTAATGGCTTTAGAAACAGTAAACTCGCCTAAGGTAAAAGCTGTTGCAGATAAGTTATCTACTATGGCTATGGACAATGGTGCTTACTGGTATGAATATAAGGGACCAAATGCAGATCTAGATACAACTGGATGGGCTATGGAAGCATTAAGTGTTGCAGGACGTTCTACTTATGATGCAGCTATCTCAAAAGCATATACTTTTGTACAGTCTAAGTTAAATAGTGCAGATGGTTCTTATGATATTGGCTGGGGTGGAAATGCGGATACTCAGTCTTGCGTATTAGAAGGGTTATCTACTGCAGGTTATACATTAGATACAAATGCATATAACTATTTACTTTCTTATCAGAATGAAGATGGTACATTCAATGCATTAAATTATAGTACAAGTCAGTTAGAACCTAACGCTTATGCATCAGTAGAAGGTGCAAGAGCACTTGGTGTAATCAATAACGGAAGCTTTGTATTACAAGCTAGAAGAGACTATACACAGACTACTACACCAGTAGTGACTGAACCTGAAACACCTACAACACCTACAGAACCTACAAAACCTAGTACAACTACACCAGCTGTAAAGCCAGAAACAACTACTACTGAACCAAAGAAGGAAACAGTAAAAGTAGTTAATACAGGTGATAACACAAATGTGATGGCATATGTAGTTGCAGCTATCGCAGCTGTGGGTGTAATCGTATTAGTAATCAAAAGTAAAAAGAAATAATGAAGAAATTCACAACTAAACAATTAGCGATTGCCTTTGTCGCAATCGCTTTTGTCTTTATAATTGGCTTTACAGCTTATCGTGGTATAACTGGACAATTCCAGTCTCAGCCTACTATTAGTAATGAAGTAAAAAGTAGCATAAAAAAGAAAGATATTTCTAAAAAAGAAGAGACAAAACAAATAGAGTCACAAGAAGAATCGAAGAAGACTGATACAAAATCATCTGATTCTTCTAGTAAACAAGAGACTAAGAAGCAGGAAACAAAGAAAAAAGAGACAAAATCCTCTTCTAGTAAACAAGAGACTAAGAAGCAGGAAACAAAGAAAATAGAAACAAAATCTTCTTCTACTAAACAAGAGACAAAGAAGACAGAAACAAACAATTCTTCTAGTAAACAAGAAACCTCTGCTCCTCAACAAGTAGAACCACCTAAACAGGAAACACCTATAAAACAAACTGTTTCAGTACAGGTGATTGGAGTAAATAGCATAATGATGCAGGGGAATATAGAAGTGAATAGTTCTTCTACAGCTTATAGTGTATTAAGAGAACTTGCAAAACAAAATGGTAAGAGTATCTCTACAAAAGGGTTTGGTTCTACTGTTTATGTATCAGGTATAGATGGATTAAAAGAATTTGATCATGGGCCAAGTTCTGGATGGATGTATAAAGTGAATGGTACACCACCAAATATTGGGGCAGGAGCTTATAGGTTAAAAGCAGGAGATCAAGTCATTTGGTATTATGTCAACGCTGAACAATAAGACAAGAGAAATATGTTTGATAGGTATTCTCTCTGCAGTCAATATTGCCTCTAGAGTAGCCTTACAGGCACTTCCTAACTTTAAACCTGTTACATCTATCATTATTATATCTGTACTCTTATTTGGCTTATCATTTGGAATTAAACTCACAGTAGTAACAACTATTGCATCCAATATGATTCTAGGTATGGGAACATGGACAATTTTTCAGATTCTCTCATGGGTAGTCATCTGTTTATTCACTCAATGTATCAGTGATTTCTATAAGAAAATAAATAAAGAACCCCCATTACTTCTTATGGCTCTCTATGCCTTTTTAATGGGTTATGTCTTTGGATTTGTTGTTTCACTCGAACAATTAATTATTGGTGGTCCTGTCTGGTTTGGTATCTATTATGCACAAGGGCTCTTATTTGATACATTCCATGCAGTAGGTAATTTTGTCTTTTATTTACTTTGTGCACCTATACTTATGCGTTTATTTAAACAGGAAATGTCTCAATATACAAAAGACTATTACAAGTGATTCAGTTGCGGATCACTTTTTTTGTTATGTAATAAACATATCATCAATATCTGAAAGATACATTTTACATATGATATATAAAGTCTATAATCACAAGTGGATGGAGGTTAAAACTATGACACCATTATTTCCACGTGTTCAAGAAGTAGAGAACATATTTCACAAAATACTCGCAAGTAAAGAAGCTTGTGCAAGACTAAGAGAAACATTCAATTCAAGTCTAGAAGACTTTCAGGGATCAGAAGAATTAAACAATGAGACCTTTTCAAAAGTCGTTCTAGATAGTTATTCAAATCAGGATATTAGTGCATTATTACTCGCTATATGTGGTAAATCTATGTTTGATTTATTACGTGATGCATATTTGATTCCTCAAACATTTCATGGTAAAGCAGGAGAAAATCCAGTGCTACTTACATCACCTTCTGGAGACCTGTTAGAAGGGAAGGATGTCTCACACCATACGATGAGACGATTTAAAACTATCCTTTCACAACATCAGCCTGTTCCCCGTTCCCTTGTTTATCTGGCTGATGGCTATGATATAGAACGTTATTATAAACATGACGGTTCAGTAGACCAGAGAAAGACAGATGCAGTCAGAGGCATCTTACTTCTTTATGCACTTCCTGATACTAAGAAGCTTCATCTTACAACTGCGCAGGTTTATGCAATCATCTGGGATACATTCTTCAGTATTCAAAAAGAAGCACCTCTTTCTCGTGTCTATTATGGACAGGAAACAGGAGAGAAGAATGAGAAAGACTATGATGAAATCGCAATATTACTTCCTTCTCATTTGTTTAGAAGACAGATGGTTGAACATATGGAAATCATTGATGGATTAGTTCTATCTTGTAGAGAAAAAATGATGGCTGAAGCCGGTAATGATAGTTTGGAGTTGTAATTATGCCTAGAATCGGATTACGTATTATTAAAACAAGTATTGCCGTCTTCATCATCATGGTATTATTCACTCTCTTTGGTGTACAGAGATCACCTTTCTATGTCCTTATAACCACAATTATCTGTATTCAGCCAGATAAAGAGAATGAAAAAAACCAGGCACTTGTAAGAGCCCTCGGCACACTTATAGGGGCAATTACAGGAGCTATTGTCATGTTTTTACAGCCTTTCATCCATATTGATCTCGCATGGGATTTACTTAATGCATTATTTATTATGTTGACTATTTATTTAACAGTCTTATTTAAAGTACAGCATATGGCATTTATGGCCTGTGTGGCTTATTTAAGTGTTGCAGTGATTCCCCATGCTGGTATTTCACCTTACGCATTCTTATTCTATCGTGTCTTAGATACATGTATTGGTGTTGGTGTAGGTTATCTTGTCTGTACATTACATCTACCAGTTAAAAGAAGAAATGATGTTCTCTTTGTAGCTGAACTTGACGATATGGAACAAACAGCACACCAGCAGTTAAATGACTTCAATAAGACTCAATTGAATAAAATAGTAGATGATGGTGCTTTATTCACTATCATCACAAAAAGAACACCTGCATCCATGCAGGCAGAAATTGAACATCTTAAATTGCATCTCCCAGTGATCGCATTAGATGGCGCAATTTTGTATGACGTACCAAAAAATGAATTACTTTGTACCTACCCATTATCACAAACATTAGGTACAAAGATCACTCAATTATTAGATGATAAACATCTTAATTACTTTTATCACGTTCTCAAAGACGATGTATTATTGACATATTATAATAGTTTCGACCAGTCCGAACAAATGGACTATTATGATATGATGCGTCAATCCCCTTATCGTAATTACATCTTTGGTATGCCTACACACTCATATCAACCTCTTTATATAAGTATTCTTAATACAAAAGAGATTATCTATGATATTATAGATGACCTGATAGATTTAGGATTACATAAACAATTGCGTTATTTTGTAGAAGAAGATTATTTTGAAGGCATGTGCTTACTTAAGATTCTTTCTTATGAAGCCACTCCAGAAAATATGCTGGAAAGATTAAAAGAAAAGTTAGATATTAAAGAAAGTATTGTATATGGTTCATCTGATGCTATATGTGACGTTATTGTACCTGATAATGATTTCAATAGTATCGTAAAAAGTATTCATAACGAATATGAAGGAATTCAAACGAAAAGAAGACAGCCACAATAAGCTGCCTTCTTTTCGTAATGGGGGAGTCTCAATGTATATTCAATTCATGATCAATATCATGGATTTTTTTATTTGTATACTTATTTGCAACTCCCATGATTAAAGTACTTAGTAATACTGCAATAATAGTTAGAATAATATAGATCATAAGAATCACCTCTTTCATGCTTATAATATACATGTAAGTTGTGTAATTCGTATGTATTCTCTATGTATTTATTATGTTTTTTTACAATCCTTCCAACATATCATCAAATGTGATACCTAAAGAAAAACCAAAATGGAAGTAATCATCCAAAGCATCCTGTAACTTAATAGGACTATAACCATTTCTTAAATCTAGAATGTCCTGATTGACTTTAAAGAGTAAATTAACAGAGCTGCTCTTTTCAGGCATTTCTTCATGATTCTTGATTTCATCAATCTGTAAGTCATACGCAATACTCATTAATAAGCGCATACCTTCAATATAAGTGTCTAAAAGAGCATTTTGATCAACCTGAGTATCTTTATCCCAGAATGTATAAACATGTCCTAGTTCTCCTGTATTATACACACATTGCATAAATGCAAGAAGTTTATGGTCAATCTTCTTAATATCTAGAATATGACCTTTAGGAATATCTAATTCTCTGTTTAATACTAACTGATATAATTTTGATAATTCATTCATTTAAATCACCTCTTATATACTATTATAGTCAATTAAAAAAGAGAATCACGTAGATTCTCTTAAATAATTCCTAAACCTTCTATTAAAATCTTAACACCTATGAGAATAAGAATAATACCACCAGTGATCTGTGCTTTCTGTTGATATTTATTCCCAAATATATGACCTATATATACACCAGCTGATGCAATAATAAATGTCGTTAAACCAATAATAGAAATAGCCATGAAGATATTGATTGATTCAAAAGAGAACGTAACACCTACCGCAAGTGCATCAATGGCAGTCGCAATAGCAAGCATCAACATTGTCTTCCACGAGAAGTCATCATTCTGTTTCTCTTCTTCAAAAGATTCTTTAATCATATTGATTCCAATAAATGCGAGTAATATAAATGCAATCCAGTGGTCAATAGAATCCACTAAACCACTCAATGTGGAACCTAGACAATAACCAATAAATGGCATCAATGCCTGAAATCCACCAAACCATACACCACATAACAATATATTCTTAATAGATAACTTCTTTACAGACAATCCTTTACATACAGATACCGCAAAAGCATCCATGGATAACCCAATACCAATAAGTAATATTTCTATACTAGACATCTTTATACCTCAACAGGAATATAATCTTCCTTTACAACCTCATAATGCATATTGGATGCAGTCAGTTCATTGAGTTCATCTAAGAATGATGTATCTCTTAAATAAACATCATAGTGAACTTCATCATCATACTCAGTATTCATTAATAATAGATTCTTAGATTGTATTAAATAAGATACCTTACGGCTGAAGTGATAGTCAACACTAATACGATATAGTTTAACAAGTTCTTTATCGACTATTTCTGCTTCTTTTAATGCATCTGCAACACTATTAGTATAAGCACGAGTTAATCCTCCGGCCCCTAGTTTAATCCCACCAAAATAACGTGTTACAATCGCAATCACATTATCTATCTTTTGTCTTTGTAATACATTCAACATAGGAAGTCCTGCAGTACCTGATGGTTCACCATCATCATCTGCTTTTTCTAAAGGACCTACTCGATAAGCAACACAGTTATGTGTTGCATCATCTTTAGAATAGAGTTCTATTAAGTCTTTTATTTCTTTTTCATCATTACATGGAATTAGGGTAGTAATGAATTCTGATTTCTTAATAATGATTGTATTTGTCGTTGTTTCTTTGATTGATCTCATAGTTTCACCCGTTCGTATTATAGCGTAAAAGTTGTAAAATAAAAAGAAATAAACTATAATGTACATAGTGTATTATCACTGATGGGGTATTAAAAATGAGTAAAATAGCGATTATTGCAGACAGTGGCTGTCAGATTGATATTAATGGAGAGCATGAAGGTATTTATATTGCACCATTATGTATTGGTCATGGTAGTCAGACATATTTAGATCAATTAGAAATCACAAGTCTTGATGTATTTAATCAGATGAAGGAAACAGATGATATGTTTACAACATCTCAACCTTCGACTGGTTCTTTAATGAAGGCTATGGAAGATGCAAAAAGAGATGGTTATGATGAGTTAATTGGGATTCCTATCGCAACTGGTTTATCATCTACATTAAATGGTATGCAGGTTGCAGCTGATACAGTAGAAATGCCTATTACTTTAATCGATTCTCAAGGAACAGCACATGTTCAAAAGAAGCTTGTTGAAGCAGCACGAAAACTAGTAGAAAAGGGTCAGTCTGTTTCTGAAATTAAAGAAAAGCTTGAAGATATGGTTAAGCATTCAGGTACAATTATTTTTACACCAAACTTGAATCACCTTAAAAAGGGTGGGCGTATTACGCCTGCAGTCGCAATGCTTGGCAATATGTTGAAGCTTGTTCCAGTTATGGAATTGAATAGTGAATTAGGTGGTAAGATTGATACTTTAGGCAAAGTAAGAACAACACGTAAGGCATGTAAGATGCTTGCGGATCGTGTTGTTGAAAGAGGCGCAAATGCGAAAGATTATACATTTGCGATTGAAGATGTTCTTGCACCTGAGGAAGCTCAGCGTGTAAGAGACTATCTTGAAGAACAATTAGGTCCATGTCAAGTTACCATGAGAGAGTTACCAAGTGTTGTAGGTGCTCATATGGGAATTGGTGGTGTAGGAATCCAATTCATCAAAAATCTCGCAGAGTAGGAAGCAGATGATGAATCTGCTTTTTTTATATAGAAAGGAGGTATATATATATGCAAAGAGAATTTGAAATGGTTGTACAGACAAGTGCAGCTACACAAAGCTTGCGTTATTTATTGAAAAGTGGTGATATGACGTGTATCACCAAAGGAGAAATTACTAAAAGATTAGAAGCAGCAGTTCTTTTACAGGAATTAAGCTTTCAAGCTGTTATGACAAGTGGTGAAGTCGTAGAGGATATGTTGGAGAATACCTATGAAGATTATGATGAAGCATTAAGAGACTCTCTTAAGACTCATGGTATTACATTTAAAGACTATACCTTTGCGGTTACTTATAAATATGATGAAGAAGCTGTCTTTAAGCCTTTCTTCTCTAGACAATATGGTGCAGACTTAGGTTTTTCACTCCCATTAGTAGATGATATGAAATATGCGAATATGTGTGTATGTCTTGCATTAATAAAATTATCAAGAGAATATGTACGTACGAGTGTGGGTATTACCCATGATTATACTGATGTAAAACCTAGTATTCATTTGACTTTTAAGCCAGGTATATTCTTACCTAAGCTTATTACAGAAAAACCCTATACAGAACTTACATTCAATGCAGTCTATGCAGCTATATACAAGTTGCGTGCTGCGATACGTTTCTTTTCATATGATCATACAGAAGAAGCATATAAGAAGTGGATTGATGTCATAGAAGAAATGAGTACGCGACCATATGATGGTATATTAGATGATCTAGATGAACTAGATTATGTACCATCAGAAAAAGAAGAACTTTATGTATATGAAGATAAGGTCAATGGTGGAGGTACAGTACAATGTTTAAATAATTCATTTTATGCATTAATACTCTGGGCTGCCATATTGACTAAAGTCATGAATGAACAGTTCTTATATGAAACAAACTACCCAGATATGAACTTATGGGATTATTAATAAAAAGAAAATTATCAAAACACCTATAATGAGGTGTTATCAGCGTTAACTTTAACGCATAAATTCTTTCTCTTCGCTATAATAGTGTTAGAAAAAAGAGGAGGGAAAGAATATGTTAGAAAGTTATAAAGAAATTACATCAATCTCATTAAATAAATTAAAGGACTATTTAGATGTCATTGATGTATATCATGATTCATTTATTGATACTTGCAGAAGTCAGAAGAAAATAGAAGGTTATATTAAGGCGCACCAAAAGAAATACTTAGGTCTAGCCTTAAAGAAACTCTATGAAATAGATGATATGCAATGTTTAGAAAATCATCTCGTAATGATTGAATACTTATTTGGAGAACATCCTCGTATTCAATCATTGAATAAGAATTTATGTAACTATATGCTCCATAATGGATCACCATTAGATGTATACCGTATTGTGAGACATTTGATGCCTTTCTCATATCTTGCACTTATCTCTTTATTAGTAGATAAAGAAGTGATTACTTATGCACAGGCTGCTTACTTTTCTTTAGTTGAAGAAGATATAGAAGGGGCTTATGAATACTTGGAGAATTGTGAAGTGGAACCAGATGAATCACTTCTAAATCTTTATGCATCTTATGACTTAATTGGTTATTTCCAGCTTGTGGATCATTATAGTAAAAAGGTATCTTATCAGGTATCAGGAGGCATAAGATGGGAGAAAAAATGTGGGCTGTCTTCTCATTATTGATGAATTCAGAGGAATGCATCAGTGCAGAAGATATACAGCATCAATTAGAAGAAAAAGGTTATGATATTGGTTTAAAAGCTGTATATGCAGTGATTAAACAGATCAATGTATTTACATCTTTAATGTTTGGAAAAGAAATAATCAAAGCAGTGAGACGTTTTGGTTATATGATTGAAACAGGTTATTTTGATGAAGCACAGATACAATTACTTATTGATATGGTGAATTATCGTCAAGATCTCACAAATAATGATAAAAGAGAAATAGTTAATAAGCTTTTAAAACTTTCACCTGCTAAACAGAAGGATTATCTCATTGTACCAGAATTAGAAGATGATGATGAAGGTGTCTATTCTCTAAGTAAAAATCTAAAGATTATTACTTCTGCAATACGTAATAAGAAGGATATACGTTTCCAGTATGTAGACTATTCTATTAGGGATGGACATCCTGTAGAAACATATTCTACTAAGGGTAATGCAGGTATTAATCATGAATATTATAATGTGAGTCCTTATAATACAGTGATTGTGGATGGTCATTATTATTTACGTGCTTATTATAATAAGCATAAGGACTCATTGACTACATTCCGTATTGATCGTATTAGAAAGCTAGATAAGAGCCGTACATATTATTTTGATTTTGATGATGAGGAAAAAATGAGTGAATCATTGAAACAATCACTTGCGAAGTCAATGAATAGTTTCTTTGATGGTGATGAAATTACACTGCATATTCAGTTTGATGGCGTACTTATTAGAGAAGTTGTATCACGTTTAGGAAAAGATATTACTATTAATAAGACTATTGCGCCAATAGAGAATGATCATCAATGGTATGAAACACGTGTTGAAGGAATTATCTTTAATACAGGTTTAATGAACTGGATTAGACAGTTTGGTCCAATGATTATTGTGGTAGGTCCAGAGAAGCTTAAAGAAGCTATTACAGATGGATTAGAAGAGAACTTAAGCTACTATAAAAAATAGGTGATAACTATGTATATATTACAATTAAGTCAAGGTGAGTTAAGTACTACTGTTGGCTTATTTGGCTCAATAGAGGAAGGTAGAAAGCTTATATCTCAATTAACTGGATATCAGTATGAAGACATTGAAGGGTTTGAGTATGAGTACTTTGATCCTACTATTGTACCTGATTATGTAGAACTAGAATATAATGGTCATATTGTACCTTTTACTACATATATGTTTACTGGTGATGGAAGAGTAGATATTTATTGGAATGAGATAGTGGACTTATCTATACCAGGAGATGGAATGATTGAAGGATCTACAAGAGTGGATGCTTATTCTATTCCTAATGATGAACTTAAGGATTATATAGAGAAAAGAGAACATAACTATAGATGTGTTAAACAATACTTAGAATCTAAAGGATATGAGGTAGAGAGAGCTTATTTTGGTTCTGAAGATGGCGAAGCCATCTTATATAGAGATACAGATGAGTGGCATTTCTTGACACATATGGATCCTGGATTTGTGGAATCTGAAGACATAATAAAAGACTTAGACATTTAGGTGTCTAGGTCTTTTTGCATTAAAAAAGTCGTTGTGAGCATTACACTCACAACGGCTTTTAAATTAGTCCTAAATGTTTAAATGCATTATAAAGTCCATCATCATTGACATCAGTCGTAATATAATCTGCTGCTTCTTTTATTTCAGGACCACCATTACCCATAGCGACATTGTAAGTACAACATGCAAACATTGATAGATCAATCTTTGCATCACCAAAAGAAATAGTATCCTTAAAGTCAGCACCAAGATGTTCCATCAATACTTCAATCGCATGTCTCTTAGTAATACCAGTAGGTCCTAAATCACCATATAAGGCTACTTCACCCTTACCACCCCATGTATTCGCTACAAGAGTAGGAAATTCCACCTTAGAATCTAAATGATCCTGATAAGAGCTTAAGATAAAGCTGATCTTATTCACATCATCTCTATATAAATCTTCACCCTGTAAATGAATAAATCCATCCATGAATGCTTTAGAAGATTCCTTTGCCTTCTCTAGGTCTGCTCCTTTACCCTGAGCATATTTAACCATTGTTTCAGGACCCTGTTCTAACATATAGTCATTGCAGTACATACCGCTATTGGCTTCTAAATAGAAACCTAAGTGTCTCTCATTACACCAATCTACAATATGTTTTACATCTTCCTTTGATAATCCTTGATGCATTACAACTTCATCATGGTCTTCTACATAAGCACCATTACCACCAATCATACCATCTAAATCACATAAATTACGCTGTAGTATTTCAGCTTTAGAACATCCAGTACAAATATATACTTTATGTCCATTTGCGCGTGCCATGTCCACTGCCTTAGCTGCTGAAGCAGGTAGCTTTGCATCATAATCAATTAATGTACCATCTACATCTAGAAATATTATTTTACCCATATTTGTCTCCTTTACATGTATTTCATTATACATAAACTATAATAAAACAGTATCAATCCATCAATTTTTGAAACAATAAACACCTTTACTTAATTTAGTAAGTATATCTTTCTCCACTAATTCATGAAGTACTCTCTGTAATTGTCTTCTACTACAGTGAAGTATTTCTGATGTTTTTTCTATTCTTCTTAATATATGATCATCACACTGATATTTCATATATGCGATAACTTTCTCTTCCAGGCTCATAAAGTTTTGTTCATGCTGTACAGATTGAATAATATCTACGCAGGAATGAATGACTGAATGTAGAAACAACACATCTTCATTCAACTCTTTCTCATATCTTAGTGTATCAATACTTAATACCACTACATTCTCTAAAGCCTCTACAAATAAGTGAGGCTTCTTTTTTGTGACAAACTCAATATCTCCAAGAATAGGTATTTCTTTCTTTACACCTGTCACAAACTGTCTGCCATCTGCCTGAATTGAATAAACATTTACGCTTCCTTTCACTAAAAAATATATAGAATGAAAATGAAAAGAAGGCTGAATCATTAACTCTCCTTTCTCAAACTCAAACATCTGAAGACTTACATTATCTAAATGAACATAAGAAGATATAGAATCACTATATTTCTTTATTAACAGTTTATCTTTTATTTCTTTCATATCTTTATTGTGACATATGACACAATAAATCACAAACAAAACTGATAAGATAGGGCAGGAGGTTAATACAATGAATGAATTATTTGAAACAATGCCTGTCAAGAAAGCTTACTTTAAGATTGCTTTACCAGTAGTTCTTTCTATGATGGTCACTTTAGTCTATAACTTAGTCGATACTTTCTTTGTATCACAAACACAAAATACAAATCTTGTTGCAGGTGTCTCATTATGTGCACCTCTATTTACATTAATGATTGCTTTAGGAGATATATTTGGACTAGGAGGCAGTTCAGTAATCTCTCGTTTATTTGGGAATAAAGAAACTGAAGAAGCAAAAAGAGTCAGTGCTGTATGCTTTTATTATGCTATTGGGGTCTCTCTTCTTACCTCTTTAATTATGATTCTATTTAAGAATCCTATTCTTTCATTACTTGGAACAGAAGCATCTACAAAACCTTATGTTTTACAATATTATCATGTGATTTCAATTGGTGGTGTCTTTATTATTCTATCGATGATTCCTACAAATTTAATCAGATGTGCAGGACATGCCCAGGATGCTATGATAGGTACAATTCTTGGTTGTGTTATCAATATCATTCTTGATCCTATTTTCTTATTTGTATTTCATATGGAAGCCACAGGTGTCGCAATTGCGACTGTATTTTCTAACTTTGTCACAGATGCATATTTAGTTTATGTGATTAAACGTAAATGCCCAGAACTCAGTGTTTCTTTAAAGGATGCCCATTGCGATACACGTCATATAAAAGGTCTCATCTTTATTGGCATCCCAGCTTCTCTTACAAATATTATGCAGTCTTTTGCAGTCACTCTTACTAATCAATATTTACGTCCCTATGGATCAAATGCGATTGCCAGCATGGGTATCGCATTAAAAGTCAATATGATTATTATGATGGTTCTTGTTGGCTTTGCTTTTGGTGCACAGCCACTCATTGGATATTGTATCGGAGCACGCAATAAAAAGAGACTTAAAGAAGTCTTACGCTTTGATGCTTTAGTCATTATATCCTTTGCTTGCGTTATGACACTTGTATTATGTCTCTTTACACCTTCTATCATGTCATGTTTCATGAAGAATCAAACAATTGTCTCACAGGGAAGTACAATGTTGAGATGCTTATCTATTTCTACACCTTTTGTAGGGGTTGTATTAATACTCACAACACTCTTTCAATCAGCAGGTTATGCGACAGGGGCAATGATTATCTCTTTATCAAGACAGGGCGTGATATTCTTTGTTGTAATGATTGTCCTTACGGCATTATTAGGCTATATGGGAATTCTTCTTGCACAATGTATCAGTGATATCATTACACTTATTATAGGTTTATTACTCGTCAAAAAAATGAGACTCGAATAATCGAGTCTCATTTTTAGTTAGTCTTCATAGCTTAAGGCTTCAGGGCCTTGTTCACCAGAAGAAATTCTTACGACATTTTCTACATTATAGATAAAGATCTTACCATCACCCATATGACCAGTGTATAGAACACTTCTTGCTGCATCTACAACTGTCTGTACAGGAATACTAGACACAACAATCTCAGCCTTTACCTTAGGCAATAACTGGATGTCAACCTTAGCGCCCCTATAATAAGCAGTCTGTCCTTTTTGAACACCACAGCCTGATACTCTTGTTACTGTCATACCAGTAACGCCAATATCGTTCATAGCAACTTTTAAAGCATCCATCTTTTCTGCTTTCGCAATAATAACAATCTTACTGATCTTACCTTCCCCATTGACTGCAACAGTAGGAACAGCTTCTGTAACACTTAATTCAGGAGCAGAAACAGTTGCAGCAGTAGCACCAGTATAAGTTTCTGCTTCTAATGCGAAACCTGCATAAGCACTTTCTAAACCATGTTCAAGCTTATCAAGACCAGTAATTTCTTCTTCTTCAGTAACTCTAAGACCAACAGTATGCTTAATAACTACGAATGTAATAGTCATTAATACAGCAGTCCAAACACCAATACATAATAAGCCAAGTAACTGAGTACCTAATAACTTAAAGCCTCCTCCGTAGAATAAACCCTGAGCTTTAGGCATTGTATCAGTACCGCAGGCAAATAATCCAACACAGATAGTACCAAGTAAACCATTACCAAAATGAACAGCGACAGCACCAACTGGATCATCAATATGTAATTTATAATCTAATAACCAAGTAAAGAAACAAACAGTAAATCCAGATAAAATACCAATAATACAAGCACCCATTACATTAACTGCATCACATCCAGCAGTAATTGCAACTAAACCTGCAAGTGAACCGTTTAAGCTCATAGCTACATCAGGTTTACCATATTTTAACCAAGTAAAGATCATTACAGTACATGTTGCAAGTGCTGGTGCAACAGTAGTAGTTGCGAAGATAGTTGCTAACTGTGTACCATTTTTAGCAGCAGCACCGTTAAATCCATACCAGCCAAACCAAAGAATAAATACACCTAAAGCACCAATAGTTAAACTATGACCAGGAATACCATTTGGGCTTCCATCTTTATTAAACTTACCAATACGAGGACCAAGAAGTTTAGCCCCAATTAAAGCAGTTAAACCACCAACGAAGTGAATAACTGCACTACCAGCAAAATCATGGAATCCCATTGCTGTTAACCATCCATCAGGTCCCCAAACCCAATGAGCTTCAATAGGATAAACAACTAAAGAAATAACGAATGAATAAATACAATAACTTAAGAACTTAGTTCTTTCTGCCATTGCTCCAGATACGATAGTTGCTGCAGTTGCACAGAATACTAAGTTGAATACGAAGCTAGACCAATCAGTTGATGCAAAGTTAGTTAATGGACCATTTCCAAAACCAACCCATCCAATAAATCCGTTAGCTACATCACTCCCACATAAGAAGCTATAACCTACAATAAGAAAAGCAACAGTTCCTAAACAGAAATCCATCAAGTTCTTCATGATGATATTTCCGGCGTTTTTAGCACGGGTGAACCCTGCCTCAACCATTGCGAAGCCTGCTTGCATAAAGAATACAAACGCGGCACCAATTAAATACCATATACCAAAAACTTCAGTTAAAACCTTTGTCATAAGCACTCCCCCTTTATCATGTTTATGTTTTCTTTTTACCTTTCTGGTATGACTGCATTATACGAATAGAAAATAGTCAAGTCAATAAGGAGTTATCATCATAACGTTAATTTATCACACGCATATATCGGAATAAACGAAAAAATAGACCATATATTCATGATAAAATGAATTATCAATAGATAATAAAAAATATTATAAAGTGATAAAAAATTATTAAATCATGCATAATTTTTATATTATGTCATAAAAAATGCGATAAAAAAGAAAATCATGGTATACTTTTTTTAAGGGTAATTATAAAAAAGGGGAAAGTTTTTTATAACATCCAGAAGAAGATATGGCTGCACTTATGAATGAAGCACATCATTCTCAGATTGTGACTATTGATAAAACATATCTTCTTCTTAGTGCTTTTACACTAGAAGATGTTGTGAAAGCTTTAGAACAAGCGAAACATGTTTATTTATTTTTGTCTGTGATGATTTTAGACATAAACTTATGAGGATAGGGAAGTCTTCTAGTGATTGTCCTGATATTCATTTACAGATGGCTTTTGTATCTGTTATGACACAAGAAGATTTAGCTATCTTTGTTTCATATTGTGGAGAAACAAAAGGTATAGTCACTGCTGCTAAATGGGCAAAGGAAATGAACATCCCATCTGTCGCAATTACACAATCTGCTTATAATAAGCCTGGTAAGTTAGTAGATCATGTATTAACTATTCCTTCACAGGAACAGCCATTACGTATCGTAGCGATGAGTTCTCGTTATTTTTTACTTATTGTTGTTGATCTTCTTTACTATGGATTATTGAAACGTAATAAAGAAGAATATGCACAAAAGATTATTAATACAAGACGTATTATTCAAGAAATGGAAAAGTAGGTGTAAGTTATGGAAAAGATAGAAAAATGGATATCAAACAACAAGGATATCGAACAAGAATTAATACGACTGAGAAGACATTTTCATGAACATCCAGAAGTAGGTCATCCTCTTCCTCAGACACAGGAATATATAGTGAAACTGCTTGAGATGTATGGTTATGAGAATATTATTGTGAATCCCGGAGGAAGTATTGAAGTACTTGTGGGACCTCATGATAAGAAGATACTTTTACTTAGAAGTGATATGGATGCATTACCTTTAGTAGAACATACAAACTTACCTTTTAAATCTATTAATGGATCTATGCATGCCTGTGGACATGATATGCATGCCTCTATGATGTTGACGTGTGCCAAACTATTAAAAAAGAATGAAAAGAAACTGAAAGGGCAGATCAAGATTGTTTTCCAGCCTCATGAAGAAGGACTAGTGGGTTGTAAGATGATGATTGAAGATGGGGTATTAAAGTATCCTCGTGTTGATGCTGCAGTAGGGTTACATGTTATGCCTGCCACAGAAGATAAGACAGGAACTATACGTACAATCCGTAAAGCGATGACAACAGCGTCTACGATCTTTGAAATCAATATTACAGGTAAGAGTTCACATGGTTCTATGCCAGAAAAAGGTATTGACGCGCTCCGTGTGGCTGTTCATATATACCAGCAATTACAGGAAATCATTCCTAAAGAAATCAGCATGAGTCATGATGATGTACTTACAATTGGTATTATGAATGCAGGTAAAGCACATAATATTATTCCGGAAAAAGCCTATATGAAATGTTCTTTAAGAAGTTATCGCCCAGATGATCAGGAATATATTATGGGTAGAGTGAATGAATTAGTTCAAAGTATTGCTTCTATGTATCATGCCCAGGCAGGTATCACAATCTTACAGCAGGCACCAAGTGTCTATAATGATCCTGCATTACTTAAATCTATTATGGATGTAGAAAAAGATGTATTTGGTGGTTATATCAAGAAGTTAGAACTTCCTCTTACTATCTCAGAAGACTTTGGCCATATTACTGCCAATGTACCTTCACTCTTTGTTACTCTTGCTGCAGGATGTAAACAGGATGGTTATATTTATGGTCTTCATAACAAAGCTACTATCTTTGATGAAGGCTGCTTAATGTATGGCCTGTATTTCTTGTATAATGCTGCAATGAATTGGAATGTGAAGTACTAAATATCTTGCATTCACAAAAAGAGAAAAGGTATAATATTTAACAATGATGAATGGGAGAAAACAGAAAAAATGAACAAGATTGATCAAAAAACAGTATATACGATTAAAGCACTTTGTGCAGATATGATTCAGAAAGCAAATTCAGGACATCCAGGACTTCCTTTAGGGGCTGCTGGATTCACTCATGTATTATGGTCACAGGTATTAAACCATAGTGCAAAGCATCCTGAATGGATTAACAGAGACCGTTTTATTTTATCAGCAGGACATGGTTCAAGCATGCTTTATAGCTTATTACATCTATATGGTTATGGCTTAACTATGGATGATTTAAAGCAGTTTAGACAGTTAGGTTCACTTACACCAGGACATCCAGAATATGGACATACAGTAGGTGTAGATGCCACTACAGGTCCACTAGGACAGGGCTTAGGCATGGCTGTTGGTATGGCAATGGGTCAGGCTCATTTAGCCACTGTATTTAATAAACCAGGTTATGATCTATTTGATCATTATGTTTATGCATTAGCTGGTGATGGATGTATGATGGAAGGAATCTCTTCAGAAGCATTATCACTCGCTGGTACACTTAAGTTAGAAAAGCTCATCATCTTATATGATTCAAACAACATTTCTATCGAAGGTAACACAAACATCACATTTACAGAAAATGTATCAGACAGAGTCAAGGCATTTGGTTTTGAAACATTGACTGTAGAAGATGGAGATAACTTAGATGAAGTACTTGCTGCATTAGAAAAAGCAAAAACTATTAAAGGTAAACCTAAGTTCATTGAAATCAAGACTACAATCGGTAAAGATAGTCCAAATGAAGGTTCAGAAAGTACTCATGGTGCACCATTAGGTGCTGATAACATCAAAGCACTTAAAGAAAAACTTGGTCTTCCACTGGAAGAATTCTATGTACCAGAAGACGTATATGACTATCTAGCTTCTACACAAAAACGTGTAGATGATTTATATGATGCATGGACTTCTATGCAGGATAAATATTTTGAAGAATATCCAGAAATGAAGATTGTATGGGAACAGTATTTTAACCCTGACTTTGCAAGAATCTTTAAGGATAACCCATTATTCTGGGCTAATAAACATCACAATATTGCAACACGTGCTGCAAGTGGTGAAACAATGAACCTTATTAAGAACTTTGCCCCTAACTTCATTGGTGGTTCAGCTGACTTAGGACCTTCTAATAAGACAGTTTTAAATGGTGAAGGTGAATTCAGTGCAGACAACTATGGTGGACGTAATATTCACTTTGGTGTAAGAGAACAGGCTATGGCTGCAGTAGGTAATGGTTTAATGTTGTATGGTGGATTAAAAGCATATGTGGCTACATTCTTTGTATTTAGTGACTATGTAAAACCTATGGCTCGTTTATCTTCATTAATGAAGCTTCCACTTACTTATGTATTTACTCATGACAGTATTGGTGTAGGGGAAGATGGACCAACACATGAACCAGTAGAACAGTTGACTATGCTTCGTGCAATGCCTAACATGTATGTATTTAGACCATGTGATGAGTTTGAAACAAAAGCCGGCTGGTATGTCGCAATGAGCTCAAAAGAAACACCTACATCTCTCATCCTTTCTAGACAGGACTTACCTAAGATGGTAGGAAGTAACAGAGGTGCCTTAAGAGGTGGTTATATCATTGATGACTGTATGAGTAAGCCAGATATCATCATCATTGCATCAGGCTCAGAAGTAGACTTAGCAGTTAAAGCCAAAGAACAATTAAAAGACTCTAACTTAAATATCAGAATCGTTTCTATGCCTTGTCAGGAATTATTCAGAGAACAGTCTGAAGAATACAAGGAATCTATTTTACCATCATGTGTAGAAAATAGAATTGTTGTAGAAGCAGGAAGCCGTTTATCTTGGGGTGAATTTGTAGGATTTAAAGGCAAATATGTCACTATGGACACATTTGGTGCTTCAGGTAAGCCAGCAGACTTATTCAAGGAATTCCATTTAACTGTAGAAGATGTAATCAAAGCTATCAAAGAATTCTAAACAAATTTGTTTTAGCCTCCTATAATAGTATTATAAGGAGGCTTTTTTATGTGGATTCTTTATGCATTTGGTTCTGCCTTTTTCGCAGGACTTACAGCAGTTCTCGCAAAATGTGGTATTGAACATACAAACTCTCACTTAGCGACTGCATTACGTACAATTGTGGTACTTATCTTCTCATGGATCATGGTAGGAATAGTCGGATCATTCTCTACAATCCACACAATCACGCATAAGACATTCCTATTCTTAATTCTTTCTGGAATATCTACTGGAGCGAGCTGGTTATGTTACTTTAAGGCATTACAACTAGGAAATATTAATAAAGTCACAGCTGTAGATAAGACAAGTGTTGTATTGACAATCATTCTTTCTCTTATATTTTTTAAAGAAAGTGTCACAGTATACAAGATCATAGGTATGATCATTCTTACAACAGGTACATATTTAATGGTAGAAAAAAAGGAAGATAATAAACAGACAAATAATGCCTGGTTACTTTATGCCGTGTTTTCAGTTATTTTTGCAAGTTTAACGACTATACTTGGTAAGATGGGTATTACAAATATTGAAAGTAATCTAGGAACAGCTATTCGTACAAGTGTTGTACTTATTATGAGCTGGATTGTGGTCTTTGTAACACATAGTCAAACGAATATGAAAAGTATTCCAAAGAAAGAATATCTTTTTATTGTGTTATCAGGATTTGCTACAGGTGGTTCATGGTTATGCTTTTATCATGCCCTGCAAAGTGGACCAGCAAGTCTAGTCACTCCTATAGATAAGCTTAGTATTCTATTTACTGTATTATTCTCTTATCTTATTTTTCATGAGAAACTCTCTAAGAAATCATTACTTGGATTAATACTAATAGTATCTGGTACCTTGGTTATGCTTTTCTAACAAAAGTTATACTCCTCTAACTTTTTTTGTTCACAAATCTTCTCTATAGTGTTATTATAATTTTGTTAGTTAGGACTAACAGAGGAGGAAAAGAATATGAAAGACTTATTCAAAAACAAATTATTATGGTCATTTGTAGGTGGTGTAGCCGCTACAGTGGCAGGTAGTAAGTTCGTAAAGAGCGATTGCGCAAGAAATGCAGCTGTAAAATCAGTTGCTACTGGTATGCAGTTAAAGGATCAGGCACTTGCATCATATGATACAATTGTAGAAGATGCAAAAGATATCTATGCTGAAGCTAAAAGCAAGAAAGAAGCAAAATAGGAAATAGTCATTTCCTATTTTTTAGGTGATAAGAGAATGTTAGAGTATCAGATTGTACATGACATACCAGGACGTATGAGAATACGTTATGGACGTTATCGCTTTTCTAGAAATAAGGCACTGGCCTTACACTTCGCATTATGTAAATGGGATATGGTTGAATCAGCCGATGTCAATGAAAGAACAGGTTCTATTTTGTTCACTTACAGTGTTGATCAAAGAGATGCTTTGATTGACAAAATCAACTCTTTAGATATCCCTCACTTTGATGACACACTCTATGAAAAACTCATTAAAGAAAACAAATATCTTATAGATCACCGTGATATCAACGATCAATACATTGGAAAATTCACTGGCATTATCGCAAAAAGATATGCCTCTAAATGGTTTCTGCCATTACCAATAAGAAACATATTAACCATTTATCATACAATCCAGTATGTAAAAGAAGGACTTGATTCTCTTGTACATAAACGTATTGATGTACCAGTATTAGATGCGACAAGTATTTCTGTTTCATTATTATCAGGACAATGGGGTACAGCACGTAATATTATGTTCTTATTGAATATCTCTTCATTACTTGAAGACTATACAAAGAAAACAACATCATTACAGCTTAAAGAAACATTGTCTGTTAATATTGATAAAGTATGGGTATTAGAAGAAGGAAAAGAAAAACAGATTCCTACAACTCATTTACAGAAAGAAGATATTGTCGTTGTACAGACAGGTTCTATGGTTCCAGTAGATGGTGAAGTAGTAAATGGTGAAGCCATGATCAATGAATCAAGCTTTACTGGTGAACCATTAAGTAAGATGGTAAAACAAGGAAGTTCTGTTTTTGCAGGGACTGTTGTAGAAGAAGGAAAGATTTATATCAAGGTAAGAAATCTACAATTAGAAAGCCGTATTAGTAAGATTGTAGATATGATTGATACAAACGAATCACTTAAAGCTGGTATCCAATCTGGTGCTGAACATCTTGCAGATGCGATTGTACCTTATAGCTTTGTAGCTTTCTTTGGATTGCTTCTTGCGACAAGAAATCTTACACGTGCTTCTTCTGTATTACTTGTAGATTATTCATGTGCAATTAAGCTTTCTACATCTATTTCTATTATTAGTGCAATGCAGGAAGCAGGACGCCATTCTGTTATGGTTAAGGGTGGTAAATACCTAGAAGCAATGGATCAGGCAGATACGATTGTCTTTGATAAAACAGGGACCCTTACAAATGCTCAGCCATTTGTCCAGAAAGTGACACCATTAGGAAACTATACACGTGAAGAAGTATTACGTATTGCAGCTTGTTTAGAAGAACACTTCCCACATAGTGTAGCAAATGCGATAGTAAAACAGGCATCACTCGAACAATTACATCATGAAGAAGAACATGCTGAAGTGAAGTATATTATTGCGCATGGTATTGCGACTATTTATCGTGATCAACGCGCTGTCATTGGCAGTGATCACTTTGTATTTGAAGATGAACATATTACTAAAACAGAAGAAATAGAAACACTTATTAATAACTTACAAAGTGAAGGAGCAAGCTCTTTAATATTCTTAGCGATAGGTGGAGAACTTGCTGGTATTATTTCTATTTATGATCCACTTAAACGAGAAGCGAAAGAAACTATTCAAAATTTAAGAAGTAGTGGTTTTAAGAATATCATCATGTTAACAGGTGATAGTGAGAATGCTGCTAAGCATATTGCAGAAGAACTCAATATTGATGGCTATTTAGCTGGTGTATTACCAGAAGACAAAGCTAATTATGTCAAGAAACTTAAAGATGAAGGACATAAAGTTGTTATGGTAGGAGATGGTGTTAATGATACCCCAGCCTTATCTTGTGCAGATGTATCTATTTCCTTACAGGATAGTTCAGATATTGCGAGAGAACTTGCAGATGTTACATTAACATCTTCTTCACTAGAAGAAATTGTCGTATTTAAACAATTATCTGCACTATTAATGAAACGTATTAAACGTAACTATACAAGAATAGTCACTTTAAATACTGGTTTAATATTATTAGGTATGTTTGGTATTTTACCAGCAAGTACAACATCACTTATTCATAATGGTTCTACATTTATATTTGCGATGTCATCTTCTACATCATTATTAGAAAATTGATGTATAGCCCCATTTTGGGGCTTTTTTATTTCCTAGGAAAAATACAAATGTCAACTTAAGTTTACATGATAGTTGGTGGAGGTAACTGTATTTTAGGCCTACACTTGTAGAGGCACTATTCATAGAAAAGAATTGTACTAGGCTATATATCCCCCTTTCCTTATGAACCGGCATCTGAACAAGGAAATATATATGGCATAGTAGAGGGGAACAACTCTTACCCTATAAAATAGACAAGCATCTTAGAACCTTTACGATTACTATCTGATGAAAGATATTAAGAAAGTAGAATATGCCCTAATGATATCGTATCTTCTCACACGATCCTGCACAAAATGGACATCAGTTATTCTCCTGCCTAATGTACCAATAAATATCTTTTATAAGATATGCTCTCTAGTTATTATATTAACCACTTGTCACGCACCGCATAGGGTGAATAGTTATGCCAATATGAGATATTGGGGTTATAGGTTATTTTAATTATTCAATTTTACAAGAATTAGACATTTCTCGACTTCTTTCCACTCATAATAGGATTAAATGAAAAATACGGATACTCTCAATTTCCTAGAAAACAGAAGATAAAAACCGGATAATGTAATAAAGCTTTCAATATGTAGTCAACATGTTCTTCTGTCACATCCTGCTTAATACCTATAACCCATCTCATATAAGACTTCCTGCTCATCGGAAGTCTTATTTTCTTTCTATTATTCAATAAAAAATGATTGGAGGGGTTTTATGAAAAAGAAAGGCATATCGGTTGTATTTATCATTTTAATCAGTATAGTTACAATTACAGCAGTGAGATACTTAAGTACTGACCACACTGTATCTGACTGCTACTATACACAGATTCCTTGTAGTAATGTGAATAGAGAATCATGGCTCATCGATGATTATGGTCATAAACAACCTATTGGAAAAGAATATGTTCTTGTATCTTTTAATGGATTAGGAGAAAGAAAGCGTGTTACATTTATCAACACCTACTGTCCAGGAACTTACATTAAGTTAAAAACAAAAAAGAATGTAGTCATTGACCAAAGGATTGTATCAAGATCAGAAGTTCCTCAACGTGCTTTAAATCAAATAAAATGCTATGGAACAACATAGAAAGGAAAAGAGATATGTATTATGAAGTGATTAGTTATATTATTGCCATTCTTTACATTGCATTTATGATTTTCTTCCTTTGCGCATCCATCTATCTCTTCATATTAATAGTGAAAGCTCTAAAGAAATATATTAACTCTAAGGATATAAGAGAAGAGAAGAAAATCAACGCGGAATCTTTAGGAGAAGCTCTTAAAGAAAAACGTTTGCGTTGTAATATGACTCAGGAATTTGTCGCAGAAACATTAGGTGTAAGTAGACAAGCTGTTTCTAAATGGGAGAATGGAACAAGTGAACCTAATACAACCAATCTAATTGCTTGTCAAGATTATATAAGATTGAAGCTGTAGATTTACTTGAATGTATACAAGAAAAAGAGCCTGTCTAATAACAGACAGGCCAGACAAAAAGGAAAATATATTATGAAAAAAACATTCTATAAGTATACTAATAAATTCCTGATATCAATGCAAATGAATACAAAAAAACAAATAAAAAACTTAAATTAAAACCCCTTATAAATATTATGTTATACAAACTAAAAAAGCCTGGCGAGATGAGCATCTCAATAGGCTTTTTTATTTAAGGAGTACACTTAATATCAATTAAGTTCCTCTATGATTATTGTAGAAAACTCTATTACTAAATTCAATAAAATTCAAAAAACTAGAAAAAATTATAGTTTCATTGATAGGTAGAACTTATCTACATAGTTGTTCATAATCGCAATATTAAGTTCTTCCTTGTATTTACTATTATTGATAGTTTCAATAAGAGCTTTGTTTCTTTGGTTCAACTGTTCAATGACTTCTTTACTAGGAATATGATTTGATTTAGAAGAATTATGACTCTTAGAAGTGAGTACAAGATTCCAGATATCATCACTATACATGAATGACCAAGGAATCACATGATCTACACTAATATCATCCATATCTAATTCATCACCTGTATAGAAATCAATCGGTTTATTCATATTCTCTAGTAATATGTTTTTATATTTTGTAAGATTATTTCTTCTAATCTGATTGTCAGAGATACCCTTTACTTTAGATGTAATACGTGGCGCATTATTGAACTTCTCTAATAACTGTGCCCATTTATAATTGAGTAATTGTGATAAGACAAAACCATACTCTTTCAGCAACAATACCTGCTCTTTGTTGATGGAGATGTAGAGATAATCCTTATTGAGTACATAAAGATCCTTTTTCTCTTTATTCACATTCATAAAACGCCAGGATACATCATCTTTTAACTTTCTTGCACACTTCTTCAATACACTCTTATAGAAGTCTTGTTCCTTATTAAGCTCTTCTTCAGCTTTATCAAACCAGATAGGAATAGAAGACCCTGTTAATTCTTTATACTTGTCAATTAGTAAATCAACCTGTTGAACAATGACAGGTTTCTTTTTAATGTTAGATCCTTGTCTTAAGTTAAAAAAGAATGACTGATTCCAGTAATACTTCACCATCTTATGCGCTATTGCATCAAAAGTAATTACATTGTTTTCTTCAATGTGATTAAGTGTATAAACATTCTCAAGAATAGCACGGCCCCAGGCTAACTTATATGTATTATCATTATTCATATACTCAATTACGTCAAGCCAATCCTGTATATACTTATTCATAGGAATCCTCTACATATTCTAGATAGATTTTCTTATCAAAGGCACCGTTACTACGTGCCTTCTTTTCTTTGATAGAAAGTACTTCTTGATGATCAATATGAAGTGTATTCTCTAATGCTTCTAATACTTCTAATACATCAGCTATCTCTTTCTTAATATCTTCACCTTCAGCATCTATTACTTCATTACATTCCTCTAATAACTTGCTTTTTAAACATTTGAGATACTCTTCATCATTGAGTATTCTTGTTGCACAAGTCTTATGATCATTTTCTATGATTTCAGGAATACGATCTCTAATTAGCTTGTTGTAGATATGCTTCATTGGAATCACCTCTTCATTAATCATACAACGAATAAAACAGATATAAAAGCATTGGTGATGATACGATTATCATCTTTTTAAATACGCGAAATTTACATCTTCTCTAATGGAAAGGAGATTCGTAGTGTGGGTATTGCTATCACGTTTACGTGATAGCGTATCCTCAAACTATGAGGATGTAAATAACGTGTTTAAGAAGATTGAGGAAGTTAGTAAGTTATCAGGAGTCAGTAAGCGTACATTACAATATTATGATGATGAAGGTATATTGCCTGTAAAGCGCTCAAAGAATAATTATAGACTCTATGATGATGAGACAATGGAAAGATTATGGAAAATCTTATGGTATAAGGAAATGGGGTTTGATTTAAAGGAAATTAAACTGATTTCAGAAGGAGTGAAACAGGAAACAGTAATAGAAGAGAAAGTAAATAAAATCAATAATACGATTAGAGTATTAGAGGAACAAAAGAAAGTGATAGAATATATACAGAGATATTCTATTCCAGTAAAGAGTGAAGAGAATAATAAGACATATAAAGATCAGATAAAACTAATAAGAAAAGAACAAGGTATGTAGGAGGGAAGAACTTATGAAGATCAGTAAAATGATTGACGATGTAAAAGATGGTATTGATGAAGCTAAATTGAAAGTAGTAGATGCGGTTGATAAGGCTGAATTAGATAAGCATGCAAAGGAACTGGGCGACGTTGCAGTAGGTGCCGCTCAGAGTCTTGCAGAAGCTATTAATAAAGGTAAAGATAGCTGGAATCTAAAGAGACTTAAACCAATATTCATAGATGACTTAAATGGAATGAGATTCTCAAGGCTTGTGAGAATAGTAGAAAGAGAAAAGAAGTTTGATATTGAGATATGTGAAGGTTCTATTGGTTATTGGGATACATGTAAAGGTGAAAGATGGATGAATATATTTAAGGATTCAGTCAACAAGTTTGGATTAAACTTCTATCCTGATGATGAAGTAAATTTCTATTATGTTGATCCTACTGATAAGGATAATTATATTGTGTTAGATGAGTATTTTGATCGTTTGAAGCAGGTACGTGTTAGTGAGTTACAGAAGATTGCACAAGATTTAGGGGCTAAGTACTTTAGAGTGACATATATGAAGGAAAGAACAACTTTAAGTAAGAAGAGTGCTAATGGAAAAGGATCTATTCTTAAAAATAAAAATGGTTCAGTGCAAGCAAATGCGACAGAGGAGAATTATGATAGAATGGATGTTGCAGCTGAAATGAGTTTTCCTGGACATGAACCTGTCATGCCTCGTGTAAGATATTTAAAGCATGATCCCATTATACAGAATTTAATTGAGATGCGTATGGATCCTAAAGGACCTGTTGGTCATTATACATATAACATTAAATTAAGTAATTCATCAGGATTAAAGAAAACTGAAGCAGTGAAGATAGATATGATATTAAAAAGCTTGAAGATGGCAGGTAATACAACAGTATCAAGTGAAGTACAAAATGAAGAAAAAAGCATTTTAGAGTATGAAATAGAGTTCTAATGGTAAAGCAATGCTTATTAGTTAAAAAAAATCGCTCTTTTTAAGTAAATTGTTGCTTTAGGTTATCCTATTCAGCAAAAATCCCATAACGATACTCGTAATATGCTTTCTTAAGTAAAATGAGTATAGGCGTAGCTCTTACCATTTCATTATTGAAGCCTTTTGTATCCACGATTCTTCTAAGAATCACAGATGCAATTTCCTTTCTCTTGAATGTATACATATTCAGTTTCTTAAGAAGTATAAAAAATCTGGTCTTAAGCTGAATTTGATGATCTAGTAGCAACATTTTTCTTAAACTAAGCGAAAAAATCAAAAGAATTAAAGGCTGACTTGATGTTTAAAGTAAAATCCTGTATCACTAGTATCAACTGACGATTGAAAAGGAACAGTGTTAGAGGGTTAGGATACTTTAACGGGCTGATTCTTTTCTTTTTCCTTTCTAAATATTTTTATATGATAATCATACTATAAATACCAAATACGAAACAGGTGGAAAGTTATGCCGTTGCAGGGAGCATACTTTCCACCTGTTTATTATTTTGATTTGCGGTTATATTAAGTTTTATTATATGCAGAATTTGCGGTTTAACAAGGAATATGGAAAAACTGGCACAGAGGACTCATGATGACAAGAACGGACTTGATTATGTACTGGTTGGGGATTATTACATCCCCAATCTGGTGTTGAGTGAGCAGGAAAAACGTCCGATTGGAAGATGGGGACGGATGCATAGAATATTTTTAGAAACATCAAATCCGATGTTCTATAATAAACTTGTTTTTAATGGAAAGTTGAATGAATATCTGGCTGACTTAAATGAACAGGCAACAAACAGATGTTTCTTAATCATTTCTCAAATGACAGAAGCTGAAGGTGTAACAGAAATGCTTAAAAGAGAGAATCCCATAGAATGGGTTCGGCAGATGAATTCTATCAAGTCCAGAGCTGAGAGAATTATAAAAAATGAATTGATTTACAATGATTTCATGGATATAGATTAAACAATAAATAGTTGAATTTAATATTGCTAATGAAATAGAGACCGTTGAGGGGTAACTCGATGTTCTTTACTCTTATATAGGGGCTAATCGGGATGGATATAATCATTTTGATAGCTCCTATAAATTTTCAAAAACAAGGAGAAAAAATGACAAGTTAGGGTAAATATGAGAAAGAGACAATCATACTTTGGAATCAGTAAGACGAGCCTATCAGTATTCAGACTTATGATACTGGACTAAAAAGCGATTGGATGCTTTTACTCAAAAGCATCTGGAGCTTTGTACCCTTGAACGCTCAGATGAGTTCGGGGGTGTTTTTTATCAACTTGAGAAGTCGAGATTGTCAGTTCGTTTGATTGCTCCATATAGTGAAGAGCGTAGAAAAAAAGCGAGTATACTGGCAAAAAAGACAGGGTTTAACAAGAAAGGGTAAGAAATGTTGGCTATGTCGATAACATTGAAATAATCCCGAAAATGTGATACTATCATTAACTAAAGAGGAGGTCGTACATGGCAGTTCAATATAATAAACTATTCCATATTTTGGTGGATAAGAAAATGACAAAGTCACAACTTGCCGAAAAGGCCGGAATTAGTATGAATATCATTACAAGATTAAGACAGGATAAGTATGTTTCTATGGAGAGCATAGAAAAAATTTGTTTTGCTTTAGATTGTAAAGTTGATGATGTTTTAGAATTTAACAGAAATGAGGGATAAAATGGCGGTACCACATTTAGTGCAGTATCAGGGAAGCAAAAGAATAATCGCACCAGAAATATTGCAATATTTTCCAACAAATGTAAATAGATTAATAGAGCCTTTTGCAGGAACTTGTGCTGTTTCAATTTTAGCTGCATCCAGAGGACTGGCTAAGGAGTTTTGGATTAATGATATAAATATGCCTTTGGTTGAATTAATGAAATGCTGTATTGAAGAACCTGAGAAATTATTTTTAGCATATGACGAAATTTGGAAGGGACAATTTGCTGAGGGGCAGAACAACATTGATTACTTTTACAAGGTAAGAGATGAATTCAATGGTGGCAAACATAGTCCAGAGGTTCTTTTGTTTTTGTTGGCAAGAGTTGTAAAAGGTGCTATACGATACAATAACAAAGGGCAAATAAACCAGTCCTGTGATAAGAGGCGATATGGGACAAAACCACAGACGTTAAAATCGAATGCTTTGCAAATTTCAGGATTGTTGAAAGGGAAAACTACTTATAGTAGTTTGGACTATAAGGAAGTGTTGAGACAGGCAAAAAAGGGAGATTTAGTCTATATGGATCCTCCTTATCAAGGAACATCGAATCAAGTTTTTACTCGTGATAACCGATATATTCAAGGCGTAGAATTTGAAGAGTTTGTTGAAGCCCTAAAGGATCTGAATGAAAGAGGAATAGATTTCATAATTAGCTATGATGGAATGACTGGCGATAAGAAAATTGGAAATGATTTACCAGAATCGTTAGATCTTATTCATTTATATATTGATGCAGGCACATCTGCACAAAGTGTATTAAATGGGAAAAAGGCTACAACTTATGAATCGCTCTATTTGAGTAAGGGTTTAAGTTCTTATTATTATAAAATTGGTTATCAAATGGAGTTAGATTTAACCATGTGATTAAGGAGATTGTATATGAAAAATAATGAATTGCCAGAGGATTTTCTGGAAGTATTATCAGCTGTGACAAATAAGCGTGCTCGCTTTGTAATTGACACGATTTTGGAGAAAGGATCATGTTCTACCGAAGACTTAAAGCGTGGAGGATATGAGCATGCACCTCGTGCAGCAAGAGACGTTAGAGAACTGGGTATTCCTTTGGTTACATTGAAAGGAAAAGATACTGAAGGAAAACAAATGGCTGTATATGTGTTTGGAGACTGGGAACAAGCAAAAAGGGCTAATCAGTTGTCCAAAACGGGTGGCCGAACACAGCTTACAGATAAGCTTAAAAAGAAGTTAATTGATAGATACGGATGTAAATGTCATTTGTACGGCGAGGAGTATCCAGAAAGATTATTACAACCAGATCATCGTGTTCCATATGAAATAGGCGGAGATCCTGAGGATATGTTAGACACAGATTACTTTATGTTGCTGTGCCCATCAGCAAATAGAGATAAATCATGGTCTTGCGAACATTGCCGAAATTGGGACATAAAAGATGTTGATTTTTGCCGAAGATGCTATTATGCATTTCCAGAGCATTATGACCACATTGCAGGAGAGCAAGAACGCAGAGTTGATATAGTATTTAAGGGAGATGACATTGACTTATATACAGAAATAGATACTGTTGCATCAAGGGAGCATAGTAGTTTACAAGATGTCATAAAATGTCTGCTGGCATATGCAGAAAGTGATAAAAAATAAGAATTAGAATCAAGATGCTAATAGGAGAAATAGCTGATGTATTGAACGTAAAGCAAATATGTCGGCTTTTCTTTTTGCCAAAATTCTCCGGTGGAGAGTTTTGCAAACTAGACGAGCTGAGGGGCGGATACATACGGCGATGCAGATTGTTCGGGCAGATGTGCAGAGGGTGCAACCATTGCCCAGTTTTGTGACGTATCGTACACATAGTACTGGGCTGTTAAACCGCAAGCTCTGCACACCAATTAACCGCAAATTATATTACCCGATATAAAGATGTATTTTTATAGTGACCGCAGTTTATTTCAATCAATAAATCATAGATAAAGAAAAGATGCACTGCTAGAGTACATCTTCACTGTAATTTCTTTCTTTATATACTTCATTTATGCCCTGTATCTGCTTGAACATCTGAGATTTTTTAGTTGTTTCTTCCAGACCAAGTGCATTATTAAGCATACGATAAAAGTCAATGGCTGTAATAGTCGTCATGCATATATAGATAACGACATAGCGATTCGGATTGAGAGCTTCCAATGTTTTTCTAAGACATGTTGTCTTTCCCATTCCTGGACTGCTCAAAAAGACACCAATTCCTTTGGATCTGATAATAAATTCCAGTCTGTTTGTCATCTGTTTAAAATCATTGGATGTGAACAGTGTTGATATAGCTGCATCCTTGATGAATGGATTTCTGTCCATTCCATAATACGTTGTCATTTCCATCCCCATAGAAATCTCCTTATAAAGTGTGGTAACTATATAATACGATTTCTATGGACATTTTTTAATACATAAATTTGAATAAGGGGTCTGCGGTTGCGCGAATTGGGATAAAGGAGCATGCTCCTTTATCCCAATTCCTTAATTCCAGTTTCATTTTACAATTGAGGTACAACTAAAGGACCTCCGAAAAAAGCCTTTGTATTTGACTATTCAAATACGAAGGCTCTTTTCTTTTTCTATACAAAGTAAGTATTTGTATATGTTATAATAGTGTTAATCGGAGGTGATCTCATGAACGCATATTTAAGAATTAAAGAATACAATGATAGCTATACTGCAACAGAAAAGCTTATAGCTGAATACATACTAGAAAATGATATCCTACAGGATTCTGCACAGGCACTAGGTGAAAAGACTAATACCTCTGCAGCTGCTATTATCCGTTTCTCAAAGAAAATAGGTTTTAAAGGCTTCAGTGATTTAAAGATGAACTTAGCTCAATCTACTAAAGAAGAGAAACAACAAGAAGTAGATCTCATCTTTGAACCAGAAGATAATATCAGTACATTAGTAGAAAAAGGCTGTAGATTAAACATGAATACAGTCTTAAAAACATACCAGTTAATAAACATCGATACACTAGAAGCATCCATAGACTTACTTAATAACGCTTCTACTATCTATCTCTTTGGTGTAGGTGGTTCATCAGTTATTGGTTTAGATATATACCAAAAACTCATGCGTATAGGTAAGAAGGTGATCTATAACGCTGATCTTCATGTACAGATGACCTTCGCCCAAAGCATGGATCAAAATGATGCAGCACTTATTATTAGTTACTCAGGTTCTACGACTGGTTTAGTAGATGTTGCTAGAGTGTTGCATGAAAAACAAATACCATTTATTTCTATTACACAAATTAACGCTAATCCAATCTCTAAACTTAGTACCTACTCACTCAAAGTACCAAGTGAAGAAAAAGCTTTGCGTATAGGTGCTGTTTCTTCTCGTATCTCTTCATTCGTGATAACTGACTTATTGTATTACGGTGTATTTAAGAACAACTTTGAAGAACATAAAAAGAATCTCATAGATTCTAAAGACAATGTCTCTATACTCAAAAAGTAGACTCATATTTCACTATGAGTCTTTTATTATAGAAATAACATTTCATTTATGATGAAATATACTTGAAATAATATTTCAACAAGTCTATAATGATATTGGAAGGAGGGAACAAGAATGAACTTAAATAATTTAGATACAGAACAGTCAAATCCTGACTCATTACATATAGATGAAATGTCTACGATAGATATTCTCACTACTATTAATAATGAAGATCAGAAGGTAGCATTAGCTGTAAGAGACGTCTTACCGCAAATCTGTGATGCTGTTGACTGTATCTATCAACAGATGAGCCAAGGTGGCAGACTGATTTATATTGGTGCTGGTACATCAGGGAGATTAGGTGTACTAGATGCATCAGAGTGTCCTCCTACTTATGGTGTTGATCCGCGTCTAGTACAAGGATTAATCGCTGGTGGGAACATAGCACTCACAACTGCAATAGAAGGTGCAGAAGATTCTCAGGAACTCGCTGTAGAGGACTTAAAGAATATCCGCTTAACAGACAAAGATGTTGTATGTGGTATTGCAGCATCAGGCAGAACACCTTATGTCATTGGCGGACTTCACTATGCGCGCACACTAGGATGCCAGACAGTTTCTATCTGTTGTGTTCACAATGGGGAAATATCAAAATATTCCCACTATCCAATAGAAGTAATTACAGGTGCAGAAGTCGTGACTGGTTCTACAAGAATGAAGGCAGGTACCGCACAAAAACTTGTCTTAAATATGCTTTCTACATCTGTAATGATCAAAAGAGGAAAGGTCTATAAAAACCTTATGGTTGATGTACAGCCTACCAATGAAAAACTTAAGATCAGAGCTGTCAACATTGTCTCACAATCTTTAGATTGTTCTGAAGAAGAATCAATTACACTATTAACTAAATGTCACTACAATGTAAAGATTGCGATTCTATCTGGTTTAACAGGTAAAGATGAAAAAGAATGTGAAGAAGCTCTTCTTAAAAACAATGGAAATATCAGTAAAACTGTAAAAAGTAATCTATAGGAGGAGGATATGAGATGAATAAGTACATTGTGAAAAATCCAAAGAATAAACAAAACAAGAACGTCTTTGGTATGACGGATTATGATATCCCTATGTTTGGTTTCAAGAGTGCTTTACTTATTCTTGTTTCTACAATGTTGTCACTTATCATCTGTGTCAATGGATTCACTTATCTCCACATTGATTTCAGACTCCCTAATGCCCTAATTAGTGGTCTTGCATGTGGACTCAGTGTTGCTTATTCCCAGTATTTCATTGAAAGAAAAGAAGGATTATGCAAAAACTTTTGGCTTGTAACAGGTCTCTTCTCTTTGATGGCCTTTGTATTAATATTAATAATTAAATAAAAGGAGATTGAATTATGTTCGATGCAATTACTGATGTCATTGAAGGTAAATTAGCGGGTCCTTTAGAAAAACTCTCTAATCAAAGACATTTACGCGCAATTCGTGATGGTATTATTGCGACATTACCAATTATTATTGTCAGTTCATTATTAATGGTTGTCGCATTTTCTTACAACCAGATGCCTGCAGACTGGGCACTCGCAAAATTCATTAAAGCAAATGCAGTCTCAATACTTTTACCTTACAGAATGTCAATGTATATCATGACACTTTATGCTGTATTTGGTATTGGTTATTCTTTAGCTAAATCATATGATTTAGATGGTTTAAGTGGTGCAATCATGGCAGAACTTACATTCCTGCTTACAGTTGTACCAGCATCTATTCCAGATGTCACAGACTCTATTGCAGCTCTTGCAACTAAGAATGCTGAATTAAATGCATTTTTACAGCAGCTGCCATCTGGTTATGTTATTCCTGCAGAACACTTAGGTTCAGCAGGTATGTTTATAGGTATCATTTCTGCCTTTATTGGTGTAGAAGTATATCGTTTCACACAGGTGAAAGGATTAAAAATCACTATGCCTGCAGCTGTTCCACCTGCAGTCGCAAGATCATTTGAATCTTTGACACCTACTATTATCATTATCTTAGGTATTTCTACACTCACTATGTGGTTAGGTGTAGATGTTCACAGCATTGTAGGTAACCTTATTAAACCTTTAGTCAATGCAACTGATACATTACCTTCTACATTATTAATTATTTTCTTAATAATGTTCTTCTGGTCATTTGGTATTCATGGTGACTCTATTGTCAGTTCACTTGCTAGACCAATCTGGTTAATTCTATTAGATCAGAATACTGCAGCAGTTGCAGCAGGTAAGACTGCCACTCATATTGGTGTAGAACCATTCTTACAGTGGTTTGTCCATATTGGTGGTTCTGGTGCTACTTTAGGACTTGCGATTCTATTCTGTTTTGCAGCTAAGAGTAAATATGGTAAAACACTTGGTAGAACAACTATCCTTCCTTCATTATTCAATATCAATGAACCAATGATCTTTGGTGCACCAATCGTATTAAACCCAATGTTGTTGATTCCATTTATTTTAGTCCCATTAGTTCTTGCAACTATTGCTTGGATTGCAACAGCTATGCATTTAGTAAACTGTGCAGTAACTATTGCCCCTTGGACACTTCCTGGCCCAATTGGTGCTTATTTGGCATGTGGTGGTGACTGGAGAGCAGCAGTATTAAGTATTGTATTAATCCTACTTTCAGTTATCATGTATTATCCATTCTTTAAGATGTATGATAATGAATTATTAGAAGAAGAAAAGGCAAACGAAGCATCTGAAAATTAAGAGGTAACAGAAATGTTGTATATAGGTATAGACGGCGGAGGTACAAAAACAAAGATGGTTCTTTTTGATGAGAACGGAATACGTTTAAAAGAACTAATACTTCCTACAGTACATGTTTTAACTCAGCCACAAGATCAATCTATTGAAATATTAAGAGATGGTGTCAATCAGCTAGATCCTGATCATACTGCCATTATTGGTGCAGGACTTGCAGGATATGGCCAACAGAAAGAACTAAGAGACAAAATAGAATATATATGTAAAGAAGCATTTGGAAATCGACCTTTTGTCGTAGAAAGTGATGTAAGAATTGCGATAGAAGGTGCATTAGATGGGCATGATGGTATTGTGGTCATTGCAGGAACAGGCAGTATTGCCTTATCACTTAAGAATAATAAGCTCACACGTTGTGGAGGCTGGGGTTATCAATTAGGGGATGAGGGCAGTGCTTATTGGATTGCGAAGAAGATGTTTCATACATTCTGTAAAGAAATAGATGGCAGACTAGAAAAGACAGTGCTTTATGATCTAATTATGGAAGAATGTGATCTAGATATTGACTATGATATTATCACATTTATGAATAGTCTTGATCGTACATCTATTGCATCCTATGCTTATATCAATGGATTAGCTGCCAATCAGGGAGATCCTTATGCAATAGATATTTATAGACAGGCAGCATTGGAAATTCGTTTACTCATACAAACACTCTTAAAAGAACATGATTCAACACCTCGTATTTCTTATATTGGAGGCGTATTTGATCATGCTTCTCATTATATTCTACCTATTTTGAATGAAACAATAGATCATCTTATTTCACCTATCCATACACCGGAATATGGTGCTTACAAGCTTGCCAAGAAACTAGGGTGAAAACCTTAGTTTTTTTAAATAAAGGAGGAAACTATGAAAAAGACAAAAGATATATTATGGGGTGGTGCCACTGCCAGCAGCCAATATGAAGGTGGTTATAAAGAAGGCGGTAAAGGCTTAGATACACAGGATTGTAGACCCTATTTAAAAAGAACATCTGATGCGACAACATCTACAAGATTACTTACACAAGATATTATTGATGAAGCAAAGAAATGTGAAGGAATAGGTCACTACCCATTTAGGCAGGGAAGTGATGGTTACCATCATATTGATGAAGATATTGCCTTACTTAAAGAATTAGGTATTGATATCTATCGTTTCTCAATCAGCTGGGCAAGACTTTATCCTCAGGGAGATGAAGAAACACCTAATGAAGAAGGAATCAAGTTCTATGATCATATCTTCAAAGAAGTACATAAAGCAGGTATGAAGATCTTTCTCACAATGAATCATTATGCTGTTCCATTATACCTAGTAGAACATTATGGTGGATGGACAAATAGAAAACTCATCGAATTCTATGAAAGATTTGCGACAGTTGTATTTGAAAACTGGGGAGAATACATTGATTACTTCCTCCCATTTAATGAAATAAATGCTGGATACTTCAGCCCTTATAATGGTGTAGGATTAGTAAAAGAAAAGGATCAGCCTTATAATCAGACACTCGTATTCCAGTCATTACATCATCAATTTATCGCTAGTGCTAAGACAATTAAGATTGCGAAAAAACTCTCTCCTAAGAGCCAATCTGGATGTATGGTGGCATGTTTCTGTTACTATCCGCTTACTTCTACTCCAGAAGATAACTTAAAAGCAGTCAGAGATGAAGAAATCCATCAGTGGTTTGCGGTGGATATACTTGCGAATGGGCACTATCCAAGCTATATGGATCGTTTCTTTAGAGAAAATGATATTCATTTAACTATTACAGAAGAAGATAAAGAATTACTCAAGAAGTACTCATGTGACTTTGTCAGCTTCTCATATTATTCAAGTTCTATTGCTACATGTAAGGAAGATGGACAACAGACTGCAGGTAATCTCGTTGTATCTACAAAGAACCCTCATCTTAAGGCAAGTGACTGGGGATGGCAGATTGATCCTGTAGGACTAAGAATCATGTTGAATAAGATGTATGATAGAACTCAGAAGCCTGTCTTTATATGTGAAAATGGACTTGGTGCACATGATATCATGGAAGATGGTTTGATTCATGATCCATATAGAATAGATTATCTTGAACAGCACTTTAAACAGATTGATGAAGCGATTGATGATGGTGTAGACGTTATTGGCTATATCATGTGGGGTGTGATTGATATCGTTTCTGCAGGAAGCTGTGAAATGGAAAAACGTTATGGTGTTGTTTATGTAGATGCCGATAATCTAGGTCAGGGTACTTATAAGAGATACAAGAAGGACAGCTTTAAATGGTATCATGACTTTATTGAAAATAAACATAAACAATTCAACTAAGGAATTCTTTTTAGTATGATAGACATATGGAGGATTTCATATGACTTATATTGGACACTATCAATCACCATTAGGAGATATACTTATTGCGACAGATGAAATAGGTGTATATGGCTTATGGTTTGAGAATCAGAAGTATTATGCATCAGGATTAAAAGAACCTTATGAAGAAAAAGACACAGAACTTATTCTAAAAGTAAAAAGATGGCTTGATCTCTATTTTAAGAAAGAACAGCTATCTATTGATTTTCCTCTTCATTTCATAGGTACAGATTTCCAAAAAGAAGTATGGGAGATTCTCTGTGAGATTCCTTATGGCTATACAATGACTTATGGAGAAATAGCAAATATATTAGCACAAAGAAGAGGTGTTAAAAGATTCTCTGCACAGGCAGTAGGCGGTGCAGTAGGACATAATAGAATAAGTATTATAGTCCCTTGTCATAGAGTATTAGGCAGTAATGGAAGCTTAACAGGTTATGCAGGTGGTATAGATAGAAAAGAAGCGTTATTAAAATTAGAAGTACAATAAAAGGGGGGGCACCATCAGGTGCCCCTCATTCTTAATCAAAATCAAACTTATCTGCATTTTTTTCTTTAAAGATTTCAAATAGTTCATTAAGTAGTGCTTCATCATCTACTGAACGATAGTTTTCTTCATCAGAATCATCCTCTGATTCTTCACATCTCAAAATCACTACCTCATCTGCTTCTTCATCTACTGGTAACAATACAACATATGTTTCTTCATTATGTTCAATTAAATCAAGATATTCAAACTCTAATTCATTTCCATCATTATCATTCAATACGACAATATTATCCATTAGTCATCCCTCTTACTATATTCTTCACCATATTTCACAAGACGATCAAACTTCTTCTGGTTTTCTTCGTTTTCAAAAGTAATCTTCTTTATAGTATTCAACTTATAAACAGCTTCAGTACTTTCTTCGAATACTTCATCCTCATACTCATGTTGCCATTTAGTATAATCCTTATCGATGAGGTAAGCCATTTGTTTACCTTCAACTAAGGCTTCTACATAATCTTCAGCAGCATCACCAATTTCATGATTATTAAATGAATCTTCTTTATGTTCATACTTGCTTAGATATTTAAGTTCAGTATCTACATAACGAGTATAGAGTTCTGTAGTGAGTTCTGCATCATTTTCTTCTATTTTCCATCTTTCTTCTAATGCTGTTTTAAAATCCTTATAGAATGCTTCATCAATTGATTGTTCTGTTTGTGTTGGTGTATCAGTTTGTTTAGTAGGATTACTCTGTCCTGTATCCTTATTATTGTTGGTACATGCACTTAAACCAAACACTACCATACACGATAATAATAATGTAAATAGTTTCTTCATAGTGAAACCTCCTTTCATATTAATTATATAGGAAAATAATTTCTAATTGTGAAATAATGCATCATAAAAAATAAATAAGTATAGTATTCTAGTAGGAAAAGTATTGACCTTAAAGCGTGCTTTAAAGATAGAATAGGCAAGAAGGGGGAAATTATGGCTAAAAGAATTAATCCATTAGAAGGATCATTATGGGATAAGATCCTTGCATTCGCATTACCTTTAGCAGCTACAAGTATTATTCAGCAGTTATTTAACTCCTGTGATGTAGCAACTGTAGGACAGTTTTCAGGAAGTCATTCACTAGCGGCAGTAGGGAGTACTGCACCAATTACTAATCTATTTATCACTATATTCGTAGGTTTCTCAGTAGGGGCAAATGTGATTATTTCACGTTTTTTAGGAGCACAAAGAGAAGATAGAGCTAATCAGGCCATACATACAGCACTTGTATTATCTATTATTACTGGTTTTATTGTTTCTATTATTGGAGAAATTATTGCCCGTCCACTACTAGAACTTATGTCCACACCAAAAGAAGTACTACCTCTTGCAGTACTCTACTTAAGAGTATGTTTCATAGGAATGTTCTTTTTAACCATCTATAACTTTGAATCGGCCATACTAAGAGCAGGTGGAGATACCAAAAGACCACTCTACTGTTTAATTATTTCAGGTACTATTAATGTTGTATTGAACTTAGTATTTGTTATTGTGTTTAAGTTAGATGTCGCTGGTGTAGCCTTAGCTACTACGATTGCTGATGCAACTAGTTCTTTATTACTCTTTAGAATTCTGTATAAAGAAGAAGGCGCTTTGCAGGTTAGATTAGACAATATGAGGATGGAATGGGTCTATACAAAAGAAATACTTATTATAGGTATTCCTGCTGCAATACAAGGAATGTTGTTCAATATTTCTAATATTATTATTCAATCAGCTATTAATAGCTTAGGTGCTGATATTGTTGCAGCATCTACTGTTGCCTTGAACTTTGAAATGTATTCTTATTTCTTAGTTACAGGATTTGCTCAGGCAGCTATTACCTTTACATCACAAAACTATGGCGCAAAGAACTATAAAAGATGTATCCAGTCTATTAGATGGTGTATGTTACTTGGTGCACTTTTTACAGGTGCTATCAGTGCACTCTTCGTATCATTCTCACCAGTCCTAGCAGGAATCTTTACATCAGATCCTGCCATTGTGAAAATAGCCTGTATCCGTATTTCTATTGTAGTCACATTTGAAGTACTCAATATGACTATAGAAATCATGTCAGGTGCACTCAGAGGACTAGGAAATCCAATGATCTCTACAGTACTCTGTATCATCTTCACATGTGCATTAAGACTTGCCTGGATCTTTATTGCCTTCGCAAGAATCCATACATTCCAGTCAGTGTTAGTTGTCTACCCAATCAGCTGGGCAGTGACTTCTGCATCCATTGTGATTGCCTATTTAGTTGTAAAAAAGAAAAAACTCACGAATGACTAAGCCAGTTCTCTGGCTTTTTCTTTTGGCCTTCTTTTTCACTTGTATTTACAATATAATTAATATTAGGAGGGAAAATTATGAAACAACATAATACATTTACACTTAAAGATTTCATTATTAGGGCAGTTATTGCATATTGTGTTACTCTTATTATATTCTGTTTATTTATCTTTAAAGTAATTCCGGGCTGTTCTTTGCTACAATCTAAGCTTGTATTATTCTTGCTCACAGTACTTAGCTTTGGACTCATCTACTTTGAAAAGGATGAAAGAAGAAACTACTTAAGCATTGCGACAAACGTATTCATACCTTTTGGTATCTATACAACTCTTGCCTATATGTTACTTCTTCCTATACCCCTAGGAATAGTATGGGTATTACTTATTGGTCTTGATCTAGTTTATGTAGGATTTTACTTCTATAAAGTAAAAAGAAGAAATTATAACTCATTATTAGAAAAATCACAGCTTGTGATTGGTTTAGCTTCTCTTTTATCACTTGTCATTGTATTAAGTTTTACTTTATTTGGTTCTTCTATCATTCAATCATCTACAAAGATTACAAATAATACAGATGTCTATATGAGAAAATATGATGAAAAATCACTTGAAAGCTTACATAACTGGTCTAAACTCACACGTAAAGAGAAGCTCAATTCATTACAAACTGTATGTAATAACGAAAGAGACTATCTCGGTATATCTGCAAGAATCAAAGTAGGGGCTGGAAGTCACTTAACACATGCCTATTGTCAGTATAATAATAAATCAAAAGAGATTACTTTTGATATCAGTCAATTAGATCATGCTTCTTCTACAACTCTACTAGAGGCATTGCTTCATAGTATATATCATGCTTATGAATATGCCCTTGTAGAATCTTATGACACAATGAGCGGTGATTATAGTAAGTTGTTTGACTATCGTATCATTGCCACTTATAAGAAAGAATTCTCTACAAAGGTCACAAATAAGGCAAAATACTACAATCAGATCAATGAATCTAATGCAAGATCCTATGCTACAGATGCCCTGCAGGACTATCAAAATAAGTTAAAAAAATAGAAAACACATAAAGTGAACAATACAGGATTGTATTGTTCATTGTGCGACAGGCAGTCGCTTATATGTCATGTCAACAGGGGCATGGCATTTTCTACTTATAAATGATTATTCAAGATAGGGCTCTATTAACTTGAAATGCGTCATGGAATGTAGAAATCCTGTAGGTTAAAGTCCTACCTCGTGCGCGCTAGTGCTATTCGAGAAGTCTAATCTAGTGCATCATCGTGAGGTGGTGTATGAAGGAGATGCAGTATTCGAGAGAACTGTAGATGAAATATCAGGCCGAAACGAAGTGTGAACTGAAAGTGCGGCAGTAGAATGTGTGACGACATTGCGATGAATGTGGAAGTCTATTCACTGTGTTACCAAAGAACTAGTCGATAACACGGGCCTTCTACTGTGAAGTCAGTTGGCATGATATTAAGGAAAAGCGATGACCCTGTGAGACCTTATGATTACTTGATGTATATCAAGGTATTTATCTATAAGTGTAATGCGAAGTGATAAGTACGTCATGAGGAGTCAGACACTCTCATAGTAGTGAATGATATTGATGAAACACAACATCAATGTAGCGAAGGAGAGTGACCTTTTACGTTCTTACTAGAATCTAGTCATAATGGTAAGAATAACGGTACTTAGGTACAAACGAATTCGAAGTATGATAGAGGGAAAGGAGAAATTTTACTTTAATTTATGGAACCATTAATGAACAATCCTATGAAGTTGAAATATCATTCATTGTACGGACAACTACTACAGGACAGAGTGCTTATGAACGCTTGGAAAAAGGTCAAGGCAAACAGAGGTAGTGGAGGTATCGATGGTGTAACCATTAAGGAATATGCCAAGAACGAGCAAGAGAATGTATTGGAACTATTGGAGAAACTCAAAGCAAAGGAATATAAACCGACACCTGTAAGAAGAGTATATATTCCAAAGAAAGACGGTAAGAAAAGACCGCTAGGAATACCAACCTTGGAAGATAGAATTGTACAACAGGCACTAACTGATATTCTAATGCCTAAATATGAAAAGTTGGTATTTCATAATTGGTCGATGGGATATCGACCAGGCAGAGGAGTAGAAAGTGCTCTACAAGTAATCATCAAGAACATTGAACTAGGACGCAACTGGATCTATGACTGTGATATCAAAGGATTCTTTGATAACATTCCTCATAAGAAACTGATGAAGGTGTTAAATAAAGTCATCGCTGATGGAACAGTACTAGATTTAATATGGTCATGGCTTAAATGTGGATACATGGAAGATGGTAAATACTACAATACCAAGGCCGGTCAGCCTCAAGGTGGGGTCATTTCGCCATTACTTGCCAACGTCTATTTAAATGAACTTGATTGGGAACTGCACAAGGCAAAGATTTATTTCGTTAGGTATGCCGATGATTTTCTATTATTTTGCGAAACTGAAGAAGAAGTCACAAGAGCAGGCAATATCGCTAAATCAGTCATTGAATCTCTAGGACTTGAAGTCGCGATGAATAAAACCAAAGTAGTTGACTTCAAGAATGATGATTTTGATTTTCTAGGCTTCCATTTCAATCATTGGAGAACTAGCAAGAATGGGAAAGATTACTACTCAATCGTTCCCACAGAAAAGTCAATTAAAACGTTCAAGAAGGCTATCAAGGATAAGACACAAAGGAAATGGACAAAACCAAAAGAAGTATGGATTAAGGATATCAATCCTATCATCGTTGGCAAGACCAACTACTTCCTGAATGTCTACAAAGCTCTTAAAGTTTTCGAAGGTCGTATACAGACACACTGCGTTATTCATGCGATGAGTACCTATCTAGACAAGATGGACAGTTATGTACGCCAACGATTGAGGATGTGCATGATACATAAGCATCCAACAGTAAGGAAATCATATGGAATGCATTATAAATGGAACATTAAATTCTTTGTATGTGTTGGTCTAATACCTTCAAAGTGGTGGTTCTATTATAAAATGTGGAAAACCTACACCATAGAGAAGTACGTAGAATACCATATGCGAAGAAATAATGTCAATATGGTCAAACGCATTCAGATACTTAAAGAACAAGGTGTAGAGTATTACACAAAAGAGAGATTAAAGAAAATGGGCTATGCTTTCTCAAGATAGCCCATTCATAAATTAAATAAATAGTAAATTGGTAAGCCGTATGCATTAATAGTGCACGTACGGTTTGATAAGGGGCTAGCCTAGTGATAGGTTAGCCTACTTTCTTTTTTATCCATTTAATGTATAGCCCTGTGAGTAGTAAATGACTACTGGCATACCAGTTGTAATAGTATTGTACATAGTACCTGCAAAACTTACTGGAAGGTTAACACATCCGTGTGAACCACCAGACACATAAAGATTACCACCAAAACTAGATCTCCAGTTTGCATCATGGAAACCAATACCTCTATTGAATGGCATCCAATAACTTACAGGAGATTCATAAGGATACTTACCTGTAACAGGATCCTTAGTACCCCTTAATACTCTATTACGTTCTTTAGAATAAATATAATATGTACCAGCTGGAGTATAACGATCATTTGTCATCTTACCTGATACACAATCTGACTGAAGAACACACTGACCATTCTTATAAATCCATAGATGCTGACGAGATAAGTCAACTTCAACATAATTACCACCAAGACCATAATTCTCAGTAGACTGTTCTTTAGCACTATAAGCAGGAGCTCTCTTAACAGCCTTACCAGCATTTAATTCTTCTTTAATCTTTGCGATTTCTTCTGTCTGATTCATCTTATAACCATAAGTACCACCACTTACAGTTCTTACGCCTAAACCTGTTGCATTAAATGTATGTGTCTTACCAACAGTATTGGCTTTAGTTGCAAGTGTATAAACAAAGCTCTTCATACGTTTATTCCAGATTTCTTCGTTATAGCTATAAGTACCATCTTCATTCTTAACAAGCCATGTTAACATCTTTTCACTATTTAAGACTTCACTCTGATTGTTAGGTAGTTCATAAGTAATAGAAGTCTTTAAATATTTCTTTAATGTTTCAGCTTCAGATTTAACAGTTTCAGTTGTTTTTCCAGGGATCTTATATGCATCCTTTACTTTAGCAACATTTAAACTAGTTTTCTGAAGACCAACAGCTTTATTCACTGCTTCATAAACAGTCTCTTTATTTAAACTATTTCCAGCTTTTTCCTTTTGTACAGTAAATGAACCATTCTCATACTTCATACGTGCATCTGTAGGCGCTGTCTGGTTTTCATCCTTTAACTGATTCTTGCTATAAAGAACATCCTTTAACTTATTTTCATCATAAGAAGTCTTAGTCTGAATAGTTTTCTTATTTCCTTTGTGATTAAATAAGTAGTTCTTGAACCATGTAAATGAATCCTGTTTCTTCAATAAAGCCTCAACTTTTCCATCAGGAACATAACTCATGTCAATTTCTTTTGCTGAAATAGTTTCGGTAGTCTTATTTCTAAACTTCATTTCTAAAGTGTAGTTTAACTGATTTTCAGCAATCTTCTTTTCTGCATCTGCAACACTTAACTTACCTACATTTACATTATTAATATAAGTAGAAGGTAAGAAGCGATCACTATAAGCTGTACCCATATGATGAATATAGAGGAATACTGATAATCCAAGAATCACGAGTACAGATACAATAATTACAATAATCTTATTTCTTTTCTGCATATTTGTCATGTTATCTTTCTCTCCCTTATACTACCCCTTCTAATTCATTGATTATAGCAAACATTTGTAAAAAGGTAAATCAAGATTTGTGAAATGACTTAAAAATACACAACTTGTACAAAAGAAGTTAGTTTTAACTTATTTATTTGTGAATAAATATTGTATAAATAGTGAGGTGTGATTGTTAGTACGTTGTGTGTAGTGACAAAGAATGTACAGAAATGTGTGTAGGTGATTCGAAAATAGTCTCTCTTAAATAAGCAATTCTTCAAATGTTGGAGTATTAAATAGTATGGAGGATGTGACTATATAGCAATACCAACAAGTATTAAAACATTATTATCTGGCGATGTTGTTGAATGGGCAAGAATTGAATTGAAACAAACTTGGGATCCAGCAGCATCTTTGAAAACTATATGTGCATTTGCGAATGATCTTGATAATTGGGGCGGTGGATATATTATTATTGGAGTGCAAGAGGTTAATGGAAGACCCATTTATCCGCTAAAGGGAGTACCACCTGAAAAATTAGATTCTTTCCAGAAAATATTTTTGCGAAATGCAAACTTCTTAGACCGTCTTATACACCGATAATTAGTGTTGAAAAATATCAAGGTAAGTATTTTATTGTAATATGGTGTCCAGGTGGTGATAATAGACCATACTCATCGCCAAAGACGATGGAGAGAAATAATAAAGAGAGAATACATTACATTCGTAAAGCTTCAAACACTGTGGCACCATCTGATGATGAAGAAAAGGATTTATTTAATCTAGCAAATAGGGTGCCGTTTGATGATAGAGTAAATCATCAAGCAGAAATAACTGATCTGAATATAACTTTGATTCAGAATTATCTGAGAGAAATAGGAAGTTCACTATATGAAAAATCAATAACTGGAGATTTCACTGAATTATGTAGTGATATGAATATTATTAGTATACTTCCGGAATACGTTAAACCTAAGAATGTAGGGTTAATGTTTTTCTGTGCACAACCGGATAAATTTTTACCGTAAAAGGCAAGTATGCTTTTAAGGATTGTCGTTTGCCAAACTATCTTCCAAAAGATGGATATACTACGCTTGTCATAGGTTTTGTAAGACTTAGTGGTAATAAACTGATTTTACCATATTCAAATGCTTACAAGAAAACACATAAATGTGTAGAGATTACCATCCCACCCACATTACTTGATAAGAAAGTTAGGGAAATCCGTATCATACCGAAAGCAAACGCTAGGTTCTTTGAAATTCAATATATCTATGAAGCTGAATGTATTCAAAGAAACTTAAATATAAATAATGCACTGGCAATTGACCTTGGTATTAATAATCTTGTAACAGCGGTATCAAGTAATGGCAAGACATTCATCATTGATGGTAAGCGACTTAAATCCATAAATCAGTGGTACAATAAGCAAAATGCACGTTTACAGTCTGTAAAAGATAAACAAAATATTGGGAAAAGACCTACCAATAAGCAAAAAGCCAATACTCGCAGCAGGAATAATAAGATTAATGATTATATGAACAAGACTGCTCGCGCAATCATAGATTATTGCATCAATAATGATATTGGAACACTTGTAGTTGGCTATAATGAAACTTTCCAGAAGAACAGTAATATTGGTAAAGCCAATAATCAGACATTTGTAAATATACCTTATGGACAACTTCGTTTTAAGGTAGAGTACCTTTGTGAGATTAATGGCATTGTCTTTGTAAAGCAGGAAGAAAGCTATACTTCAAAAGCATCATTTTGGGATAAGGATGATATTCCTATTTACAATAACGACAACCCGCAAAGCTATACATTTAGTGGAAAGCGAATACATAGAGGTATTTATCAATGTTTAAATGGTAAATGTCTTAATGCTGATGTAAATGGTGCATTAAATATCTTGCGTAAAAGTAATGTTGTGTCCCTTGTGGGGCTATACAGTAGAGGCGAGGTGGACACGCCTGTAAGAATAAGGATTGCCTAGCAATAGGTGGAAACTTAAATATCAAACTTCTTAAAAAGAGCCGTTAGGCTCTCTGAAGCCCATTACCTTTAGGTGATGGGTAGTTCACACATGAAGCATTTATGAAACAGGAGTCAAAAGGAGCCGAAGTTGATGCAAAAGGAGCCAAAGTTGAGCCGAAAGGAGCCGAAGTTAAGGCAAAAGGAGCCGAAGTTGAGTCAAAAGGAGCCAAAAAAGGAACTGAAAGAAGTTTGGAGATACTTAATAGAATGAGAGAAAATCCTTTTGTAACACAGGTTAAGCTAATGGAAGAGTTTAATCTATCTAGAAAACAGATTCAAAATATCATTCAATATTTGCGTTTAAATGGGTTAGTAGAAAGAGAAGGCTCTAATAGAAGTGGTAAATGGATAGTGAAGAAATAATATATTACTACATTTTCTGCACTGTATGATATTAGAAAAACATTGTATATATCGATGTTATTTTGATTTGTGATGAGAGTGACTGTTAAACACATTAACAAGTCGCTTTTTTTCACAGTTATTTAATATGTGTTATAATGAGATCAAAGTGAGGTAATGCTATGAAGATATATTATGAAGTACATGGAAAGGGTTATCCGATTATCTTATTACATGGGAATCAGGAAAATAGAAAAATATATGATCAATTAATCAAGGATTTAGAAAACGATTATCAATTAATCGCAATGGATTCACGTTATCATGGTAAATCTATTAAGAGTGGTCCTTTAACGCTAGACCGTATGGCTCAGGATGTGATGGATGTCGCAAATGAGCTAGATTTAGAAACATATGATGTCATTGGCTTTAGTGATGGTGCGAATATCGCACTTACACTTGCAGGTAAAGATGACCGTTTAAAACATATGGCACTTCTTTCACCTAATGCCACTCCTCAAGGCATTAAATGGTATTATCGTCTCCATATGTATATGACATTACTCTTATTGCCAATATTCTGTATATATGATAAGAGATCAAGAATACGTTTTAAGCTCATTTCATTTATGACAAAAGAGCCACATTTTACTGCGGACTATTTATCAGAACTCAAGATTCCAGCTTTATTACTATCTGGTGAGCATGATGTCATCAAGGATTCTGATTTTACTTTTATTCAGTCATCATTGCCTTATTGTGTACATAAGGTGATTAAAGGTTCACCACATTTCTTATTAGGTGATCAATATGATAAAACATTAAGAGAAATAAGGGGGTTTTTATATGCCTGTCATCACGAAGCATAATATATTAGATATAAAGAATGTTGTGTTTGGGGAAGGAACACCTAAGATTTGTCTTCCTATTGTAGATACAACTAAAAAAGGTATTATTGATACTTTAGATTCTTATAAGGATTTAGATTATGATGTAGTAGAAATTAGACTTGATTTCTATGAAGGATTAAAAGAAGGGCATTTGACAGATGCATTAGAAGAAATTAAGAAACATACAGATAAACTTGTATTAGGCACAATCCGTACTGTGAGTGAAGGAGGAGAAGGAGAACTTACTTCTCTAGAGTATATACATTGTATTAAAGAAATCTGTGATGCTCATGTGGATTTAGTAGATATTGAGTTATCGCAGGGATATGAATCTGTGATGGAGCTTGTTCAGTATGCTCATAAGAAGGGTGTTCATGTTATTATGAGTGAACATCATTTTGATGAAACACCATCAAGAGAAGATATGCAGGAAACACTAGAAAAGATGGAAATATTAGGAGCTGATTTACCTAAACTTGCTGTTATGCCTGAAAGTAAAGAAGACCTATTAACACTTCTAGAAGCCACTCTTTATTCAAGTCAGCGTTTAGGAAAACCTATTATTACTATGTCCATGGGTAAATTAGGACGCTTGTCACGTATGATGGGCGAATACTTTGGTTCATGCATGACCTTTGCGACAGCTAAGGATGCGAGTGCACCAGGACAGGTTCCTCTTGATGATTTGAAAAAAGTATTAGAGGTTCTACATGATTAATTTAGAACATGCGAAAAAGGCATTTGATAATTATGTCAATCGTTATGATCTTTCTATCCCACATATTCATCTTAAATATGTGCATTCTTATAAAGTAATGGATGTTATGGGTGAATTATGTGATATGAAAGGTAAAACTGAAGAAAAAGACTTATGTTTATTAATCGGCCTATTACATGATATAGGTCGTTTTGAACAGTTTCACTTATATCATTCTTTCCTGGATAGAGAAACAGTGGATCATGCAATGTATTCTTCTCATATATTATTTGAAGAGGGACTTATTAGAGAGTTCATAGAAGAAGATACATATGACACAATTATTAAAAATGCTATAGAACAGCATAATAAATACAAAGTAGAAGAAGGCTTTAGTGAAGAAGAACTCTTTTACATACATATGATTAGAGATGCAGATAAATTAGATCATTTTCGTGTTAAAGATGTAGAAAAGGATACAGTCTTACTAGGTGTTACTTATGAGGAAGCAGGAAAAGAATCTATAACTGATGAAGTCTATCAACAGTTCTGTAAACATCAACTTATTTATGCGCCTACAAGAAAAACACATCTAGATATGTGGATTTCTTATATCGCTTTTATATTTGATCTTTATTTTGATGAAAGTAAATCATATATTGAAAAAAATCACTATATTGAAAGAAGCTTTGATAAAATAAAAATAGAAGATCTAGAGACATTGCAGACTTATCTTGCATTAGAAAAATGTGCACTAGAGTATATTAAAGGAGGACATGTATGAGTTTACCAAAGGATTTCCTATGGGGTGGTGCTTTAGCAGCTCACCAGTTTGAAGGCGGTGTATTAGACACTACTAAAGGCTTAAGTGTTGCCGATGTAATGACAGGTGGAAACGTATCAACACCACGTGTGATTACTGATGGTGTAAAAGAAGGATTATATTATCCAAACCATATCGGTATTGATTTCTATCATCATTACAAGGAAGATATCAAACTATTCGCAGAAATGGGCTTTAAATGTTTTAGAACATCTATTGCCTGGACACGTATTTTCCCATTAGGAGATGAAGAGCAGCCTGATGAAGAAGGATTACAGTTCTACGATGATGTATTTGATGAATTATTAAAATATGGTATTGAACCAGTTATCACATTATCTCATTTTGAAATGCCTTATCATCTTGCAAAAGAATATGGCGGATTCATGAACAGAAAGACTATTGATTTCTTTGTAAAGTTCGCAGAAGTATGTTTCAAGAGATATAAAAATAAAGTTAAATACTGGATGACTTTCAATGAAATCAATAACCAGATGAACTATAAGAATGATATTTTCGGATGGACTAACAGTGGTGCTCATTTTGGAAACTATGATAATCCAGAAGAAGCAATGTATCAGTGTGGTCATTATGAATTAGTAGCCAGTGCAAAGGCAGTGAAGATTGGTCATGAAATCAATCCTAACTTCTTAATCGGTAATATGATTGCGATGGTTCCTATTTACCCATTCTCTTGCCGTCCAGCAGATATGGTATTATCTACTGAAATGATGCATCAGAGATGGTTCTTCTGCGATGTACAGTGCCGTGGCCATTATCCACGTTATGCTTTAAAGATGTTTGAAAACAAAGGCTTTAACTTAGATATCACTGAAGAAGATAAAAAAGCTTTAGCTGCAGGTACAGTAGATTATATTGGTTTCTCTTATTACATGACTAATACTGTAGACTCTACAGCACATATTGATGTTTCTAAGTCATTAGATGGTTCTAGTGAACATTCAGTCGCAAACCCTTATATCAAAGTATCTGACTGGGGTTGGGCTATTGATCCAGAAGGTTTACGTTATGCATTAAATCAGATGTATGAAAGATATGAAAAACCATTATTTATTGTAGAAAATGGTTTTGGTGCGATTGATAAGAAGGAAGAAGATGGTAGCTGTCATGACCCATATCGTGTAGATTACTTAAGAGCACATATTGAACAGATGAAAAAAGCTGTAGAAATCGATGGTGTTGATTTAATGGGATATACACCATGGGGCTGCATTGACTGTGTCTCTTTTACTACAGGTGAAATGAAGAAACGTTATGGCTTTATCTATGTAGATCGTAACAATGATGGAAGCGGTACACTAGCAAGAAGTAAGAAAGATTCATTTGATTGGTATAAGAAAGTTGTTGCAAGCAATGGTGAAGATTTAGGTTAATTCGCTCTCAACATTGCGAAAAAAAGAAACCCATGAGAAATGCTTGACATTAGGCTCATGGGTTTTTATACTGTTTAAGGGTAAACATTCCTGATGTTTATCAATAATTAAAAAAACGTTGATAAATTCAACATTTTTTCATGTTAATAAATTATTTGTGAGATATTTTTTTATCTCAAGCATATTAGTTGCATGTGCAACTAATTTAGACTAATATAGAATTAGAAAAAAATCTATTAGGTATTTCATCCTAATAGATTTTCTTATGAGGAGGGTAAATAACATGGAGGTAATCAAGAGAGATGGCTCAAAGGTAGCTTTTGATGGAAGTAAGATTGAAAATGCGATTTTAAAGGCTATGCGCTATGGCAGCGGTATTGTGAAACCTGAAATTGCATCTAAGATCTCACATGAAATTGAAGACTGGCATAAATCAAGTGGAGCAGCATCTATCAGCATTTATCGCATTGAAGGACAGGTTTTTGAAAAGTTAATTGAAAAGGGAGAAGTACTAACTGCCAAGGCTTATGAAGGCTATCGTAAGGTAAGAGAGTTCCAAAGAGAAACTAATACAATTGATAATGCGATTTATGGTATTGTCAATCAGACTAATAAAGAAGCAATGGATGAAAACTCTAATAAAGATGCGACTGTATTAGCTACTCAGAGAGACTTAATTGCTGGTGAATTCTCTAGAGACTATTGCCGCCGTTTATTATTACCACCAAAGATTGTACAGGCACATGATGATGGTATTATTCATTTCCATGATATGGATTACTATATCCAGAAGATGCATAACTGTGATCTAGTAAACTTAAAGGATATGTTTGCGAATGGTACAGTTATTAATGATAAATTGATTGAAACACCTAAGTCTTTACAGACAGCATGTACTGTTGCAACTCAGATTGTTCAGCAGGTGGCTAATGGTCAGTATGGAGGACAGACAATCTCTATTTCTCATTTAGCACCTTATGTACGTGTATCATATAAGAAACACTTAAAGGCTGTAAGAAAAGAAGGCAAAGAAGTAGGTATTGATTATACAGAAGAACAGATTGAAAAGATCGCAAAGTCTCGTCTTCATGAAGAAATCAAAGCAGGTGTACAGACTATCCAGTATCAGATCAATACATTCTCTACTACAAATGGTCAGGCTCCATTCTTATCTATTTTCATGTATTTAAGAGAAGAACCAGACTATATTGAAGAAACAGCTTTATTAATTGAAGAAATCTTAAAACAGAGATATATCGGTATGAAGAATCCTGTGGGTGCTTATGTCACTCCAGCATTCCCTAAATTACTTTATGTATTAGATGATAATAATGTGCCTGATGATTCACAGTATCGTTATTTAACAGATTTAGCGGTTAAATGTGTATCTAAGCGTATGATGCCTGATTTCATTAGTGCAAAGATCATGAGAGAAAACTATGAAGGACAAGTATTCCCTTGTATGGGATGCCGTTCATTCCTATCTCCATGGAAGAATGAAAAAGGTGAATATCAGTGGTATGGTCGTTTTAACCAGGGTGTAGTCACACTTAACTTAACTGATGTTGGTTTATCAGCTAATAAGAATATGGATTCATTCTGGAAGATTCTAGATGAACGTCTAGATTTATGCTATGAAGCATTAATGTTAAGACATGAAAGCTTAAAGGGTACTCCTTCAGATATTTCTCCAATTCATTGGCAGTATGGGGCCATCGCAAGATTAAAACCAGGAGAAAAGATTGATTCATTATTAGATACTTGTTATTCTACATTATCATTAGGTTATATTGGTTTATATGAATGTGTAGTGGCATTAATTGGTCAGTCTCATACTACTGAAGAAGGCGATGCATTAGCTCTTGAAATTATGCAGAAATTAAGAAATACATGTGATAAGTGGAAGAAGGATACAGGTTTAGGATTTGCCTTATATGGTACTCCTGCAGAATCTACTACTTATACATTAGCACGTGCATTAAAGAAGAGATTTGGAGTCGTACCTGGTGTAACAGATAAAGACTATATTACTAATTCTTATCATGTCAATGTAAGAGAACATATTGATGCATTCTCTAAATTAGGCTTTGAAGCGAAGTTCCAGAAGATTTCTTCTGGAGGGGCTATTAGTTATGTAGAAGTGACTAATATGACAAATAACTTTGATGCCATGAAAGAATTAATTAACTATATGTATGAAACAATCCAGTATGCTGAAATCAATACTAAGTCTGACTATTGTCAGGAATGTGGTTTCTCTGGAGAAATCTTATTAGATGAAAATAATGAATGGTATTGTCCTAACTGTGGTAATAGAAACCATAAGACTTTAAATGTATGTCGTAGAACATGTGGTTATCTTGGTGATAACTTCTGGAATAAGGGACGTACACAGGAAATCAAAGAACGTTTTGTACATTTAGACAATAGAGTATATCAGGAGAATAACTAGGAAAGCCTTGTGTCATTAAGGGCTTAAGAGATAACCGTGACTGGTTATCTCTTTTTATGTAAATGGGTGGTGATTTTTCGCTTATTTACTATGTTTAGAGCTCGTATAATAATCGGTAGTATTAAAAGTAGTATTACTGGGATATATCATGGAATAACTAAAAGAGAGATGCCTTTATTCCTGAATGAACAGGAGTATAGGTTTAACCATAGAAAGATGGGAAAGACTGTTATGGATAAAATCAAGAAATACCTATAGAAATCATTTACTATCAGTCATAGACAGATAGTATATATCCTGAATATTTCTGCTCTACATTTCTCTTAAATCGTCGCCTGCAGATTATGGGTATTTAAATGGTAGTTTATTATTCTGGAAAATTGTATTGGCAAAGAGATCAACCCCATAATGTTAGTGGCACGCCTTTCCACTGCCAATTTTCAATAAAATATAGCAAAATGTTGAAAAGCTAAAGATTCCTTGATAAAATTTTTTCATAGAAAATATAAATGATATCATTTAAAAAGAGAGATCTTTTAAAAGAAGATGATTATTCAAAAAACAACCTATTCATATAATCTTAAAGGAGGGAAATTTTATGAAGAATAAGTCAGAGAAAATTTATCACTTTTTGTCTTTTGCGTGTATGGTAGCACTCGCAGCATATATAATTTTGTCTCTTCATCATTTAACAGAGAGTGCTTCTTATATGTCTGGTACTACTTACAAATTTCTTGTCGGTGCAGAATTTGTTCTATTAATCATAGTATTTATAAGAATTTTCTGGGCATTCAGAAAATTGAGAGAAGTAGGAAATGGAAAAAAATAATGACAGAAAACTGCCCCTAAAAAGTTTACAGCCTAAAATTACTGCCAGGAGTTCTATAAAATGGTACCCATAAGGAGGACAACAACCTGACAGTTGTGATACCCCTCCTGTGGGTATCATTTTTTGTTTTGTTGTTTAAATTCTACTATGTCAAAATCAAAAAAATTCACTGATGAAGAAATTAAGTTATTATCTAACTCACCATACGTCAAGAACGTTAAACAAAACAGACTGATATTCACTTATGAATTCAGATGCATTTTATACGATGAATGGATTAAGCAGCCATCTACTTCTCAGATAAGAAGTGTACTTAAATCATACGGCTTTGATTGTTCGATATTAGGATGCGATGTGATAAATAACACCAACA
>OHAY01000059.1_pt1 | contig 103862 bp, 92 predicted proteins | sample 1577191 | NCBI WGS metagenome assembly OHAY01 (sample SAMEA3541504, study PRJEB24748) | human gut metagenome | biome: human gut; feature: human-associated habitat; material: faeces | place: China | collected 2012 | reverse complement strand
GCAAATTCATAGCCGAGACAATCACGCTGCGAGAGCTGCCCACCGCCCAGCCTGTCCCAATGCTCCGTATGGCAGATGTGGAGCTTACGAGCGTGGATTGGTTATGGTTTCCGTATATTCCCTTTGGAAAGCTGACCATCATACAGGGCAACCCCGGCGAGGGCAAGACCTACTTTGCCATGCGTCTTGCGGCGGCTTGCACCAACCGAAAGCCTTTGCCCGGTATGGAGACACTTGAGCCTTTCAATATCATCTACCAGACCGCAGAGGACGGTCTGGGCGATACCGTCAAGCCCCGGCTGATGGAAGCGGAAGCAGACCTTGAAAGAGTGCTTGTCATTGACGATAGGGACACACCGCTGACCCTTGCCGATGAGCGCATAGCAAGGGCAATCCGTGAGAACAACGCAAGGCTTGTTATCATTGACCCGGTACAGGCGTTTCTGGGCGCAGATGTGGACATGAACCGGGCAAATGAAGTCCGTCCCATCTTCCGCAGTTTGGGAGACATTGCACAGGCTACTGGGTGCGCTATCGTGCTGATTGGACACCTGAACAAAGCCGCAGGAACGCAAAGCACCTACCGGGGATTGGGGTCTATCGACATTACGGCGGCAGTCCGCAGTCTGCTTTTTATCGGCAAGCTGAAGGACAGCCCCACAACGAGGGTGCTTATCCATGAGAAAAGCTCCCTTGCACCGCCCGGACAGTCCCTTGCATTTTCTCTGGGAGACGAGAAAGGCTTTGAGTGGATAGGGGCTTATGACATTACCGCTGACGAGCTTCTTGCCGGGACAGACACCGCAAAGACCGAGAGCAAGACCGCACAGGCGCAAATGCTCATTCTGGAACTGCTTGCAAACGGAAAGCGTATGCCGAGCGCAGAGCTGGAAAAGGCAGTCAATGAGCGTGGGATTTCCTCACGCACCATGAGAACGGCAAAGAGCCGTATCGGGGACAGACTTGTGACCGAGAAAGACGGCACAGCATGGGTCTGCTATCTCCGAGACTGACAACAGGAACACGGCAAGCGTGGCAAAGACGGCAAGGTTTTTATAGATACCTTAATGTTGCCGCCTTGCCTTGTTCCCTCATACCGACACCGCCCGATGATGAACCGTCACCGGGCATTTTTCATTTACAGGAGGATTTTGAATGAACAATACCGCAACTAACAACACCCCTTGCCCGACTGTCAGAAAGCAGATCGGCAAGACCACCTATATCGTCCGTGTGCATTTCAGCCAGACCGCAAAAGAGACAATGGAGGACAAAATCAAGCGTCTGCTCCGTGAAGAAGTCCGCAGAATGTGACTTCTTTTTGAATTTGATGAAAAAGTCCTTGACTTTTTGTCTCTGGAAAAACGGCTAAGTCTATTCTTATTAGCTGTTCGACACGACTCGCGCCTTTTGCAATAGATGAGGTTTTGGAGATCACCTCCTACGATGAGCTGCACCTTGACAAGCTCGGTGACGAGCTGAGTGCGCTTTTCATAATCATCTCCGATACAGACGCTACATTCAACTTCCTTGTGGCGATCATGTATTCCCAGCTTTTCAACCTACTCTGCACCAAAGCAGATAATTCACCGGGTGGAAAGCTGGACTATCATGTACGCTGTTTGTTAGACGAGTTCGCCAATATTGGCGAAATACCGCAGTTTGAGAAGCTCATTGCGACTATCCGAAGCCGTGAAATATCGGCAAGTATCATCTTGCAAGCTAAGAGCCAGCTAAAGGCTATCTATAAAGATAATGCAGATACGATCGAAGGCAACTGTGATACAATGCTGTTTTTGGGCGGTAAGGAGAAGTCTACATTAAAGGAGATTAGCGAAAGTCTCGGCAAAGAGACTATTGACTCTTTTAATACTTCTACGAACAGAGGTCAGAGTGAAAGCTACGGTATGAACTATCAGAAGCTCGGAAAAGAGCTGAAAAGTCAGGACGAACTGGCGGTCATGGACGGCGGTAAATGTATCTTACAGTTGCGAGGAGTGCGTCCGTTCTTCTCGGACAAGTTTGACATTACCCGTCATAAGCAATATCCAATGCTTTTGGACGATAATCCTGAGATGGGGTTCAACATCGAAAAATATGTGAGTGACCAAAAGGCGATGCGTTTGAGACTGTCTCGTCAGGAACAGTTCACGGGGTATGGTGTTGATATGACGGCCGCCGGACAAGAAGTTACAACAGTATCAGCAACAGAAACAGAAACCGCTGATGCTCAAAATTCTGAGGAAACCGACGAAAAAGAGATATATGTCGGATTTTAACTCGGACAGTGAAGAAACCGAATAAAAGAGAAACGGTTGAAGCTGCGGACACTACTTTTTTTATTTTGAGGGAGACTTTTTACCTATGAACGAACTGAATATTTCTGCGGTCGATGCTACCGCTATGGAGACAGCAACCACTACCTCTGCACCTAAGCACAAGTGGCTCTCTAAGCTCACCCGTGGTGCAAAGAAGGCAACCATGTTTGCAACCGTTGCAGGCGTTATGGCTATGACCTGTACTACTCAGGCATTCGCAGCAGGCACCGGCGAGGTCGATACCTCGTCCTTCATCACTACTGCCTGCACCGTACTCAAGAGCGTTATCTGCCTTATCGGCGGCGGTGTTTCGCTGTGGGGTGTCGTAAACCTCCTCGAAGGTTACGGTAATGATAACCCCGGTGCGAAGTCTCAGGGCATGAAGCAGCTTATGGCTGGTCTTGGTCTGATCCTCCTCGCTATCATTCTCGTACCTGTACTTGAGGGTATGATGACGGGTGCGGTGTAATCTGACACACGGCTAATCAAGGAAAGAGACAAGCGTAAACCTCGGCTGAACGCTATATAAATAATGCCGTTCCAATAGAATTACGAAAGGTCGCTCAGCGGTGGGTTGTGGTGGGTATGAGCGATAAGACAGAATGGGAAGAAATTTCAGGTACTTGACGGCTGACCGCACAAGTGCAGGAGATGAGGTCTATACACCATTCTATGCGGTAGAACCGCTATTGGAGTTCCTTCCGAAAGACAAGAAGATATGGTGTCCGTTCGATGAGGAATGGAGTGCCTTTTATCAGTTACTCTCGGAACAGGGCTATGAAGTGGAGCGAAGCAGCTTAAATGAGGGCAAGGACTTTTTCAGGTATGAACCCGAAAAATGGGACATTCTTGTATCCAATCCCCCATTCAGCAAAAAGAATGAAGTGCTGAAACGTGCTTTTTCTTTTCAGAAACCCTTCGCTCTGCTCCTGCCCGTGAACAGTATTCAAAGCAAAACTCGGTATCAGATCTTTGAAAATCGAATACAGATGCTTTGCTTTGACGGGCGTATAGATTATCACACATGGCAGAACATGGAATGTTACACTAAGGGCAATCACTTCGGCTCTGCTTATTTCTGCCGTGACCTTCTGCCCTCCAAACTGGAGCTTCGGTAGCTTGTCAAATATGACAGACCTTTAGTCACTCCCACGATTGGAGGTGATGAATAATGGGAATTATCAGCGATGCGATAGATGCACTGGAGGATTGGTGTAAAGACTTGTTCAAGGACGGCATCCAGTCTCAGTTTGACGGCATTTCCGACCTCCTGTCCGATACGTTCTCGCAAACTACGGGATCAGGCGGCAGCGGTGGTCTTGTCAATGACTTCGTAACTCAGCACCCGTCACAGTTTACTGGCGGCGGTACAGGTGGAACTACGATCTGGTCAACTATCGAAACGCTTTGCAACAATGTCGTAGTGCCTATCGGCGGTTTCATTCTGACAGTTATCCTGCTGAATGAACTGATACAGATGGTACTGCGAGGAAATAACTTCAAAGACTTCGATGATAGTATCTTTATCAAGTGGATCATCAAAGCCTTGTGCGGTGTAATACTGGTCGCCAACACCTATTACATCGCTTCAGCACTATTCTCGTTTGGCACAACGGTATGCTCCAATGGACTTGCCACACTATTCGGGACCGGAGATTATCTATCTTCCACGCTCTCAATCAATCCGTCGGCACTCAGCGGCCTGAGCTTGGGTGAGCTGATGACGGTGTGGTTTATTTCCCTGATCGTTCATCTTGGGGTGCTGATATTGATAGTCGCTATCGTTATCACACTTGCAAGCCGTATCATCGAGGTGTTTATGTATCTCAGCATTGCACCTATCCCTATGGCAACCATGATGGACAGCGGTGAATGGGCTTCTATCGGTAAGAACTGGATCAAACAGCTTCTCGCTCTTTCTTTCCAGGGCTTCTTTATCGTAGTGGCACTCGGTATTTTCAAGACGCTTTTCAGCAATGCGATCGTTGCTCTGAACGCAAGTACAGACGGCGTGATCCTGCAAATGGGACTGCTTCTCGGCTATACCGCAGCACTTATCTTCACGATTCTCCGTACAGGAGCTATCAGCAAATCAGTATTTAACGCGCACTAAAACAAGAGCGGAGGTCAATAATGGCACATTATGTACCGATCCCAAAAGATTTGAACGACATCAAGGAAAAGTTCATCATGGGATTTACAAAAAGACAGGTAATATGCTTCGGTATCGGTCTTGTTCTTGGTGCGCCTGTGTACTTTCTCACAAGAGCGTCTATCGGAATGTCGGGAGCGATCTTCGCTATGGGTGCGGTCGCTGCACCTGCGATACTCTGCGGCATTTACAAGAAAAACGGCGTGTTCTTGGAGAAACAGGTGAAGTTCATGCGTGAATACTTCACAAGACCGAGAAAGCGATATTACCGAACAACCAACATTTTCGTTTCTATCGAAAGACAGATCGAATACAACAGAATCAAGAAGAAGCTGAGAGATGCCGAAAGGAAGTAACAGCTTCACCTATATATAATAGTATAACTTTCGGTGTCTCCGCTTTGGAATATAAACGGAGGTCACAATGGGCTTTAGAAAGAGAAATGCCAAAAGAAGTGATAACCGCAGCTCGGCTAAGGTTATCATGGGCAAGCCTGCCTCTCAGTTATCAAAAGAGGAGAAAAAGATACTCTCCGCAAGAATGGCGGAGATCAGGAGTGAAAACGGCGGTAAGAATACTGTGCAAAACACGATACCGTTCCTGTGTATGTATCAGGACGGCGTGTGCCAGGTGTCGGAGAATTTCTTTTCCCTGACGGTGCAGTTTTTCGATGCCAACTACTCCATTTCGGAGTTTGAGGAACAGAACAATATTTTCAGCAAATACTGCGATGTTATCAATCTCTTTGACAATACGATCAAATTCCAGCTTACCTTTGAAAATCAGAACCGTTCAAAGGCAAAGCTCGTCAAAACGGTGCAGATACCCGAACAGGACGATGATTTCAACGCTATCCGCAAGGAATACAGCGAAATGCTCACTGACAAGCTCCTGAAAGGCAGCAACGGACAGAGTGCAAGGAAGTTCCTGACATTCGGTATCGAATCCACATCATACAAGGCGGCAAGGGCGAAGCTCATGTCGATCAAGAATGATGTAATCAAGGGATTTAAGGCTTTCGGAGTTGAAGCGGAACTGCTTGACGGCAAGCAGAGACTTGAAGCTCTGTATTATGCCCTGAACCCTTACAGAAATTCCCCATTTCTTTTCGATTGGGGTGAGATGCTGAGGGCAGGAATGGACACAAAGGACTTCATCTGTCCGCCCTCGCTCAAATTCAACAAGAGCGACTTTGAGATTGGCAATGCCTACGGCGCTGTATGGGGTATGAATATCCTCGCCGGAGAGCTGCCCGATGAGATACTCAAGGACTTCCTTGAAATGCAGAACCTTTTCTGCGTGAACATTCATGTTGAACCGCTGGACCAGATAGATGCCCTGAAATTCGTCAAAAAGAAGCTCACAAATGTTGAGCAGATGAAGATCGACGAACAGAAAAAGGCATCGCAGTCAGGCTATGATCCCGATATTCTTCCCCCTGCGATCAAGATGTATATCGAGGACATTGAAAAGCTCCTCGGTGATCTGAACAGCAAGAATGAGCGACTGTTCCATATCAGCATTTCGCTGAGGGCATACGCAAAATCGAAGAAAGACCTGAAACTTCTTTCTGAGATGCTGAAAAGAACGTGCCAGAAGAACAACTGCACGATGTTCCCTTACGATTACAGGCAGGAGCAGACGCTCGTTTCCACACTTCCGCTGTGCTATAACGAGATTCCTGTTCGCCGTGAGATGCACACAAGCGGTATCGCTATCTTTGTGCCTTTCACCACAAAAGAGCTGTTTCAGGACGGACAGGCTACCTATTACGGTATCAATACGCTTTCGGGCAACATGATCAGGGCAAATCGCTCCCGATTGAAGAACCCGAACGGTCTTATCCTCGGAACGCCGGGTGCAGGCAAATCGTTCAGCGTAAAGCGTGAGATTCTCGACTGCTTTCTGACTACGGTGGACGATATTATCATCTGCGATCCCGAAGGCGAGTATTTTCCGCTTGTTTCAGCTCTGCACGGACAGCTTATCCGTATCGCTTCAAACAGCGAACAGCACATCAACCCTATGGACATTACCATTGATGACTATATGTTCAGCAATCCTATGGAAGTCATTGCGAATAAGTCCGACTTCCTGATTTCCCTTTGTGAGATCATTGTCGGAGGTCGCTACGGTCTTTCCGCTGAGGAGCGCTCGGTCATTGATAAGTGTGTTCAGCGTATCTACAAGCATTTTATCGAGAATGAGCCGACACCTGAGAAGATGCCGCTTCTCTCCGATTTACAGCAGGAGCTTCATAATGAAGGCGAAGTCGCTCTGCGTGTAGCTAATTCCCTTGAAATGTTCGTAAACGGCAGCCAGAACCTCTTTAATCACCGCACCAACATTGATATGACAAACCGTATCATCTGCTTCGATATTAAGGAGCTTGGCAATCAGCTCAAAAAGGTCGGTATGCTGATCGTGCAGGATACCGTGTGGAACAGAGTTTCCGCTAACCGTGAAAAAAAGAAGATCACTCGCTACTACATCGACGAGTTCCACCTTCTGCTGAAAGAAGAACAGACAGCGAAGTATTCCGCTGAGATCTGGAAGCGTTTCCGTAAATGGGGCGGTGTGCCGACAGGCATTACGCAGAACGTCAAGGACTTGCTTTCTTCTCAGGAGGTCGAAAACATCTTTGATAACTCGGACTTCGTGTATATGCTCAATCAGGCTGCCGGAGACAGAGACATTCTCGCTGAAAAGCTCCATATCTCAAAGGAGCAGATGAAGTATGTCACGAACAGCGGTCCGGGCGAAGGGCTTATCCGCTATGATAAGGTCTTACTGCCCTTTACAGACCGTTTCCCCACTGATACAGAAATGTATAAACTCATGACCACGAAGCCGACTGAGAGTGCGTAAACTGCGTAGATTGGAGGATTTATGAGCTTACAAAGAAAAGAGAATAACCTCCGCAGAGCGCAGGCACGTTTTGATAAAGTCAGCAGACGGTCGAAACAGTTTCAGATAGACTTCCGCCGTGAAGCAAACAGCAGAGGTCGCTTTCGTACCCGTCCCCATATCGTCCGTGGTGAGAAAATGCACCACGGCGGTCGGGGTATCGTTCACAAGTTTGCTAATGCAAAATACCGCATTACTGGCGATAAACCGTCCGTCACTCGGACGATCAAATCATGGCAGCCTAAGACATTCAAGGGCAAGCTGTTCAAGGCAAACGCCCGTGCTGTGAATTTTGCGGTACATGATGTAGCTCAGACGGCAGTCGATACAGCTCTCGCAGCGGAAACAGGCGGTATCAAAACCGCCGATACCGCCCAGCGTGAAGTCCGCAACAAGCTCAAACAGAAATACACCCGTGAAGCGGTGGACGATTATCACCGTGGCGTGTTCCTCATGGGCCGCACGGCGGTCGATGCTGTCAAAGGTACGCACAATCACCTGAAAACAAAGAAGCAGTACAAGCTCGAAAAAGCGAAGTTACAGCTAAAGGAAGCCGATAACAAGCTATATAAGGCGAAAACGCAGAAGCCGAAAATGGCTGCAACTAAGGCTGACCTGAGAAAAGCGAAAGCTGAGTATAGGGCGAAGATAAAGCCAGCACACGGCAATAAGCTCCGCAAGGCGATGAACAAACGCCGATTGCAGGCATATAAGCAGACAAAGCGTGAGCTGAAATTTGAGCGTAAGCAGATCAGGACGGAAAGCAAGTTCCGTATCAAGGAATACCGCAATCAGAAGAAGATCAAAAAGCTCAGTGATCCGGGACTGCTTGCATTGAAGCCAGCCACATATACGGCAGGACGAATGAAAGCATCTGCTTGGCAAAAGGCAGTCAATGAAGATCAGGACAACGATTTTCTCCACGCTATTGACTCCGCAAAACGGCGTGTAGTCGAACCGGCAGCACAAAAGGTCAGCAAGCCCCAGCGTTTACAGAAAAAGGAGAAACAGCGTGACCGCCTGAATGACAAGAAGTCGAAGTCCAACAATCGCCTGAACCGTCAGGAAAGCAAGCTCAAAGAGAAACATGACAGCTACAAGAAGCGGAAAAAGCCTAAGCCCAAAAAGAAAAAAGGTGCGAAGGATACGATCTCCGCAGCTCTGAAAGCCGCTTGGAAATTCGTGAAGAATGTTTATGAGAGCGAGGTCAAAAAGTTCTTTCTTTGTCTGGCGATACCTGTCATTGTGATACTGCTTGTATTTGCGATATTCACGATGATATTCTCGGCTACTTCCTCTCATAGCGGTTTCACCCTCGGCACATACGCAGCCCAGGACTATGACCTGAGTGAAGCTGAGAAATACTACACGGAGCTTGCATATAACCTGAATCAGAAGATACGCAAGGTCGGCAGTTCTTCCGACTGGAAAAACGGTCTTGCTGCTTTCGGAGCAAATACTGGCGATCTCTCCGATACCCCTGATGAATGGGTGTGGGGACGTTCCTCGGTCTATGACTTTGATCCAGTGTATGACTTCGATACCTACAAGCTGTGGTCGTTCCTCTGTGCTTATTACTATGATTTCGATGCCGATAACGATGATATTTACTATTGGGAATTTGACGGCGATACAGAAGATCTACTTGAGGAAATTTTCAATGCGGAATATGAGTTCGTCTATTGGTACGATAATCAGTCCCGATGGGAGGAGCTTTCCCCATACAACTATTGGGGCGGCGGTAATGCTTCATCGGGAACATATTACAGAGCTGAGAAAGATGCTTATATCTATGACGGGCAGCCGTACAGATACCGTTTCAAGCCGATTGCGATCACATCGGAGCTTTCGCAGTATGAGGACGATGACGGCTATCTCTGCATTACAGACGGCTACCGTGTGCTTGATGCACAGAACGATTACAAGGAAACAGGCTTCTTTATCATGGATCACCGCTGGTATTCCGGCACAAGCCACCCGTTCTACTACATCGACAACGATACCGACACATTTTTCTTTATGCACGGCTCGGAACGCCACGACCGCAGTTTTTGGGGTTGGGACGGTACAGACGCTTGGTTCTTGGTATCGCCTACGGATACGCATATCTGGAACAGCAGTCTGAACGATGTGTGTATGTACGCCTACTATGAAAAGTACAAGTGGAAAACGGAGTGCAAGCTCTACTACAATGTCAAGCAGAACAAGACCTTTGATGAGGTCATTGCCGATAAGCTCGGCAGTATGTCACATTCCGATGAACGCTTGCAGTATTACAGTCTGCTGATCGGTACGGACGGCTCTGCTTCGATGTACGGCAATCACCAGACCTTGCACAATCTTCTTCCAGGTGCTACTGTCCGTGACTATGACCTGAAACGTGAGTTTGGTTATGAAATGACGGGTTGGAACACCGACAGCGACGGGCTTTATCAGGGTATCAAGGTGTACTGCACCAATGGTGATAAGCTCAAAGCTCCGTTCAAGTGCAAGATAACCGATGTGAATACCGATGAAAACAAGATCACTGTCCGCAAGGACGATGTGGAGTATTGGTATGACGGCACGGGAGGAACTGAGCGTGATACGGAAGTCACCATTGCAAATGCTGTGCTGTTAAGCGGTTTCTCCGAGGGTGATACGGTCAATGACGGACAGGAGTTTGCCAAAACAACAGCAGGAAATGTGAATTTCCACATTTATATAGATACGGACGGCTACGGGTGGGACTACATTGATCCCCGACTTGTGCTGTATTAACGGAGGGACTATGGAGCGAATAGACAAGAAAATCGCTGAGAATCATCAGCGACAGGACTTCCTGCGAAAGCGAATCCAGTCCGATAAGGAGGAGCTTACAAAACTGGAGTCCGAAGCGAGGGTGCTTGAACACTCTCAGCTCGCCGTAGTTTTTAGCTGTGAGATCAAGGACGTAAACAGTCTTGTTACAAAGGAGCATGACACGCTTATGCGCCTTCGTTCACAGGGCATTACGGACGATATGCTTGAAGCGCTTGCAAACGGCGAAATATCAATCAATACAAATTCCGAGGAGGATACAAATGAAAGCAAGGTTTTTTAGTGCTATGCTTGCAGCTTTCATGCTTGCAACAGCAAGTGTAGGCGGTATTACCGCTTCTGCCGCTGAGAGGGCTTCTGCCGGAGAGGATACAGCGGAGACTACTGCGGTCGATGAGGACAGCTCGGCAGATACTACCGAAACCACCGCAGATACAGCAGAAAGCACCGATACTGAGGAGACTTCTTCTGTTTCAGATGAATCCGATGATATGGAGAAGTTCCGTGAGGTCATGAGTGAGCTTGCCGAATCAGAAACAACTGAGGTGAAGCCTGACTATTATGGCGATTCCTATTATGATACTGACGGAAACGCTACTCTTATCAAGTCCGAAAGAATTGTCTACAATTCCGAGGAAATGCAGTTTATCGCTGTGACCACTAAGGACGGTCATGTGTTCTATGTGCTGATAAACTATTCTGCGGAAAATGCCGAAGACCAGGTATTTTTCCTGAACAAAGTTGACGACTATGATCTGTACGCACTGCTCTATGCCGGGGCTGAGAACGATGATGAGAAAAAGAAGATCACGCCCGAACAGGCAGCTCAGGCGGCAGAAAAGGCTAACGGCAGAGTGCAGTCCGGCGACAGTGCAGATACCGCTGATACAGATGAATCTGCGGAAGACGGCGAAGATGCAACAGATGCTCAGGTCCAGGCAAAGCCTGTGCCGATGAGCAAGAACAGCATGATGCTTGTGTTCGGTGCGATCGCTCTGATCGGTGTCGGCGGTGCAGGCTTCTTCCTGATGAAGAAAAAGAACGGCGGCAACAGTAAGACCGCTATGCAGGTCGAGCCTGAGTATGACGATGATAATGAGATCACTGAGGATGAGGACGATATGAAGTTCTACGATGATCAGGACGATGAAGAATAAGAAAGAGAGGGCAAAAGAATGGGAAAGATGAAGAAGATCGGTGTATGTATGGCAGCGGTGGCAGGTGCCGCCGGAATTGCGGGACTCTCCGCTAAGGCGGTCGAGGGCGTGAGAAAGAAGTGGTTTCTCCGTGGCTTCGAGGCAGGACAGTTCATCGGCAATCTCACCGCTGCGGAGAGCTTCGCTCAGGAAAAGACCATGATCCAGCAGAAGTATGACAAGCTCTGCGAGGAGTTTGACGAGCTTCAGGAGAACTACAACGAGCTTTGTGAGGACTACTACGAAGCATAATCGACTTTGAACCCAGTGGATTCAAAGTTCCCGACAACAGAACAAACAACATAAGACAATGAGAAAAGAGAGAGAATTTGTCTAATGAAGGTACTCAGCTTATTTGACGGTATCTCCTGCGGTATGCTTGCTTTACAGAGGGCAGGCATACCCGTGGAGTGCTATGATGCGTTTGAGATCGACAAGTATGCCGTCACAGTCTCAAAGCGCAATTTCCCCGTAATCGTTCATCACGGGAATGTTTATGACGGCGATTTTACGCAGTTTCAGGGGTATGACCTTCTGCTCGGCGGTTCGCCCTGCACCTATTGGTCAATCGCTAAAAAGGACAGAGAGGTAGACTGCAACGGCGAAGGGTTCAGGCTCTTTAAGGAGTATGTGAGAGCCTTAGAGGAATCCGGCTGTAAGTATTTCCTCTATGAAAATAACTACTCAGTTCATCAGCGTATCAAGGACGAGATCAGCAAAACGCTCGGTGTTGAGCCTATTATGATAAACTCGGCGCTTGTATCGGCTCAGAATCGTAAACGCTGTTACTGGACGAACATTCCGTTTGCTTCTTTTCCTGCGGATAAGGGTATTCTGCTGAAAGATGTACTTGAAAGCGGTGTTGCGTGGCAGGACAAGTCCTACTGTATGACTGCTTCCTATGACGGCGCTGTGCTGTATAACACTTTGGAGCGCAAGCAGCGGACTATGGTCGCAGAGCCTATCCCAATCAATACATATCAGGGTACGGACAAGTCCCGCACTGTCATGGCAGGCTATCACAAGTACGGTGAAGCGACAATTATCAAAAACTCAGGTTTTAACGGTGGTACAACTGCGGTCGCTATGCCTGTCGGTGCCGCCCAGCGTGGAAGATACGTTGACGGAGAAAAGACCGAACAGCATATTGAAGTGCGTGAGGACGGCAAAGCAAACTGTCTGACAACAGTGCAGAAAGATAGCCTTGTATGTACTCCCGTCCGTGTCGGGCATTATGGCAAGGGCGGACAGGGACAGCGTATTTACTCCGTGGTCGGCAAGTCTGTCACACTTTCTGCCAACGGCGGCGGACAGGGGGCTAAGACAGGTTTGTATAAGATCGACCTCCCCGACGGCGATTATATTATTCGCAAGCTCACTCCTGTTGAAGCGGAGCGTTTGCAGACTCTCCCCGACAACTATACGGTGGGTATCAGCAACTCACAGCGTTACAAGTGTATCGGCAACGGCTGGACGGTGGACGTTATCGCCCATATTCTTTCTTCTTTGACGGAGAAAGGCGGTGCGGTATGAGGGTACTCAGCCTATTTGACGGTATTTCCTGCGGAATGGTCGCTCTTGAAAGAGCCGGTATCCCTGTCGAACGTTATGTCGCTTATGAAATAAATGAGCCGTCTATCAAAATCAGCAAAAAGAATTATCCGACTATTGAGCATAAGGGCGATGTAACAAATGCGGACTTTTCAGAGTATATCGGTTTTGATCTTCTGATCGGCGGAAGTCCTTGTCAAGACCTTTCAGGTCTGAATACAGTTTACAGACAGAAAGGAAAAACAGGTCTGAAAGGCGAAAAGAGCCGTCTGTTTTATGCCTATGTCGATGCTCTTAATACGGTCGCTCCGAAGTATTTCCTCTTTGAGAATGTCGCAAGCATGAAAGCGGAATGGCGTGATGAGATCACCCGTGAACTTGGTGTTGAGCCTGTTATGATAAATTCCGCACTTGTTTCGGCACAGGAGCGCAAACGGCTGTACTGGACGAATATCCCGAATGTCACACAGCCGTCTGATATGGGAATTGTGCTTGACGATATTATTCTTTCAGCAGAAAAAGTTCCCGAAAAGTATTGGTATCGTGGTAAGAAATATACTCTGAATGGTGAAGATGATCGTGTCATCGCTACACTTGACGGAGAAAAAATATTCTCGGAAAACAAGCGTGTTTTCAATCCGAAACATAAGTGCGGAACGTTGTGCGGTGACGGTGCAGGCGGTAATTTACAGAAGAAAGTCTATCAGAACGGTGCTGTCCGCAAGCTGACTCCATTGGAGTATGAGCGTTTGCAGACACTTCCCGACAATTACACTGAGGGCGCAGCGGATTCGCACAGATATACCGCTGTCGGCAACGGCTGGACGGTCGATGTGATCGCCCACATCTTGGGAGGGCTTCACAATGCTTGATGAAGCCCTGAACAAGTGTGCTGATAACAACAACTACACCATTTACACAAGTATGTGCAAGGCACAGCGTATCCTGATGCGGTCTTATGATGCCGTGTGCAGTATCAGCGGCGGTTCGGACAGCGATATTGTCCTTGACCTGATTCACAAGGTCGATGAGGACGGCAAGGTCAAGTATTTCTGGATAGATACGGGACTTGAATACACCGCCACTAAGGAGCATTTAGACTATCTTGAACAGAAGTACGGTATCACCATTGAGCGTGTCAAGCCCGACAAGCCTATCCCGACCTGTGTGCGTGAGTATGGTGTTCCTTTCCTGTCGAAATACGTTTCCGAACAGATGATGCGTTTGCAGGCACATCACTTTCAGTGGGAGGACGAGCCTTTGGAAGTCCTCTTACAGAAATATCCTCGGTGCAAGACAGCTCTGCAATGGTGGTGCGGTGAACGCTATTCAGACAAAGACGGTATCCAGAAGATAAGCCGTTTTTCAATCTATCGCAACCGATTTCTCAAAGAGTTCATCATGGCAAATCCGCCGGATTTCCCCATATCCAACAAGTGCTGTGAATACAGCAAGAAGAAGCCTGCAAAGCGTATCGTTAAGGAACACGATGCTGACCTTGACATTACGGGAATCAGGCAAGCTGAGGGCGGTATCCGTTCGGCGGCATTTAAGACCTGTTTCTCTGAGTGCAAGTCTAAGGGGTGCAACACCTTCCGTCCTGTATTTTGGTACACGGACGGCGACAAGCGTGACTATGAGGAAATGTTCGGCGTGACACACTCTCGCTGTTATACCGAATACGGACTGCGGAGAACTGGCTGTGTCGGGTGTCCTTTCAGCAAGCATATCACCGAGGAGCTTGCGGTCATCGAGGAACATGAGCCGAATCTGTATAAGGCGGCTGTCCATATTTTCGGCAAGTCCTATGAATATACAGCGAAATACCGTGCTTTCGTCAAGGAGATGAAAGCAAAGGAGAAAGAGGAAAAGAAACGTGATAGACTACGCAGCCTTAATGGAACATCTGCCTGTGATACTGGTGGTGACAGCGGTTCTTGCACTTCTGATCGGAATGCCGTATCTGCTGACTACAACGCTCCTGAGATCAGAAAAGGAGCGTGATAACGATGTTCAATCCTGAATTTCAGCGGAAAGCTCTGAGCTTGATCATGGGCTTTATTATGGAGTTTTCCGGCACTCCTGCTGAACCTGAGCCAATCGAGCTGACGGCTGATAACCTGATTGTATCGACTATCTCCGTTTCCTGCCTGAAAGTTACTTGGGACAGTGATACTGACCGTGATTACACTGTGAGCTGCACGGCTCACGATGATGATTACACTTATGCGGACAATATGTATTTTGAGTTCAAATCCAATGAGCTTTGCTACATAACAGGTCTGCGTGAGGGTACGGAGTACACGATAACAGTCGAGCCTATTCTTTCAGATGATGAAAAGGACGGCTATACCGCAGTTTCCGCAAGTGCTGACGGTAAGACGGAAACGGTAGAGGTCATTTATGAGTTTCCGTATGAGGACAGTTGGACAAACTGTTTCGCCGGAGAACGTGCTTCGGGCTTGACTGCAATGCCCAGCTCAGGAGCTATATACGGCTCAAAAGTCGATACCATAACAGACACGGGCATACGCCGTGATGATTATGGTGATTACTGCTGTGCTATGGGTGTGTGGTATGGCTACTGCAATGACAGATTTTTGATTGAGCTTGAGAATGGCACTCAGTTCACCACAAAGATATGTGACAGCAAGGGCTATGCCGACGATGGCGAGGGCAAGTATCACAACTTCGGCGGCAGCGGTAAGTGTATCGTGGAGTTTATCTACGATGACGGTAATCTTCCGTCCTGCGTGGCATTCAGCGGAAGTTGGGGCTACTACAACTGGAACGGTCTAGACCTCGGAGCAAACATAAAATCAATCAAGAAAATCAACTACGGTGAACCCGTAGACTACTAAATTTGGAGGTTTCTATTATGAACGTAAAGAAGATCATCAAGGGTATTATCGGACTCGGTGCGATCGGCGGTGTTGCCTACGCAGCTTACAAGCTCGGTGAATGCAGCGGTGAGGTCAACGAGCGTTTCCGTGAGAAGTACGGTGACGAGGACGATGAGGACATAGAAGTCGAGGAGGACGATGATTACAGGTTCTACGATAATATGGACGAGCCTGACGATGAGTGCCTTGCACCTAAGAAGCAGAATATGCCCACTTTTTCTGTGAGTATGCATAACTTCGCTTCACTTGATTCCGTTCATGTTGACGGCATCTCGGATAAAGATATGGATATGCTTGTCTATCATATCTCGCTTGACAAGTACACCTCTAACAAGCAGATCCGTGAGTGGCTTGAAGTTGACAGGAACACCGCTTCAAAGGTGATCGCAGCTCTCCGCAAGGCAGGATATGTCGGTGATGAGCATTCCAACTACATCATTCCGGTGTATATCACAACTGAGGTTTATTTCAGACTCAGAGGTGATCTGCATTGAGTATCCTGATTATCGGTGAAAAGCCGAGTGTTTCAAGAGCCATATCTGCCGTGGTCGGCGCTTCTTCCGCACACAAAGGCTACACCGAGGGTAATGGTTATATCGTTTCTTGGTGTGTCGGACATCTTGTCGGCTTGAAGTTCCCGAATGATTACGGCAATGGCTGGGACCAGAAGTGGAGCTTTTCTCAGCTCCCTATGATCCCCGACAAGTGGCAGTTTCAGGTCACGGACAGCACAAAGGCTCAGTACAATCTCCTGAAAAGCCTTATGAACAGGGACGATATTTCCGAGATCATCTGTGCAACGGACGCTGACCGTGAGGGAGAATGTATCTTCCGCTATGTCTATAACATGGCTCGTTGTCGCAAACCTGTGAAGCGTTTATGGGTATCAAGCCTTGAAGAGTCTGCTATCCGCAAGGCTCTCACAACGATGAAGCCTATGTCTGCATACGATAACCTGTTCAATGCAGGCTATGCCAGGGCAAAAGCTGACTGGCTTGTGGGTATGAACGGCTCTCGTCTGTTTTCCGTTCGCTATGGCGGTAAGCTCAACATCGGCAGAGTGCAAACACCGACGCTTGCAATGATCGTACAGCGTGATGCTGAGGTAAACGGCTTTGTGAAGCAGAAATATTACACGGCTGACCTGAATTGCGGTGAGTTCATTCTTTCTTCTGCAAGAATTGATGATGAAAATACCGCCGATACGCTTGTTTACGGCTGTGACGGCAGTAAGGTTACGATCAGCTCGGTCAAGCGTGAGGTAAAAACCGACAAAGCGCCGAAGCTGTATGACCTGACTACGCTCCAAAGAGAAGCAAACAAGGCTTTTGGCTATACCGCCCAGCAGACACTCGACTATACGCAGTCGCTCTATGAGGGCAAACTAGTTACCTATCCCCGTACCGATAGCCAATATCTCAGTGATGACATGGCGCAGACTGCACTCGATGTGGCAAAGCTCTGTGATACCTATTTCGGGTTCGGTATCTTGCATACTCCCGATATTAGCAAGGTCATCAACAATGCTAAGGTTTCGGGGCATCATGCGATCATTCCCACAAGCGGTATCGCAACGGCTGACCTTTCTTCTCTGCCGTCCGGCGAGAGAAATATCCTCACGCTGATCGCCACAAAGCTGATCTGTGCAACGGCTCCGGCGCACAAGTATGAGGCTGTCAAGCTCACAGGTATCTGCAACGGTACGGAGTTCACGGCAACGGGCCGCACGATGCTTGAAATTGGTTGGAAAGCCTATGCAAAGCAGTCCGACAAGAAGAATGACGAAAAGGCTCTGCCTGCGGTATCTGAGGGACAGACCTTCATTGTAACTGCAAGCAAGGGCGAACACTTTACTTCTCCGCCGAAGCCCTATACCGAGGACACACTTCTTTCCGCTATGGAGAGAGCCGGAAATGAGGACTATGACGAGGATACCGAAAAGAAAGGACTCGGTACTCCTGCCACAAGAGCCGCTACTATTGAAGCACTTGTAAAGAACGGCTATGTGGAGCGTGTCGGTAAGCAGCTCAGAGCAACGGATAAGGGCAAAGAGCTTGTGACGGTTGTTCCCGATGAGGTCAAGTCTGCAAAGCTGACCGCAGAATGGGAATCAAAGTTACAGCAGATCGAACACGGCAGTCTGCCCGAAGCAGTCTTTATGTCGGGTATTACGAAGTTCATCACTGAAATGTGCAGTAAATACGGCTCTGTTGATAAGTCTGTTTCTCTTTCTGACGGCGGTAATGAGCCTATCGGGAAATGCCCGAAGTGTGGTGCTGAGGTAGTCAAGGGTAAGTTTGGCTGGTACTGCAAGGGCAAATGCGGTATGAATATCGCTAAGGTGTACGGCGTGGAGCTTTCCGATACCCAGGTCAAGGGACTGCTTGACGGCAAGTCCACAAGCTACACATCTAAGGGCAAAAAGACGATCGTCCGCCCTGAGATCGTGGAGAATCCGTACAATGGGAAGATGTACTATCAATGGAAAACGGAGCGTGATAAGAATGGCTGATAATGAGGTGAAAATACACATTCCAAGCGGCTGGTTTTCACTGCTGTTATCTGAGCTTGATAGAAACAAGAGTATGATCTCAAAGGCTCTTGCTCATGATTCCGATCACGATGATCACTACTGTGAAATACTCAGACGAATGGAAGCAAGAGATGAGCGTGTAAAGGCGGCTCTGATCGGCAACATCACCAGCGGTGACTTTGTTGAGATCAATAAGAATGATTATCAGGATATTATATATATTCTGCTTGAAAACATTGATTTCTACGATAATAATGGGAGGTTGATTTATGAGTAATACTCAGCTTGCGGAAGCCGCAAAAATCCTCGGTGTTTCCGAGGACAGCATTTCCGCTATGGACGATGAGATCAAAAACAGCATGACAGCGGTTTTTGAACAGGTCGCCGTCAAGAACGATGAGGACAAAAAGGCTGTCTTTGAAGCCCTCGATAACCTGTGGCAGAAAGGCTCTATCTACATTGAGCTTGCAGAGGTCGCCAAGTCCACGGGTATCACCACCGAAACGCTCCGCAGCCTTGACTATGAGACTCAGCAGACGATCGTCTATGAGTTTCTCATGGATAGTTCGCAGGCTGCACGTTTCTATGACCTTGTGAACAAGGCGCTTGCAGTCGCAGACCTCCCGAATGTGGCAAAGCTCATCGGCACTCCCGTTCGTGAGCTGAGGTCGCTCCCTCGCCGCATTCAGGAGAATATCTGCGGTGCATACGCTATGGAATACGATCCCGACAGCACCAATACCGAGCTGATCGACAATATCAGGGAGATGATCGCCCCGTGAATGATTTTCCCTACATCAGCGGTATTGAGATCACCGCTATCAAAAACCGTGAGTTTGTCCGCATTGAAACGGATAAGGCTCAGGAGATTGCGATTGCCCTCGATAAAAGCGGTATTCCTTTCTCTGCCCGATTCGGTGATGCCGAAATGATGCTGACCTATGACGGCAGTTTCAAGGAACAGGTCGAGGATATTATCGCAAAAGCACAGTCGGGAGAATATGAAGCACTGCTTCGTGAGCTGCAAGTCTACGGCGAACCTGACGGCTATTATCGACTCTTGGGTGAAGTCGCTGAGGTGCTGAATACCACGATCGGCACATTGCAGTCCCGTCCTGACGAGGTACAGCTTGCCCTCTGCAAGACATACGTCAACTTTTGGCTCTGCGATAAGGTCACGATACAGCGTGAGCTTGAACGTATCCATACCCTCAATGGCAGGACGATCTCGGATATTCAGGAGTATGAGCTTGGCAAGACTAAGGCGAAAGCTCCTGCCGAACCTGTGCAGAGTACAGCGGATAAAGTACCGACACTGAACGAGCTTTTTGACAGATATGAACGTCAGAACGCCCATTTTACAAGAGAATCACACAGACACCTGTCTGAGATCGCCCGCCGCAGACAGCGGAATGAACAGGAGCGTATCATTCAGACAGAAGAAAGAGAAAGGAAGAACAGACCATGAAGAAGTTTATCATCATTGGAAGTGCCGTTGTTACGGCTGTGACCGCAGCGGTTATCATCATCGTGAGAAAGAGAAAGTGAGGTAGCCTATGCCCGTACAGGACAATGACGATAAGAGAACCGCCGACCAGCCTGCGGTCGATGCGGAGGAAGAACTGAGAAGAAAACAGGCGCAGGCACAGGAACATCAGCAGGACGAGTCCGGCGCTCAGAAGTCGGGCAAACTTCTTCCTTTTCTGAACGCAAAGGCGGAGCATCATCAGAGCCGCATCGACTCCCTTGATGAGAAGATCGCCAATCAGACGGATAAGATAGACCGCAACAAGGCGAAGATCGAAGCCCTGTCTGCTAAGGCTGACAAGCTCGAAGATACGAACCGTATGCTGAAAGCGACTATCGGCAATCTGCCGGGTATCCGCACTCTGATTGCCAACAACGAGAAGCGTATTCAGACTATCCGTGAGGTGAAGATACCGAAACGGCAGGAAAAGATAGATCAGGGTTGGAAGAAGATCGACACCCTGACCGCAAAGCGTGACCGTATCGAACACAAGCTGAACCGTGTGATCGCTCTCAATGACACGATCAAGAGCTTCGGTATCCATTTCAACAAGGAGCGCAGAGAAGCCTTTGCAGATGCGATGACAAGGCTGAACAGCTCGACCGTGGACTGCCTGAGCGATAAGAAAGCTACGCTTGAAGCAAAAAAACAGGCTATCCTCGATACCTATAACGATCCTGCCACAAGTGCCGTGGACAAGCTCAAACTCGGTGAACAGCTCAAGGGCGTGAATGAGCGTATCGGCGCACTGGAAAGCAAGATCATGAAGCTCGCCCGTCCCGAAACACATTATGAGGAACAGACCAATGATCAGCTCGACGCTTCTATGAAGCTCACAGGAGATAAGCTCGGTGAAATGGTGCAGAATGGAACTATGGATATGCCTTCTCTTGCTGAGGGTGCTGTTCAGGCAGCACAGGAAGTTGAAACGCTCGACAGGTCAAAGGTCGCTGAACTTGCCGACCAGCTCGGTATCCAGCCGCTTGCCAATGCAGAAATGCAGATGGAAGATGATTATAACATGATAGATGGTATCATTAATAACGGCTCTAAAGAGGATATTGACAAGGCAAAGGCAGAGCTTGCAGATGGTATCAAGTCTATGGAAAGCCTTGCGGAAAATCCTTTTGTTCCGCAGGAGATGAGGGATAATGCCACGGCGGAGCTTGAAAAGATGCGGAAACAGCTTGAACTGCTTGACAGTGCCGATGAAGTCCAGGTGGATAGCTGGCTCTCAGCTATGATCGAGAATGGCGATGCTGTCCTTACCGATGACGGTGGTTTCAAGGTCAACCCCGACTATTACAAAGAGTTGCCGAGAAATGATCGTCATGTGGAGACTATGACGGAAGTTCAGGCGGTCGAGGTCATGTCCGCACTGACTGCCGCAGGCGTGGCATACTCCGCTGCCACTAAGGGTGAGGATAAGGTAGGCATTACTGTTTCAAAGCAGGATGTTCCTGTGCTGAATGATGTGATGTACGCATCTATCGGCAAGATCGCTCATACAGAAGCCGCAAAGGAAAACGGCGGTAAGGGCGAAAAGGGCAAATATCAGACGATCAACCCTGAATATTATGCTTCGCTCGGTAAGGAAGATAAGCACACCCGTGTTGAGCCTATCGACACAGCAAGGCAGATCGTGGCAGAGCTGCAAAAGCAGAATATCCCGTATTCTGCGGTAGTCCGCAAGAATGATACGGTAGCAGTCACGGTATCTAAGGCGAACGCTCAGGCATATAAGCAGATCGAGAGTGCTGTCAAGGGCGAAAGAGCTGTGGAGTATGTCAATCCCGACTTTTTCAAGTCGCTCCCGAAACAGGAGCGTTTCACCCAGCGTATGGACGAGGGGCAGGCTCGGAAGAAGTCGGCAGAGCTGACTGCAAAGGGCGTGGAACACTCTGCGGTGTTCGGCGGTGAGAAGTCCGCTGTCACCGTTGCAAAGAAGGACTCGCAGAGAGCTTTCTTCTCCCGTGGCAGAATGCAGCGTGACGCACAGCGTATCAGCGGTCGAGGACAGCAGAAGCCTCAGCAGAGAGAACAGACACCCAAAAAGAGAAAGAATCAGGGGCTTGAATAACAGATGAGAATTACTGATGAACAGAAAGAAAGGGCGGCATTTGTCAATCTTCCTCAGTTCCTCATGGCTCACGGCTTTGACCTGAAAAAAGTCGGTAAAGAGTATGTGTGGAAGGATCACGATAGCCTGCACATCAAGGATAACGGTCCGGGTGAGCGTGGTGCGTGGTTTCGTTTCAGCGAGGACAAGGGCGGAGACAACATCGGATTCCTGCGTGAATACATGGGAATGTCTTTCGTTGATGCGGTTGAAGCTCTCACGGGCGAACACATCGACCGCACCTATACTCCGTCCCACACATACGAACAGAAGCCGAAAACATTAACGGCAAGGGAGCTTTCCCTTGCCGAAGCTGATAATGCAAGGCGTGTGTTTGCGTATCTGTGCAAGACCAGAGGGCTTGACTATGATATGGTATCAGCTCTTGTCCGTGGTGGAAGTATCGCCCAGGAAGAAAAGACAGGCAATGTCCTTTTCAAATACTATGACGAACAGGGCAAAGTGATCGGTGCTGAGAAAGTCGGCACATCGACTGACCACAAATTCAAGGGTATTGCAACAGGCTCGGCAGCAGGACACGGCTTTGAAGTAGTCCGCGGCACAGGCGAAAAGGCTTTTTTCTTTGAATCGGCAATAGATATGCTCTCCTATATGCAAATGCACGATAAAGAGCTGACCGATTGCAGGCTCGTTTCCATGATGGGCGTGAAGCCGAATATCGTGCTTGATACAATGCTTCGTAATAACATTTCGCCCGACCATGTATTTTTATGCTCCGACAATGATACCGCAGGCAATGAGTTTGCCCAGCGTTTGCAGGAGCAGTATCCCGACATGAAGCGTGTTATCACTCCCGATACATACAAAGACTGGAATGATATGCTTCGTGGTATCCCAAAAGCAGTAGAACATGAGACTGACAAAAAGGAGGTTCAGCAGACAGATATGCAAAGATACGGCAATGAAATGTGGCACAAGGCAACAGATAACAGAGACAAGAGCCTTGTGACGATCCAGGCGGCTGATTTTGCAAGATTGCAGGAACAGCTTGACAGATCGGGCATCAACTACTATGCCTATGCCCGTGATAATTCCGTCATTATGGCGATCAACGATAAAGATATAGAGTGGTTCAAGCGTATCGCAGGCACTCCCGATCTTGTTCCTACAAAATCAAACAGACCTTATTCTCCGCCCGAAAAGAACATCTTCGGTTCTGCGGAGTATCGCTATATTCCGCAGAAAGAATACATCTCCGCTGACCGTGATTTAGTCCTGAAAATGGCTGAGATCATGGCAAAGCGTGGTATGCAGTTTTCGGGCAGAGTCTATCCGTCCGGCAAAGGTACGCTGACCGTTTCTCACGCTGATCTCTTTGCTGTCCGCAACATCAGGGACGAAGTTGTGAATATGCGTAAGCAGTTCGCAAGTTCTGAAAAGGCGCAGGAAGTCGGCAATCGTGACTATCGTGCAAACCGTGATACCCATTATTATATGAGTAAACTCACTCCCGAACAGTTCAAGGAAGTGAAGCCGTTTATCGAAACAAGCGTGAATTATCATGCTGTTGTTCGTGACGGCAAGGTAGCTTTTGCAGTCGATAAGGAGAACGCTCCTGCTTTCCATAGAGCTTTGGAGAACGCTGTCCGTGAGACAAATATGCTCCGCAGTATGGCTGACCTCGGTCTGACAATGGAGCAGAATGTGGCTCTTTCTCCTGTTGTTCACCGCCTTGCGGTTGAGGATATGAAGCTCAATCTTGCTGATTTCTTTGACAAGCGTTATGACGATGCTCAGTTCGGTGAGATGCTCTCCCTTGTCAACGAATATATTGCTCAGGCTCCGGCTGAACGCTATGGCGAAAACAGCAAGCTCACCGATATGCTTGAAGCAAAGTCGAGCTTTGACCGCAGTATCGAGCTTTCCGGCTTCTTCTCTCAGCACGATTTCTCTGATGAACAGAGAGCCGCTATTACTGCTATGTTCGTGGGTGATGTGACGAGAGGACAGATCGACAGCATTGACGAGACTTTCACCGTTGAGGATATTCAGGCATACGATGAAATACTGCATAATGCTTTGCAGGAATCCGATGTTGCAGACTTCCTGACTGCCCATAAGCAGACGGTCATTGACCGTGAGAACGCAAGCAGAGTTCCCACTGAGGAAGAAGTACTATTCCCGAAGGCTGACCTTGCGAAGTTCCTTGCAGAGCGTACTCTTTCTTCTGATGAATGGGAGGATATGGCTTACCCTCTGTTTGATAGCGGTTATCTCGATAAGCATAAGCCCAATGATAAGGCAGCTTTCGGCTATCATCTTTCTGAGCCTGCACTCTATGACCTTGCCCAGCGTTATCATGACGGTGAAGATATTCGCCGTGAGCTTGCCCTTGGTCTGTTAGAGGGCAGCGGAGCCGCAGATATTGAGTTCATCTTTGAACAGGGCGAGATCTCAGACCGCACATATTATTATGCCGAAAACCTCCGCCACTCCCTGCATACGGAGAGGACTGAGGACGGTTTTCAGTGCAGTTTCGGCGGTATGGAGCGTTTTGTTTCCTTTGAGGAGATCGGGCAGGCTTTCATTGACCGCACCCATGAGGAGTTCAATGACCTCACTTTCTGGTGGGTTCGTGACGATATGCTCGATGCTATCCCCGATATTTCCGATGAAAAGATCTCAGACCTTCTGACAGCGTTTGACGGCGCCGCTCTGCACGGTTGGGAGAACGGCGATAATATTCCGAAGCTCAACCGTATCAAGAAAGCTCTCCATGATATTCTCGGTGATGAAGTGCAGACCGAAAAGGCTTTTGCTATCATCGCAAAGGAAAAGTATCATGTGAGCTTTGATGCAGAAACACCCGAAAAGAAGCCGGATAGCCTTTCTTTCCATTTCGGCAAGGATAAGGGCGATGAATGGGTAAGCGAAAGTGACATCGTTCACGATTTTGCTCTTGCACACCCCGATTGCAGTTTTGCTCTCGGCAATGCTGTCCTTGAATATCTCGACGATAAACAGCACTCGGAGCGTAATATCCCTGAGCTGAAAGCGGGTTGGTACAAAAAGACCGATTTCAGCATTACTGCTGTCATCGGCGGTGAGGAGTTCAACTATGACGGCCGCTTTGATATTGGTGACGGCAAAGGTACGGGCGGCGGTTCACTGATCGACCATATCCGCACCTATAATGAGGGTATCCTCGGCTATACGCAGCACCCGTTCAATCAGCCGGAATATAAGGAAAGAGCGCAGAGAATGCTTGACATTTTCGTTCCTTTCCTTGAAACACATTCAGAGCTGACCGCAGAGGAACAGCGTATCTTCGATGATTTCAAGGCACAGCACCCGATCCGCACCTATGATGATATGGAAAAGGCTCAGGGTACTTTCAAGATCTATCAGCTTCCCAGCGGCGAAAAGTATCACGGTGTCCGCTTTGAGAGTATGGACAGGCTGAAAGCTGACGGCGTACAGCTCAACAAGGACGATTATGAGCTTGTCTATGAGGGCATTGTCGGAGAGTTCAGAGGTAATGCTACCCTTGAAGCACTCTATACGCAGTTCAATACTGATCACCCCGAAGATTTCAGAGGTCATTCTCTGTCTGTTTCCGATGTGATCGTCATTTCCGTTGACGGCAAGGATACAGCGTATTTCTGTGATAGCTTTGGCTTTACGGAAATGCCTGAGTTCTTCCGTGAAAAGGAACTTGTGCAGGAAAAGCCGGATACCGCAAAGGTGTCTGACCTTGCTGTCGGTGATACCATTCTGTATGAGGGAAAGCGCCGTGAGGTCGAGAGTATCAGCGATAAGAGCATTTCGCTGAAAGACCTTGACGCACCCGATTACGGCGGTATTCTGCTCGGTACTTCAGATGTGCTTGCCTATGAAGGTTGGCAGCAGGACATGGAGGAAAAGGGCTTTGAGATTCTGTCTAAGGCTGAAAAGCCTGCACCTGTTGTTGATGCTCCTGAACAGGCAGAGCCGGAGGACAAAGGTCCGGTATCGCTCCGCAAGGTCGGTGACTTCTACGAGATGCACGGCAAAAATGCGGAGATCGGTGCGGAAGTCCTCGGACTGCGTATGCTCTCCAAAAATGGGCAGCCTATGGTCGGTTTTCCGGCTCATGTCAAGGACGAATACTCCGACAAGCTGAGAGAAGCTGGATATACTGTCCTGATTGAACAGGCATTTGAGCTGAACCCTCCGAAGCGTGAAGCTGAGAAGCTCCAGACATTACAGCAGGTCGTTGACAAGTTCTTCGGGACTGACTGCGAATCTGCCGAAACGGAGCGTGGCACATGGAAACTGGCAATCGCTGACGGCGATAAGGTCGGTGAACTGTTCTATGACGGCGATCCCGTCTGCGGTATCTATAACCGTGGCGATAAAATGGAGATTGAGCCTTACCGTGAGATGACCACTTTCCCCGCACTCCTGCGTACTGCGATGCTTGAGCATAACCCCGACAAGCCCGTGGAGATCATGGACTTTCAGCATACTTTCGAGACTCCGCTTGATAAGGCAAAGTTCCTTATCAACGATTTTTGCGAAGCAGAGTACCGTGAGGGTGCTGATTTCTCCGATCTGCACAATGTCGGTCTTGCGTTTACCACTCTGACCGATGATGAGCTGCCCATTCAGGTGACGGCTGACCTTGTGGATTTCAAGATCACTCACGAATTTGACGGCGAGGTATTCGATACAGAGCAATTTGACAGTATCGAGGATATGATTGAGAACGGTCTGACTGACTTGGACTTCTCTGACCTTGTATCCGTTCCCGATGAGGTTATCGACAGGCACACTGGCAAGGACGAACAGACGGTTGACCTTATGAGTAATGCCGCCGATGTTTCTGATACTTCTTCTCCTGCGGAAGATGTGCCGTCTATTACGCTGAAATACAAGGGTGATGCCGAGAGCCTTGACGAGATCAAGGATAAGGCACTTTCCCTCGGAGCTACTGTTATCATTGATAATGCCGAGGGCGTTATCTCTATCGACACCTATGAAAACCATCATGCTGAGATCGACGGAGCCGCCTATGAGCTTGGTCTAATGGCAGTCGATGATGCTCCAACGGCTTCAGAGGATATTGACAAGCCCCTGTTCACCGATGATGCTGTTATTGAGGAAATTCAGCGGAGTCAGAACGATGATATTCCGTTTTGGGAGAAGCCCGATATTCAGGGCGAACAGCTTTCTTTGTTTGGCGATCCCGAACCGCTGACATCTTCAAAGCCGGCAAAAGAAAAGCCTAAGTCCGAGTTTGCAAAAGGTCCGGTGGTGGACGGTGTTCAGGTCTATGAAGCACTTGCCGCCGAGATCGACCGTGGAACTGGCTTTGTTCACGGCAAGCTCCGTGTGCAGGACTTCTACGAAGAAAAGCACCCGACTATCCAGCAGCTTGCCGATTTCTTAAAAAAGGAGTATGGCACAGGTGGACACAGCGGTGAGGGCAAGATCTCACTCGTTGACTACAATTTCCAAGGCATTACTTTCAGCTTTGAGAACGGCGAAAAATTCCGTCATTCGTGGTACAATGTCGCAACAATGACCGAATCACGGCTCAGGGACGATACCTACCTTTCTGCTGAACAGAAAGCTGAGAGGGCCGCACTCAAAGCGGAAAAGGCTGAGGAGCAGAGCCACAAGATCGTGGAAGTCGGTGACCGATTTCGTCACAAGATTACTGGCGAGGTTTCTGAGGTTATTTCGCTGACGGGCGCACTCCCGTTCTATTCGGACGATTGCACCATTCAGCGTGAAAGCAGCGGTTTCGCTGTGACGGAGAATATCTCCTATGATAAGCTCCTGAACAGCGGTATGTATGAGTATATCGGCAAGGCTGAACCTGAAAAGGAGCAGTCTGCACCCGTGAAGCCTGAAAAGGCTGAGGTCACACCCGATAACTCTGCGGTCGCTCCCGAAGCAGAAAAGCCCGAAATCCCTACCGTAAAGAACCTGTCTCAGCTCAAAAAAGCGATCAAGCCGGGAATGATGTTTGAAATCAGCGATCATCTTCGTCCTGAATGTATTGGAGAGCGCAGAATCGTCACGGGTGTAAGCACCGTTGATTTTACTTCCCGAAAGCTCGATGAAAATGGAGAGCCTACGGGCAAAGACCTCCACATGGAGTTTGACCGTGCGAAGAACTGGACTTTTAACGGCGGTGAGCTGACTTCTCGGCTTGACAACGGCGATATGCTCATGAGCTTTCATTTCATTGACAGCTTGGAGCGTGAGCAGACTGCTCAGGCTGAAAAAGAGCCTGAGATTGTTCCTGTGGTCGATGCTCCTGCACCGGAAGTAACTGCACCCGATAAGGGCGAAAACTTCACGATCACCGATGATAACCTCGGTGACGGCGGAGCTAAGACAAAATTCCGTGCGAATGTTGATGCGATCAAAACGCTGAAAACACTTGAACGGGAGAAGCGTCCTGCAACTGCTGAGGAGAAGGAAACCCTGTCGAAATATGTCGGCTGGGGCGCTTTGGCAAAGGCTTTTGACAAGGACGATCCGAAGTGGGCCGCAGAGTATAAGGAGCTTTCCGAGCTGCTGACTCCGCAGGAGTACGCTCAGGCTCGTTCAACGGTCAATGATGCTTTCTATACCTCTCCTACGGTTATTGACGGTATCTATGAAGCTCTCGGCAATTTCGGATTTGACGGCGGTAAAGTGTTAGAGCCTGCAATGGGTATCGGCAACTTTTTCGGCAGAATGCCCGAAGATATGCAGTCGCACTCTCAGCTCTACGGCGTGGAGATCGACTCGCTGTCCGGCAGGATCGCTCAGGCTCTCTATCCCGATGCAGATATTGCAATTCAGGGTTTTGAGCAGAACCGTTTTCAGAACGGCTGCTTTGATGTGGCTGTCGGCAATGTTCCGTTCGGTGAGCTTGGTTTCCGTGATACCGTCCATGATACTACGAAACTTCACGATTTCTTCTTTGCAGAAGCACTCGACAAGCTGAAAGACGGCGGAATCATGGCATTTGTGACCTCGGCAGGCACACTCGATAAGCGTGATGAGAGTGTCCGCCAGATGTTGGCTGATAAGGCTGACTTCATCGGTGCGATCAGACTTCCGGGCGGTAAGAACGGTGCATTTAAGGATAACGCCGGAACAGAGGTCACAACTGACATCATCTTCCTGAAAAAGCATGAGGGCAAGTCGCTTGCCGAAATGTCCGATATTCCCGATTGGGTGCATATCGGTGAAACGGCTGACGGTCTGCCTATCAACAAATACTTTGAACAGCACCCCGATATGGTGCTTGGTACGGTGGTCGAGGGCAACAAGCTCTACGGCAGCGGTACAATGGTTGTCGCTGAGGACGGTTTTGACCTGAAATCAGCCCTGCACGAAGCGGTAAGTAAGCTGTCTGCGGAGATCGGTCACGATATTGGCAGAGATGTATATGCTAAGACGGCTGACGGTGTGCAGGTGCAGATTCCCTCTAAACTGCGTAATTACAGCTTTTTCCTTTCGGACGATCAGGTGTTCTTCAAAAAGAATAACGCTGCCTGTGAGTTTCGTTTCGATAAGGGTACTGCACAGCACAAGCGTTTTACTGCTTTTATTGAATTGCGTGACCTCACCCGTGAGCTGATCGAAGCGATGGAGCTTGATAAACCTGACAGCGTTATCAAAGATTTGCAGGCAAAGCTGAATGTTGCATACGATGATTTCTATAAAAAATTCGGACTTATCCACTCTCAGACCAACAAGCGCTATTTTGCGGAAGATGTTTCATATAACCTTGTGGCAGGACTGGAAAAGAGCTATGATAAGACTAAGCTCCTTGAAAAGTCTGATATTTTCACAAAGCGGACTATCGTGCCGCCGAAGGCTGTGGAACACGTTGACACGGCACTTGAAGCTCTGACACTCTCCATTGCTGAGAAAGCACGGGTTGACTTTGAATATATGGGAAAGCTCACCGGAATGAGTGAGGACGAGCTGAAGCACGACCTTACTGGCGAGATCTTCAAAATTCCCCATACGGTAAACGACTATCAAACGGCTTCGGAGTATCTTTCGGGCGATATTCGCAAGAAGCTCCGAGAAGCTGAGGAGATCGCTGAGTATGATCCCGACTTCAATATCAATGTATCAGCTCTGAAACAAGCTATGCCCGAACCGCTGAAAGCCGGAGATATTGACATTAAGCTCGGCGCCGCTTGGCTTGATCCGAAATACTACGAACAGTTCATGTATGAGCTGTTGCAGACTCCGGCATATCAGCGAAGTGACAGTCCGTCTGCACGTTGGAACAAGTCTGCTATCGTCGGCGTGGAATACTCCGTTCACGCTAACTCTTTCCATGTAAGCAACAAATCTTCCGACAGGTCGGTGCTTGCGACTCAGAAGTACGGCACACACAAGATGAACGCTTATGACATCTTTGAGCATTTGCTGAATCTGCAAGAGCCGAAGGTCTACAAGACGATCGAAGTGCCGGACGGCTTGGGCGATACTAAGGAAAAGCGTGTGGTGGATATTGATGCTACCCGTGTGGTACAGCGCAAGGCTGACGATATTCGCAAGGCTTTCAAGGCGTGGATCTTCAAAGATCCGCAGCGCCGTGAAGCTATTGTGGAGCGTTATAATGAGCTGTTCAATAGTATCCGTCCCCGTGAGTTTGACGGTTCGGCTCTTTCTTTCCCGATGATGACTGCGGACATTCATCTGCACGATCATCAGAAAAATGCTATCGCTCATGCAATGTTTGGCGGTAATACGCTGTTTGCTCACTGTGTCGGTGCGGGCAAGACTTTTGAAATGATCGCTACTGCTATGGAAAGCAAGCGTTTGGGACTTTGTACTAAGAGCCTGTTTGCTGTGCCGAATCATCTGACGGAGCAGATCGGTGACGATTTCCAGAAGCTCTATCCGGGTGCTAACATTCTTGTTGCGACCAAAAAGGACTTCAAGAAAGAGAACCGACAGCAGTTATTCGCTAAGATCGCCACAGGCAACTACGATGCAGTTATCATCGGTCACTCTCAGCTTGGCAAGATTCCTGTTTCTAAGGAGAGACAGGTCATGACCATTCAGACGCAGATCGACGATATTCTGCAAGGCATTGAGGAACTGAAAAAGAGCGAAGGCTCAAAGTTCCAGATCAAGGCTATGGAGCGTACCCGTAAGAGCCTGCAAAAGCAGCTTGACAAGCTCGAAAAGGCTAATCAGGACGATACGCTGACCTTTGAACAGCTCGGAATCGACCGTCTGTTCATTGACGAAGCCCACGAGTTCAAAAATCTGTTCGTCGCCACAAAATTGCAGAATGTAGCCGGAATTTCCAATTCGGCTTCACAGAAAGCACTTGATCTTTTCCTCAAATGCAGATACCTCGATGAAAAGACAGGCGGCAAGGGCGTTATCTTTGCAACTGGCACACCTCTCAGCAACAGTATTACAGAGCTGCACACCATGATGCGTTACTTGGAGTATGACTTCCTGCGTGACCACGGCTTACAGCACTTCGACAATTGGGTTGCGGTGTTCGGTGAGCAGAAAACAGACTATGAGTTAAAGCCTGCGGGCAATGGCTTCAAGGAGCGCACCCGTATCGCAAACTATACAGGTCTGCCTGAACTGATGAGTATGTTCAAGCAGGTCGCTGACATTCGTACCGCCGATACGCTGAAACTTGATGTGCCTGACTGTGATTATCAGGTGGTTCAGGTCGAAGCTACTCCTTTTCAGCAGGAGCTTGTTCAGGAGCTTGCCGACAGAGCTGATGCTATCAACGCAGGAAATGTTGATCCCACGATCGACAATATGCTCAAGATTACGTCGGACGGAAGAAAGCTCGGTCTTGATCCTCGTCTGATTGATCCGTCATTTGAAAATAATCCCGATACAAAGCTCAACCGCTGTGTAGAGAATGTTGCCCGTATCCACGCTGAAACGGCTGAGGACAGACTCACGCAGATCATCTTCTGTGATTTGGGCGTTCCTCACAAAGCAGCAGGAGAAGCAGAGGTCGAGGGCGAAGATGCCGACGATGTGAAGGATAAGAAGTCTATCGCTGAGGTCGAGTCTCTTGAAGAAGAATGCGACTTCTGCGTGTATGATGATATTCGTGATAAGCTAATCGCAAGGGGTATCCCTGCGGAGGAAATCGCATATATCCACGATGCGAAAACCGAACAGCAGAAAGCTGACCTCTTTGATAAAGTCCGCAGCGGAGAGATCCGTGTACTGCTCGGCTCAACCGCCAAAATGGGTACGGGTACGAATGTCCAGAAGAAGCTGATCGCAGTCCATGACCTCGATATTCCGTGGAGACCGGCTGATCTGGAACAGCGCGCCGGAAGAATTATCCGTCAAGGCAATGAAAACAAGCAGGTGCAGATATTCCGCTATGTTACCAAAGGCACATTCGATGCTTATTCCTATCAGACTTTGGAGAACAAGCAGAAATTCATCTCTCAGATCATGACAAGTAAGACTCCTGCGAGAAAGTGTGAAGATGTGGACCAGCAGGCACTCACTTATTCCGAGATCAAGGCTCTCTGCACAGGCGATGAGCGTATCAAGGAAAAGCTGATGCTTGAAAATGAAGTGAAGGAACTGAGGGTACTCGCTGCGGAACACCGCAACACGGTATTTGAAATGGAGGACAAGATCGCTCGTTTCCCTGAACAGGAACAGAAACTTACTGCGATTCTTGCTGATCTCCATACAGATCGTGAAGCACTCCGCAAGCTCCCGATTGATCCCGAACGCAAACTGCCCGTATTCAAGATCACCATTGGTGAAACTGAGTACACCGATAGAAAAGAAGCTGCTAAGGCTCTTGAAGATGCTGTGTTGGCTATCAAATATGCCGATACTCCCGTGAAAGTCGGCTCGTTCCAGGGCTTTGACCTGAGCGTTACAGTAAACAGCAACATGATGGGCGGCGGTATGTCGGCTGGCCTGCAAGGTGCCGCTTCACATACCACGAAGCTGATCGAGAGTTTTGCCCACAACTTGAATCGTCTTGAAGCTGCCCTCTACAACATCGACGGCAGAATCGAGAGAACGCAGGATAACCTCGCAAAGCTCAGGCTTGACCACGCAGAAGCGCAGAAGATCGTAGCAGAGCCGTTCCCCCAGCAGGAGGAGCTTGAAACTAAGGAGCAAAGGCTGAAAGTCGTAACTGATGAGCTGAATCAGGCGGCTATCGAAGCAAAGAAGAACGCTCCGAAGCGTGAAAAGACTTGCTACTTTGAGAGGGCGAAGATGAAGCGTGATGCCGCAAGGCTCGGCAAAAAGCCAAAAACGACGAAGGACCAGACAAAGGGCAGGAGCAAGAAGCAAGAAATTGAATAAGCAACTATAAGATTATTCTAAGTAAGTATGCATCCCAATAAGTGAAAAATGATATAATTCACATTATTGGGATGCAATTTCTATCTTGACAGAAAGAAAAAAAAGATGTATAATATATACAATGGGGTTTGTGTACCCTTTTGATGTTTTCAAGTTATAATCCACACAAGTTGGCTTGTGTAAAATATTACTTAAATACAATGCGAGGAAAGGAATTATCATGGCAAATAAAGAGAAAATGGTCCCTCCTACATTAGAAATGATTCAGGGCAATCCGTACAATTATACTTTTGATGAAGTAGCCAAATGTATGGGAGAAGAACGAGCTAAGTCTTTATTCAAAACCTTGTATAAAAATGGCGTAAGTCCTAAAAATCAAACTATGACTATAAAAGACATATATGTAGGGGGAGATACTACAAAGTATGCTTTTGAATTACAAGATGGCTACTGCATTGAAACAGTATGCATTAAAAGAAGGACTGGCAATACGGTATGCGTTAGCACTATGGTCGGTTGTCCGGTGGGGTGTATTTTCTGTGCATCAGGAAAAAATGGATTTATTCGCAATCTTTCACCAGCTGAAATAGTTCAGCAAATCGTTCTTTTGAAAGAACGTGTCAACAGAATCGTTTTTATGGGGATGGGAGAACCTCTCTTTAATTATGATAATCTGATTAAAAGTATTCATATACTTCGTGATCGCAATGGACTTAATTTTCCTACAGATGGCATAAATGTATCGACTGTTGGACCAGTTGAACAGTTGAAGCGACTGAGAGAGGAGCATTTAAAGATTCAGTTTACACTCTCTCTTCACGCAACGGATCAAGCAACTAGAAACATGATTATGCCGCACATGAAATCCAATAGCATTCATAGTGTTGTCGAAGCTGCGCTTTCCTATTCTGAACGACATAACAGAAAGATTACCATTGCATATCTGCTCGCTCCTGGAATTAATGATAGGGCTTCAGACGTAAGACAACTTGGTAAATGGTTTAGAGGAAAAAATGTACTGATTAATCTTTTACAATATAATGAAACTGCCTGTAAGAGAATCAAACGTCCTAACAAGCAACAATTGGTTGCATTTAAGATTAGACTAGAGGAGGCTGGCTTGGAAGTAAAACTTCGGGAATCAAGAGGTAATAGAATAAAAGCTGCCTGTGGTCAATTAGTAAGTGATTATAATAAAGGGAACGACGCTCCTACGTCTGATTCACCAGAAAAGATGTCGCCTGTGATACACAAGCTTTCTGACAATAAAGCTGATACAACAAGAGGGATAAGAAAAGAAAAACGTCACCCTTTTGCAAAACATAAAGCCAAAAGGAAACGTAAGAAAAACTAATGATGAATTATCCCTCTAACCATTGTTGACTATTCTTTTAATGGTTATCGTTTGCGCTCACCATAATACTATGACGCACGGACGCACCTATGTATGCGCCCGTGCTAACCATAACATGAAAGGTGGGTGTACTGCCTTTCCTTTGCACGGCAGTAGGTGTGTCTCTACAATGACAATATAATGCAATTATTTTTGTGTATAAAAGGAATAACCATATTATTTTATGTGGAGGGATAATATGAGGCTGGCAGATATGCATATTCATACTACTTTTTCGCCCGACGGAAAGTCATCTATGGAAGAGCAGTGTATAAAAGCCATAGAGATTGGGATTCCAATTATTTGTTTTACGGATCATGTAGATTTCAATTCTTCTGAAATAAATGTGGGAAGAATAATTAATAAAGCTTCTACAAATTTTGATGTGTCAGAATATTTCTATGAAGTGAATAGGCTAAGACGTATTTATAACTCCATTCAGATTTTGATTGGGATTGAATTCTCCGAGCCACATCTATTCCCTACTGAATTCGAGGATTACAGTTCTATGCCTTTTGATTATATTCTAGGAAGCATTCATCATTGCTATGGTTCTGTTTTTCCAGGTGCAAAAAACATAGAGGAATCAAAAGCGATTGATGAATACTATAATCTTATGTTAAAATCAATTCAGACCTGCGAGTTCCAGGCGATGGCACATATAGATTTTCCCAGACGTTATTTTGATAATTGGAACGTCAGTGATACTATCATGGATGAAATATTAAATGCTATGATTAATAAAGACATTATTCTTGAAGTTAATACGTCTTCCATCATGAATGCTTCTGACGAACCGCTGCCTCGATACAGTATCATTGATCGATATGTTCAGCTTGGAGGACGTAGGGTTGTATTAGGATCCGATGCACATATTAGTGTTAAACTTGGAAATGCATTTAGTAGTGTTGTTAGAAAACTACCGAATACTTGCGTTATAGGGTATTTTAAGAACAGGGTGTTTTATGAACTGTAATATAATAAAATGATAAGGGAGATTAAAAATGAAAGAATTGGTAAGTGTTATTATCCCTTTTTATAATGAAGAACAGTATATAGGAGATTGCCTAATATCGCTTATAAAGCAGACATATAAGAACATTGAGATTATTTGCGTTGATGATGGTTCAACCGACAATGGGGCAATGATAGTCAAAGCAATACAACAGTCTGATAGCCGTATTTCTTTAATTCAACAAGAAAATATGAATGCAGGAACAGCGAGAAATGTAGGTTTTTCTAAAGCAAAGGGTGAGTATGTCCTTTTCTTAGATTCTGATGATTTCTTTTCTCCATTAATGGTCGAGCGTATGTTAAACAAAGCATTAAGTACAAACTCTGATATTGTATTTTGCACAGGATATGGTTTGAATGTGATAACTAAAGAAACATATATGATGCCTCCTGTTGGTAAAGACAATGCCTCGTTTCCAAATAAAGAAGTATTTTCTTCCGCTGACACAACTGACGGTATATTTCAGTTATCTGTTACATGGGCTTGGGATAAGATGTATAGAACTGATTTTATACGTAAAAATGATATTTTCTTTCAAGGGACAAAAGTGTGTAATGATCTGGTTTTTGTTTGCTTATCATACTTGTTCAGCGAAAGAATCACATCCGTGAATCAGCATTTTATATGTCATAGAACAAATATAGCTTCATCTTTGTATTCTGCTGGTGAACGCAACTGGAAGTGTTTGTTTGAAGCACTTTCAGAGTTAGAAAACAGATTGATCTGCGAGGATTTATATAATAAACATAGAATTAGTTTTCTCAATCTGGTTGTCGAAAATATAGTTTATTATCTGCTTATGAGATTTACAGATGGCAATTGTTTCAACTCGTTTTACACATATTACAAAAATAATGTAAGTGATCATTACAATTTCATGCAGTACCCTAAAGAGATTTACAGAGATGACTTTGCTTATAATATCATCAAATCTTTAGAAAATGATAGCAAAGATTCTTTTTTATTAAACTGTATCCATTTGTTAAATGCTAAACAATCCGAAGCATTACGAGTATCAAATTCAAAAAAATGGTGTCTTCCATATGATCTGATTGTGAATAAAAAGAAAATTATAATTTGCGGTGAAAATGACGCATCTATATCTTTTTTTCAGCAAATAACAAATAGTAATCTAAATTCTGTTTGCTCGATTTTAAGTTTAAGAGATATATTTGATGTAGAAAATGAAACCAGCATTTCATTCGACATATTTTATGAAATTGATTTGATTATTATTACTTATGAAGACTTTAATGTTTTTCATAGATGCAGTAATTATTTTCTCTCATTAGGAATCGACAAATCAAAAGTCGTTTGGATTAATGCGTTATACTCTGATGAGTGGATAGCAGACTATATATTAAGAAAGGATAATGATGACAGCATCATTAATTATTTCAAATGAGAATTTTAACATTTCTGAACGTTAGTAATCGTTCTCGTATGCAAGCTGATTCAGGCTATATTTTTTATAATCTTCTATCTCCATATTTTACGAAGCAGAATAGTTTTTACTTTGCCTCACCTGAGCCACTGTCCGATTGTAACTGTATTCACATAAATAAAGAATTCGGATTTAATAAATATGAAGTTAGGTTTTCTTTTGATTGGTCAAAAGTAATGGAGATAATATCAAAAGTATCTCCTGATGTTCTTATCGTAAATCAGGTAGAACAAGTTCCTCACTACAAGGCAATTATTCAAGCTCTTGGAATAAATGTGTCAATTGTATCTTATGCACATTATATTCCATATCTTTTTGTAAACAATGTCTTTCAATACGATGAGTCTCTTAATAATGGTGGAATCGGCTTTTCAGTATGCATGAGTTTTTTATCTGGGTTGGAGATGTCTGATGTGGTATTTACTCACAGTCAAACCTCAAAGGATTACTTGAGAAAACTCTATGCTAAGTATTCTATTCATTTTTGTGAGGAAAAATTCAAAATTAATCCTCCTCCGTATGATCCCTTTTTACTTGACAACAATACGCAATGTTCAAAAAGAATAATATACAATCACAGATTATATAGGCATTACGGAACTGATTTCCTTTTTAATCTTGCGAAAGCCATTACCTCAAAATACAATAAGATTGAGGTTGATGTGTTCGATGTTTTAGGCGAAAGAACCGCTATTCAAAAGAGAATGGATCCCTCTGTTGATATTGCTAGAGAAACACTTTCTAAGATTAATGGTGTCAAATTAATAAACGATACTCATAAAAGAGCCAGATATTATGAATGCTTAAAAGGTGCTTTGTTTTCAATTGCTCCATATCGTCAAAACTGCATTTGGGCTATGTCATGCATCGATTCGTTAGGAATGGGAGTTCCGGTAATTGCACCAGATGTTGCATGGTTTAGCGAGTTTATCCCAAAAGACTTGCGCTATTCGTCTATTGATGAAGCAATGGATATAATAGATAAACTGATAAATGATTCTGATTTTTGGAGGAAAAAATCTGCTCAAGCAAATAAACTAATATCATCACTATCTCCTGAATCAATTGCTAATACATTCTTGGATGAATTTTATAAATTGATTCTTTAAGGTGGTCTTGTTACGAAAGGGTGTTTTGTATGGATAACATTAGCTCAAATACAATCGATGATTTGATCAGCAATAGAAAATACTTTGCTCAGATAACTCAAGAGTTTTTAAAAACAATTTCGCTTGAGAGAATCCCGCTTTTTTCAAGCATCGAAATAGAAACTATGAATAGATGCAATGGAAAATGCACATTTTGTCCTGTAAATCACGATATAGATCCTCGAAAATTCTCAAGGATGAGCGAACCCCTTTTTCAAAAGATTATTGATGAATTAAAAACACTCAATTATAGTGGTAGACTAGCTCTGTATTCAAATAATGAGCCTTTTTTGGATGTTAGAATAGAAGATTTTGCTCGATATGCTCGTTCGGCATTACCTAGAGCGTGTATATATATATATACTAATGGCACGGTTTTGAATAAAACTCGTTTAGAAAGAATTCTTCCGTCATTAGATTATATGATTGTAGATAATTATGATGATAACGGTATCATTACGGATAGTATTCGTCAGCTTATTGAGAGTTGTAAGTCTAATACTGAATTTAGCAAAAAAGTAAAAATATCTATGCGCAAACAAAATGAAGTGCTATTCTCTCGTGGTGGAAATGCGCCTAACAAAAAAATTGTGCAACCACTTCAAATGTCGTGTATCTTACCTTTTAAGCAGATTATTATACGTCCCGATGGTAAACTTAGCCTATGTTCTAACGATGCTTTAGGAAAGTACACTTTAGGAGATATTACAACACATTCACTGGTTGAATGCTGGACTTCTATGGAATATATGTCAGTTCGTAAGAAAATCATGTTAGGACGCTCAGAATGTGAGTTGTGCAGGGCGTGCGATTCTTTATATAATCCCGCTGATTATTGATTACAATAAAGTCTATGGTAAAAATACATAATCATAAAAGAAAGGGCTAATATGATGAGCGAATATATTTTAAGTATCAATCCTTGTGTTCATGGTCTTAATTATCACGATCCTTCCGTTGCCATTATTTCCGAGGGGAAAATTTTATTTGCTATTGAAGAAGAAAGGTTAAACGGCATAAAAGGTTCAAAAGGCATATTTCCCGCGAAAGCAATAAAATATGCACTTGATTATTGCAGAATTAAAGAGAGTGATATTACCGGAATCGCAGTCGGATACGATCCAATGTTGTGGCAAGAAAGAAAAGAAACTGAATTGCTATCTATATTGAGAAAAAATACAACTACAGGGAATGGTAGTCTTGTTTTTGACACTAATAGAGTATTCAATGATTTGATAAACTCTGATTTATTTCATCGATATGAGTTCTTTAGTGACCGTACCCAAGTATGCAATTACCTGCGTGAACAATGCGGCTTTTCTAATAAGATTAGAATCGAATTCTTTCCCCATCATTTATCACATGTCGCATCAAGTTATGAAGTATCAGGGTTTGATTGTGCAACAGGCATTGTAATTGATGGAATTGGTGAGGTTGCCACTACATCTATATGGGAAATAAACGGGAATGAGTATAAATTAATTAAGCAAATTGATTATCCTAACTCTTTAGGCTATTTTTATGCTGTGGCTACGAAATTCTTAGGCTTTGAGCCTTGGCATCACGAAGGAAAAACAATGGCGTTAGCTGCTTATGGTCATAAAAATTCCATGATAGATCAAAAATTAAGTACACTTTTTTCGATTAAAGAAGGTATTTATGATTGCTCGGAATTCATATATAGAAATTCAGCTTTGTTTTTAATGGTAGACATGGATAAAGCTATTGCTGAATTGGAGCAATTATTTGGAGTTAAAGCGAGGGATCACAGTGAACCAATTAGTGACTTTCACATGGATTTTGCGTTTGCAGTTCAAATGCTTCTCGAAAATAGCGTCATAAGTGTGGTGAATTATGGTATAGAAAAGACTGGAATAACGCAAGTATGTGCTTCCGGTGGAATTTTTATGAATTGTAAGATGAATATGGTAGTGAGAGAACAATCTAAAGCATCTGATTATTTCGTTCAACCACTTGCTGGTGATTTAGGACTTGTTCTCGGTTCAGGCTTGTTATTGTCAAGTAGTAAATATACAAGTGAATTTTATAGTGTGTCATTAGGACCGGATTTTTCCGATGAATACATTGAATCAATTTTGAAAAAGTCTGGTTTAAAATATATGAAGAGCCCTGATATCGCATATGATGTAGCAAAATTACTCTCTGAAAACAATATAGTATGTTGGTTTGAGGGACGTATGGAGATGGGAGCGCGAGCTTTAGGCAATCGTTCTATTTTAGCAAATCCTAGGGATGCTCAAATGTCTGATAAAATCAATGAACTAGTGAAACATAGAGAGGTTTGGAGACCATTTGCATGTTCTATACTTGAAGAATACTGTGAGGAAGTTCTTGAAAACTATCATTGCCAGAAAAGATACCCCTTCATGATCGAGGCATTTTGAGTTAAAGATAATTGGAGAGATAAAATCCCCGCAGTGATTCATAGGGCAGATTACACTACGAGACCACAAACAGTTAGCTGTAAAACTAATCCACTATACTATGATGCTATAAAACACTTTTACGAAATAACAGGTTGTCCATTGGTTCTTAACACTTCATTCAACGACAAGGGGCAACCAATAATAATGTCGCCTGAATTAGCCGTTGATTTTATCAAAAAGAATCCTGTTGATGTTTTGGCTATTGGCAATTATTTGGTGATTAACAAATAGTTATCATGCCGTGATCTATAATAATGTTTTGATATGGGGGGGCGTTTTGATGTTAGAAGGTAGACTCTTGTTAATTAATCCTTGGCAGACGTATGAAAAAAAACTCGAATCCGAATACCAATCATATATTCCATATGGTTTGGCTTGTATAGCTGCAATTGGTGAATCCGAGTCTTTTATCACTAGAATTGTTGATTGCCTTGAGGATGAAACAACAACTGAAATTGGGGATAAGGTTAGATATGGGAAAACGCCAGCAGAGGTTGAGAAAATAATCAAAGAGTTTAAACCTGATATTGTTGGAATTAGTGCAACTTTTAGTATGTTTGAAAAGGATGCAACAGAAGTCGCAAATATGGTTAAAAAAATAGATTCCTCTATAATCGTAATTCTTGGTGGAGTAACTGCAACTCTTCCAGAAATTTATATATCGCTTCTTCATAATAATGATGTATATGATATTATGTCTAGGGGTGAAGGAGAATACACTTTTATAGATCTTTTACGTAACTATAATAAAAAAGAAAAGAAAATAGATAATTTATCATCGATAAAGGGAATAGCATATAAAGAGAATGGCGATATCATTGTGACAGATGATAGACCATTTATTGAAGATCTAGATACGTTGCCTTTTCCTGCTCTCCATTTACTAAATCTTGACAAAGTATTCAACAATAAATATTATTCAAGGTGGAGAAATAATCCTAGTAATAAAAGAACAATTCCTATTTTTACTAGTAGAGGCTGTCCATTTAATTGTTGCTTTTGTAGCGTACATAGTCAAGTAGGATATAGACATAGGACGTATAGCATAGAGTATGTTATTTCACTAATGAAAAAATGTATTTTTGATTATGGAATTAATCATTTTCATTTTGAAGATGACAATTTAACGCTTGATATTGAAAGAGCAAAACGTTTGTTTAAGGAAATAGCTAAACTAAATATTACTTGGGACACTCCTAACGGAGTGAGAGCGGATAGAATAGACGACGAAATGGTACAGCTTATGATTGAATCCGGCTTAACTAGCTTATCCATAGCAGCAGAATCAGGAAATGAGCAAGTTCGTATGAAGATAATACATAAGAATTTGAAAACTGAAAGTATTATTAATGCCGTCAGAATATGTGATAAATATGACTTACCATGTATAGTTTTTTTTGTATTAGGTTTTCCAGGTGAAACTATGGAGAATATTGAAGACACTGTCAGATTTGCGAAAGAAATAACTAATAAATACAACACAATAAATATGATTTTTATTGCCAATCCACTGCCAGGTACCGAACTAAGCAAAATATCTGCTGAGAACGGATACTTTGAGAAAGAAATGACTAATTCTGACTACTTTGTAGCTATTAGAGCTAATCAATCATCTATGATTAAAACGCCAGAATTTGACAAGAAGAAAATATTCTTGTTGTTAAAGCAGGAATTAGATTCACCTGAATACTCTGTACACAATATAGCCCAGCCTATGTTTTGGGCAAATACACTAATCGCTAATCAGAGAGCAAAAAGAGTTTTTCCTCGGATGTCTAATAAAAAAGTAAATTGGGAATGGATAGGAGAATAATATGGCGTTATCTATAATCATCCTTACACATAATTGTTATTCAAAAAAAGGAGGATGCATAGAAACTGTTTTATTGTCGATTTTAAATCAGTCATACACTCAATATGAAATCATTGTTATAGACAACAACAGTGAGTTAGTAAACTTTCAAAAACTCCATGTATTTACCAATTCAATTAAATCAAAATGCGATCTTCAAGTAATCCGTAATAGTCAGAATAATATTTCGATCGGTCGAAATATCGGAGTAAAAAAAGCAAAATATGAAACGCTTATTTTTTTAGATGACGATACAGTATTAATAGATAATAATACCTTGTTTCTGATTTCAGAATTATCCCAAAAGAGTATCTATGGTTATTCAGCTATTAGATATTGGACAAAACTTGGATGGTATGAAAAAAACAAGCACGTTATTGATGATAACATGGTAAATGGCTTACGAGATCATTACGGAATAGATTATTCATTGCCAGATCCTAGTATAAGAGATAAAGAAAACAACAGGCATCTTATAAGAACATATATAGGAAACTTTGGATTTGTGAATCGAAATGCTTTTATAGAAATTGGAATGTGGGATAGTTCTTATACTGGATATGGAGTGGAAGACGATGCTGCCGCTTTTGCTCTTTTCTCTGCTTATGGTCGCCCAACGCTACTGACAGAAATTGAAGTGGTTCATATTACTCATAGAATAAGTAAAGCAAACCTTAATGAGCTATCATTGAATCGTCAAAAGTTTGATTATTATTTAAAATCTAAGGGGATTAAAGAGTTTCATGTTGGGAGGTTACTGTATTGCGAACCAAATGTGATAGAGTATGTCGAATGATTCTCTTTTGTCCTATTATCGGAGGTACTTATGCAGTTACAAGCCAAAAAGATAAGTATAACTATAAAAAAAGACGATCGAGTAATAATTGAAGATTTTTCATATGTTCTTAGAGCGAACGATAAAACAGTTATTATTGGAGAAGAAGGTAATGGAAAATCAACAATTCTCAAATTACTCTATTCTGAAAGCCTTATTAAGGACTACGCATCTTTTTCGGGAGAAATAGTTAGAGACGGTAAATTTGGCTATCTCCCACAATTCCTCTCAAAGGAAGATAGTGAAAAAAGTGTTGTTGAGTTTCTTGAAGATACTGATTATTATTCCAATTATAATTATGTTAATGATTTAAATCTCGATTATGATCTTATAATCTCAGATCGGCTATTATCAACGCTATCTGGCGGAGAGAAAATTAAGATTCAACTTTTAAAGTTATTATGCGAATATCCTGACGCACTTTTTTTAGATGAACCTTCAAATGACTTAGACATTGATACTCTTAGTTTCTTGGAGTCATTTATTATAAACAGTTCAATTCCAATTATTTTCATTTCTCATGATGAACAATTAATTGAACATTCTGCTAATACAATCATTCACGTAGAGCAGTTGATTCGTAAGACAAAAAGTAAAATAACGATTTCCCGCCTTTGCTACAAGGAGTATTTAGATAGTAGGAATCTATCATTTTTGCATCAGACACAAATTGCAAAAAAAGAACGAAGTGAATATAAGAAGAAGCGCGAAAGATTACTTCAACTATTTGAAAAAGCACGTAATAACGGCGGGTGGAGAAATTCTGATGGTACTCCTTCATCAGATGGTCACGCCAAAAGAAGTATGCAGGCTATTAAAGCAAAAGAGAAAAGAATGGAGCGTGAGAGCGAGGAGTTTACTGAGATACCGGATCGTGAAGATGAAATTATCACAAGATTTGACAGCACTATATCTATACCTAAACAAAAAATAATTTTGGATTATACTATAGACTCTTTATCTGTTGATGATAAGATTCTTGTACATAATATCAAGCTAAAGGTGGTTGGAAATCAACATATTTGTATAATTGGCTCAAACGGAATAGGAAAATCCACTCTGTTAAAGGAGATATGGAAACTTCTTGCTAAAAGGACGGATATTAAGGTGGGATATATGCCTCAAAACTATGAAGATGTCTTAGATTTCAGTCAAACACCAACTGAGTTTTTAGAATCTCAGTATGACAAAGAGGAACAAACTCGTGCAAGAATGTTTTTAGGAAATATGAAATTTACCGCAGACGAGATGCTGCATAAAATTTCAGAATTAAGCGGTGGTCAAAAAGCAAAGTTGATTTTTTTGAATATGGTACTTAAAAAATGCGATGTGCTTATTCTGGACGAACCAACAAGAAATTTCTCGCCACTCTCATCTCCCGTTGTATGTAAAGCTCTTATGAATTTTGGAGGGACTATTATAAGTATATCACATGATAGACGTTATTTAAACGATGTTGCTGATATAGTATATGTATTATCGCCTACAGGATTAACCTTGCTTTAAGTATTATTTTTGAAATGGAGGTAATACGATGAAAATAACAATAATTGGAGCGGGGTATGTTGGATTATCTCTTGCAATGCTTCTGTCATCCGATAACGAAGTAACAATTGTAGATAAAGATGAGAAAAAAATCAAGATGATTAATGATGGGGTATCTCCATTAAGAGAAAGTGATATAATAAAAGCATTTGCTGAAAATAAAGATAGTATAATTGCTACTTCATCTATAGAAGAACCTCTGATTAATGCAGACTTGATTATTATAGCCGTTTCAACAGACTTCAATAATGAATTGAATCGATTTGAGCTTCATAATGTTGAATCTATTATAAATGATGCTTATCAAGTAAATACTAATGCAACTATAGTAATTAAGTCAACTATTCCTGTTGGATTTACAAATGAAATATGCCATAAATATAATGGTACATCTAATTTACTATACTGTCCAGAGTTTCTTAGAGAAGGTAAGTCGCTCCATGATAATTTATATCCGAGTCGAATAATTATTGGAACAAAAACTGGAGATCTTCGAAATGCTGAAAAAGCATCTGCATTTGCAGATGTACTTAAGCAAAGCGTATTATCTGACAATGTTCAAGTGTTATTTATGGGTTATTCTGAAGCGGAATCTGTAAAACTATTCTCCAATGCCTTTCTAGCTCTTAGGGTGGCATTTTTTAATGAACTCGATATGTTTGCAGAAACTAAGGGATTCAATACCAAAGAAATCATAGAGGGTGTATGCTTAGATTCACGAATAGGGATGTTTTATAATAATCCTAGTTTCGGATATGGAGGTTATTGTTTACCTAAAGATACTAAGCAATTACTAGCTGATTTCGATATTATACCACATGATGTTATATCAGCTATTGTGAGTTCTAATCAAAAGAGAAAAGAATATATCGTTCATCGTATAATCTCTTTATCTGATAAAATAAAACTGGAAAAGAAATTAGACAATGTAGTAATTGGTGTATATAGACTTGTTATGAAGTCACATTCAGCAAACTGTAGGTATAGCTCTGTTATAGATGTAATCTATGAATTACTCAGGTTAAACTATTCTTTGGTTATATTTGAGCCTTGTGATATAGACTTTTCTCTGTGGCATAACGTTAGAATTAGCGAGAATGAAGATGAGTTTAAGAAATCTGTTGATATTATTATTGCAAATAGGTATGATGATAATTTGACTGATTTTGAAGGAGTGGTGTATACCAGAGACATTTTTTTCAGAGATTAACAATAGGCAGAATTTAAACGCAATTGTCACAAGAATTGTTAAAAAAGGAATTACTAACGTTTCTTATCTCCATCTTTGAAAACGATGACTTTTGTATATTGATTATTCAGTGCACTGGAAAGCATCAATCCAATACAAGGAAAGCACCAGCCTACGCTAGGAACACACTTGCCAATGATACCATTGCTGTTCCGACTGTGATCGACTTAGCTGTTCTTGAATTCGTCGCCGTCGGCACCGACTGCAAAGCATTTCTTTCAAGTTCTGTCAAGGGTGGCGAGCGTCATACAGTAACTTCCGTTAGGAAAACAACGTTTTGTCTATGCTATGCACGAAGTGCATTCCTCTGGCAGATTACTTCGTTCCTTGCACGGATAGGCGACATACACACGCGGCGGAACGATGTTTTCCTTCCGGCGTGTGTATGTCGCCAAAGGAACCGCACCCTTGCCGGACATGAACCGCACTTTACAAAATGCGCTAAACATGGACGATGAACAACATAATGATCATTCCGTCCGTTCGCATTTATTCCACAATCCACTTGACAGCAAGCCTCTATGAGCGCAGTAGTCTGGCAACACAGGCAGCAACAAGGGCTGCTGCCTGGCCACCAGCCTACCACACTCATACTCACTGTCAAGCGGGTTTTGCGGCATAAAAGCTCACTCCGTTATGCTGATTATCGAAGCGGCACACACACCGGCATACACAACAGATGCGGTTTGACTCCGGCAAGGGTGCGGTTCCTAGTCCGGCAAAGCGCGGTTTTGAGTCCGTGCAGGAGCGGTTCTGGCGCCGGCATACACAGTTGTTGACAAATATCGAAAAAAGTGGTATAATTAATAGGTATTGCTATTGAATTATAGCTGTATAATGACGGCAACATTTACTTTGCTGAGAACGTTGGGAACACGTAAAGCCAGAGGTAAACAATTATGAAAAAGAAAAAATTTAGGCTTGGAGAACTTTTTTGTGGTCCAGGCGGCATTGCTTGTGGTGCCCATAATGCGCATAGTCAAGACGGGAAATTAACCATTGAACACGCTTGGGCATCTGATTTCGATCCTGATACTTGTCTTACATACGCTCATAATATATGCGGAGGCGACAATAGCTCTGTGTACTGCGAAGATGTAAGAGAACTAAACATAGATGCTCTTGCTGAGATTGACGCTTTTGCATATGGGTTCCCATGCAATAGCTTTTCAAATGTTGGTGAACATGAAGGACTTGACAATGAAAAGTTTGGACAGCTTTATACATATGGTATTAAGGTGTTAAAGCGCTTTCAGCCTGATTGGTTTTTGGCTGAAAACGTAAGCGGGCTGAAATCGGCAGGTTCTGGAGATCATTTTAAGCAAATTCTTGCAGACATGGAGGATGCTGGTTATGTGCTCGTGCCTCATATGTACAAGTTTGAATTATATGGTGTTCCTCAGACGAGACATAGGATAATAATCGTAGGTATAAGAAAAGACCTTGATGCAAAAGGGATAAAGTTTCACGTTCCTTCGCCAGAACCTTATAAAGAGTGTGACATCACCGCCCAAACAGCCTTATCAAATATTCCTGCTGATGCTCCTAATAATGAAATAAGACAGCTTCAGGAAAAGGTTAAACGTCGCTTATCTTATATTAAGCCTGGCGAGAATGTGTGGCAGGCACAGGACTTGCCGGAAGAACTAAAAATACGAACCAGAACCAAAATCAGTCAGATATACAGGAAGTTAGATCCTGCGAAGCCATCATATACTGTTACAGCTGCAGGCGGCGGCGGAACTTTTATGTATCATTGGTCTGATGAACAAAGAGAACTTACAAACAGAGAACGAGCAAGAATCCAAACATTTCCTGACGATTTTGAGTTCTTTGGCAAATACTCCTCAGTAAGAAAGCAAATTGGAATGGCAGTTCCTCCTGAAGGAGTAAAAATCATCTTCAACGCAATTCTTGACACTTTTGCCGGAATAGACTATCCTCATATTGATGCTACTATGAATGAATAATATAGGAAAAGGCTGCTGGGAGTCATTCGACACTCAGCAGCCATTCTTTTATATTTTTTCAATCTGAATTTCAGTTGAGCTTATCCAAGTCACCTTAACTCTATCACCAACGTTCGCTCCCACTGCATAGTACCAATCACCAATTGCTTTTAAGTCATCATTTCCGGCAAACTGTTTGGCGTAATTATAATCGCCCCCCTGATTTCCTTGTGCTTTCAAATAGCCATTATAATGACCGTCTACTGAGCTACAATGAAAGATATTTTGTCCGAGAATATCCTGTCCATTCGTTCCGTTTGAATTAAGAAGTCCTAAACGATAGGCATCTTTTGCCGGTATAGGAATATATCCTTCTCCATACACTACTCCTCTGGAGTTTGTGTAACGGTAAGATCCCCAATTCAAATGAGGTTGTTTAAGAATAATAGTGAAAGTATCGCCAGCTTTTGCCATGTTATTTCCTCCTTACGGCAATCAATTTTTATTTAATTATACTTTCGTATAATTGAGACAAATATATATCAGCTACTTTTTTCTTAAGCTGACATTCCCATATAACAAGCACTTTCCATCCTTGCGCTTTAAGCAGTTCAATATTGGTTTTATCGCGTTCAACATTTCTGCTGATTTTATTAGACCAATATTCAGTATTACTTGAAGGCATTACAAACCTTCCACAGTCATGCTGATGCCAAAAACAGCCGTTAACAAAGATTACTGTTTTGTATTTTCGCAGCACTATATCCGGTTTGCCCGGCATATTACTCACATTTTTTCTATATCTCAACCCTTTTGAAAACAAGTATTTACGTACTATTTCTTCCGGCTTTGAGTTCGTACTTCGTATATGGGACATATTCATACTGCGAACTTCTTTTGAATGATTATCAGCCATATAACTCTCATCCTTATCAATCTGGAATATGTAAAGATGAAATGTCAGGCGGCATAGTTTTGACCATATAATCAATGATTTTGTCCCAATCGTGGTTAATATCTTCAAATCTTATTGCAAGATTGTCTGCTTGAAGTCTTGCCTTAGTGTTGGGGATAACATCACCTTTCTTCAAGTGTAATACTCGATGATTAGTATTTTTCAAAAGAGCGTATACACTGATTGCGCCTATTAGCTCGACTGATCCTCTCGGTTTATCATTATCTCTGTCCCAAGGCGTTCTGCACATGATAACTGCATCAGGCAAGTTGTTGATTTTCTGATTCTGACGCATTTTCAATTTGCTGGTTTCAAATAAAAGCCATTTCCCGCTTCTTGTTGACTTAATGTCAATAGTCCATGCCTTTATCTGAACATCGCAGTCGTCCCACTCGCCACGGGGATAAATATCAAAATTAACTGGAAAATGAATCCCATATTCTTCCCGAAGCATCCTTGATACAGCAACCTCAGCCATTTTCCCAATCAGGTTGTCACGAGCTATTTCATCAATGGATCGAGGTTTTGTATCTTTTTGTCCAAACTCAATTTGCTGCTGAGTTTTTGCAGATTCTTCTGAAAAAGCAATACATTTCTGCATTTCGTCTTGAGTAAGCGTAATTATTTTATACAGTTCCATACTGTCTCACTCACTTTCTTCCGTCACATCGTAGTACATTGTACCATGCGGCAGCTTTATATTCGGTATCCAGAGCTTTCTGCCGTTCCACCCCTTATTGCCCGTAACCTGATACATAGTCAGAACAGGCTTGTCGGTAAACTGTCCGCCTAACTTCCAGTCATTTGGCGACAGCAATGCACCTGTTCCCTGTGCTACATCTCTTTCACGTCTGACAATAAGGATACCTTGCCCTGTTGGAGTATCTGCGAGCATAGTGTCCAATACAGACATAAATGCAGACAGCTTGAAATCGGGACTTGGAATAATATGCGACAGCACTTCCTTGATGAATCTAAGGCTGACCTGATAATACGGATCAGCGTTATCAAAAGTTTTCAGCAGTTCGCTGATGCCCTCGATGCTGTCATTATCTGGATAGAACGGATAATAGTTAGTGCCGCCTGAAATGATCTCAACGTGCTTGTTGTCAAGAACGTTCTTTCTTGTAGGATTAAGACCTTCTGGATAGTAAATCTTAACATCGTCAATTCCACGCTCGATCTGAGCGATGATTGAATTATTGGTAGCGTTTATATCGGAGAACAGCTTGTAAAGATGTTCGTCAATGTAAATCATCATCATGCCGGGATCACGGTCATATCCAAACATTCGGCTATGTTGCCACATCGTATCCGCCTGCGGCTTTTTGCTTGTTCTCGTATAGTAGATAGTCTGCAAACCGGGGAATGTTACACCTCTGCCGAGGGTATTTCCGCCGATAACGATGTTGCTGCCCTGAGCGTAAGCCGAACTGTCAACCTCGTTTGTACCATTCATTATGTAAACACAGATCTCATCGTTTGCCACAAGGCTCTCAGCTTTGCTGATAAGCACATCATCAGGCTGTTTATCGCTTTTCTGCGGTGAGAGATTAGAAACGTGCCTTGCTATTTCAGCTTCGAACTCCGTATTATTGGCTTTGCACCATTCAAGAACCTTCTTCACCTCATTTGCGTAAGTGCTGTGAGCAGACTGTCTTACGCTTGGGTGAATAAGTGCGTTGCAGACCTTTCCGCCTGATGCAAGCACCTGAGCAGATACTGCTATGTGTCGGAGTACGGCTTCTTTCGTATCCTCTTTTACAGTTTCAAGGAATGTAATGCAGTCAGGCTTCTGTGAGGACGGGAAGAAGAAATCTCCGCCCAAGTACGAGCTTCCAGGCTGAAAATAATAAGTGAAGTAAGGGTGCCAGCCAGATGCAAGTGTTTGAAGCAGAATAGCCTGCGGTGTACCTGTGACTTGCAGATACAGACTGCTTGTAGCTCCGTTCTTTATTGAGTCAAGATATTTGTTGATCGATGACTGCTGATTTCCCCTGCGGTTGATAAAGGTATTGAGTGAAGCGGCATCAGCCTCATCATCAATGATGAAAAGCGGATTGCCTTTCATAAAACCGGTGGTATTCAGCGTATTAGCCCACTTTCTCAATATTCTGTTATTCTTTTTCAGAATGATAATGGCAGGGTCTAACAGACTGTTTTCTACAAATTTGCCCATATCATCTTCGCCGCAAATGCAGAAGCCTTCAAGATCAGAATTAACTCTCTCTATTGTCTGCTGCTGAAGTGCAACGTTGTCCGTTGTAAGAATAAGAAATACAGGAAAGCCCAAGTCTGCGGCCTTGCTTAAAATGCCGAACATCTGACCTGTTTTGCCGGACTGAACATTTCCGAAAAGAAGTCCGATCTCATGGCTTGTAAAGGAGAATGTGCTGATGTAGTCCTTTCCAATATCCTCGGCGGTCTTTGAAATGGACTCTGCCAGCTTTTCATTTCCTCTTGAAATGATTTTATTCAGGTAGTTCTTTAGATACTGCATATATTAAACCTCGTCATTAGAGGAAATGAACTCAACGATCCACACGTCTAATTCATTTCCGTCCTCGTCTGCGGCTGTTTTATCGGTCTTTGTGAAAGTCAGGCTGTTGCAGCCGTATGCGGCAAGGACTTCCTTTGTTACCATGCCTACTCTGTCTTTATCAGCCTGAGTATCCAAAACGTGCTTTACTAAGCCTGCGTTCTCCAAACGGCCTTTAAGCCAGCGTCCAAGTATATGTTCGCTTCCTACAGCACTGAGTTGTTTGTTATTCTGGCTTGTTGTATGTGCCTTGAACATAAAGCCGTCATCTGTTAATATATAGAACGGTACGTTCTTTTCTGGATAACCGGGCAGTTTGTAGATCTTACTCGATACGGTTATCTGAAATTCGTACCAGTCTCTTGACTTCGGTTTTTTCGGATTTCTTGTATCAAGAGAGTAGCAGACGTTTATATTGGATTGAGTATAGTGCTTTGTATCGTCCATAAAGCGTTCTTCGTATGCCGGCACTTTCAAAGGAAGCGTAAAGGTAAGGTCGGTCTTATGCCTCATGTAGATGTTTACATCAGTTTTAGGCAGTTCGTCAACCGAATCAATGCCTGTGAGAGAAACGTTCTGCTCTCTGATAAGCGGCATATCGCCAGCTTCGGTAATATTGACAGAGCAGGCAGGAGCTTTTATTCTTTCGATAAAGTCTGCAATTTCCTGTGCTTCGCCAAGATCCTCTGTCAGAGAACAGATCTCATACTGACGGCGGTTATTTGCTTCCAGTTTGAGTACGCTGAGGTTAGCAGAGCCGATTACAGCTGAAAAAGGCTTGCCATCCTTATAGAAGCAGTATACTTTCCCGTGATACTTCAAGGGGCGAACGATACGCACTTCGCCTATCCCCATATCATTCCACTTCTTGTTTATCTTTAACGCTGTATAATAGATTTTTTCGGGCATTCCCTCAATATAGTACATACCTATCACAAGTGTGATATGCTTAACAGAGCTTTCGCATATAATCCTGTCAAGCTCCTCTAAAGAAGCAAGAGAAACATAGCCGACAGCAATATCTGCTCTGTCCGCTTTCTCGATCTGCTTTCTGATATTTTCATCTATCGTTTCCTGATTATCCTGAGTGCCTAATGGCAGCATATTTGAATATAATACTTTCATAAAAACCCCCGGTCTTTTTTACAAATAGCATTAATTACTACTTACCATAATTATATTGTTTATCAATTTGTTATATCATAATGCATCCTTTTGATGTATTCTGAAGCTCTGACTGATAGTTCCCAAATATACTCGAACTCATCAAGATACAGTCTGTATGCTTCGTCTGTATTTTTTAAGCATAAACGTTGATCCTTTGAAATGTCATAGTTACCGTAGGTGTAATATCGTACTCTTATCCAACCATTTCCATTTTCGCCTTTAATAATATGCGTACAATGAAAAAGAGGGACTTCTGCTACACGAACTTCAATTAATTCGGGGTACATTTTTTCTCTTTCCAACCATTCTATTAGGCACTGATCAAACCCTGGGTACTTCTTTATAGGCTGACGCATATGCTTTGCGGATTTATCAATTGAGGATGTATTCACAATTATTCTAAACTTTACGTCATGATTAATCGCTTTCAAAAAGTTGTCAACATATTTTGTATCTGTCAGCCAAAGAAGTCCGCTGTGGGAAGCCATATCAATACTTGTCACTTTGCCTAATGGAGCGTTGTCCGATAGAGCTTTTTCTACCATCGAAGCTGTATCTTTGGGGATTTCTTCATACTTCTCAGCAACCAACTCAGAATATAGTTCACTCGCATTATCCCATATATAGTTATACTCGTTCATATAGACTCTATACGCATTATCGCCGCTATGAAAACATAAGCGTTGATCGTTTGAAATGTCAAAATTCCCATAAGAGTAATAAGTTACATTTGCCCAACCTTTGCTACACTCACCTTTAACAATATAGGTTCTACGTAATAATGGAATTTGTGCGATACGAACCTCTACATTGTCAATGTGTTCTGCCATAAAACGGCACCAATCACTTGCGTTTTTGTCAAAACCAGTATACATCAGACCAGGCTGTCTCATATGTGATGCAATTGTATCAACTTGCAGTGATGTGTTAATAATTATTCGTATTTTAATTCCTCGCTCAATTGCCTTTTTGAGAATAGCATTTTTTCTTCCATCATATAGCCATAAAGAACCTCCATGAAAAGCCATATCGATACTCGAAATTTTACCAAGTTCAGATTCATCAGAGAGTACTGTTTCAAAAAAATCAATTGTGGATAGCGGAATAGGATAAGTATGGGTTGTTTCCTCGCTATTAAATGTGTTTGAGGTAGATTCAATTTCTGACTGAAAAGGAAAAAAACCTTTATCCGACCAACGAGTGCGATATTTATCAGAAAAAAACAAACATACTTTATCTTGGAATATTGAGATCATGCATAATAAAGCTAACGCTTTATAAAGCTCTTTATTTACTATCATATTAGTAATATCGTCATAAAGCTCAAGATAGTAGGTGTTTTCTTTTTTTACTAATTCGCTTATCTTCTTATAAACCAACATAAGATAGGCATCATAATCTGATTCTTTTGAAATTTCGATTTTTAAATGGGGTAAAATATTGTTTTTGAAAGCATTATAAAAGCATACATAGATATAGCATTCATCATATTCATCTTCATATTCAAGATTTAATCTTTCAAGACGCTCTGTTACTCCTACAATCGCATATCCCCATTTACCATTGTTCAACTGACGTAGGTTGCCTCCTACAAAACTACTAAATACAGAGGAGCCAACAATATCATTATCAAATTCTTCACTTGATAGTAATAGACTGCCATCCACCAAAAGTCTTTTTGCGAAATCCCCATGTTGGTATTTGACGTTAGTGCCTTTTATCAATAAATTCTTAATGTCACGAATTTTAATCAAATTTTTCGGCTTATCCATTATAAACCTCCTCAAATAATAATACACGTACATACACATTGATACAAATCTTATGTATCAATAAGAATGGTATGTGTTTGAAATATTACTGTTTCTGAGTATAATTAGAGACAAGGAAGAAGACAGAATATAAATGAAACAGAAGCATCTATGTTCTATCATCTTCAAAAAAAGTTCGTTTTCCAACCACTAAAAATCAATGGAGGTAATCACTATGAAAAAAAGGTTCAATGTTGTCGTCAGCTCGGCTCTTGCTACGGTTCTGAGTCTTACACTTGCGACGGGGTGCTCTCATAAAAAGAGTACAACAGACAAGGTAACTATCGCCTATAATCCTTCTGGATACGGTTCGGCAGTAAGTCATCTCATGATAGCTGAAAATACACTTGATAAGTATCTCCCTGATGGTGTCACTGCCGAGTGGGTTGAAATGTCCTCGGCAAGTGATATTAGAGATGCTTTAGCAAACGGAACTGTTGATATTGCGGCCCCTGCATTATCAGCTTATATCTCTGCCAAGGAAAATGATATGCCCATTACGCTCATTTCCAATTACGGGAATGCAATGGTGAAATTGTACAGTTGTTGCGGATATACTGACATTTCTGACTTTAAAGAGGACGATGTTCTTGCTATTAAGGGCTTGAACACTAATCCGCAGATATCTTTCTTAGCATATGTGAAAGAAAATGGACTTGACATCAACAAGTATACAAATATGTTGAGTAAGATTCCTGAATCAGAATCGCTTGCTATGCTTGAAACCAATAACGGGGAAATAGAAGGAGCAATCCTGTCATATCCTGTATCTAACGAAGCAGAAAAAATTGAAAATGTTACTTTGATAGCCGATTTTAAGGACGTTATTGATGATTACAATCTGGGCAATTGCCTTTGTGCAAACAGTGATTTCTATAATGAGAATTACGAAGTCGTAGTAGCGTTTGAAAGCGCTCGTGACGAGATAATGGATTCCTGGAACTCAAAGCTTGATCATAATGCTCAGATACTCTCAGAGTTATATGAGTGCGATAAGGCTGAAATTGCAGGGATTATGGAATCCTTACCTCCGACTAAAGAAATAACCGGATATAACAAATTGAGTGCCTTGATGTATGAGAGCGGTATGCTTAATAAACAGCCTCTTTCCTTTGAAGAACTCCCTAACTACGACAAAATTCCTCATTAACGGGTTATCCAGTTGTCCGGTGCCGACAACGCACCGGACAACATATGAAAGAAGGTAATAGTGATGTTGAGCAAAAAATGGTTTTGGCTGATAGTAATTGCTATCACTTGGGAAGTAACTGCACGAAACGGTTTAATCCCTTCGTATATTTTTCCACCACTCACTACTATCATGGCGAGAAGCTATACGTTGTTGCGATATGAAGGCTTCGGAAATGTTATACTTGCTTCAATAAAAACCATTCTACATGGATTTGTAATAAGTTTCTCTGCGGCAATTGTCGTAGCAAGTATTTCAGGATACTGTAAGAGTTTCAGAACATTAGTCATGGCTTTGCATGATATACTAAATCCACTCCCCAGTGTAGCTATACTTCCAATAGTGTTACTCGTATGTGGGCTGACGAAGGATTCTCTATACATTCTTATTTTTCACGCCGTATTCTGGCCCTTAGTTGCGACACTTATGATGAGTATAAGCACAATACCACAGGAATATCGGAATTTTTCGTACAATATTGGTATTCCAAAATGGAAAATGAGCATTTTTGTATTTATTCCTGCAATATTTCCATACCTATTATCTGGAGTTCGTAACAGCTGGGGGCGTGCGTGGCGCTCGTTAATTAGTGCAGAAGCAATCTTTTACATTTCAGGTTCTCAGCAAGGGCTTGGATATTGGATATATAGTAATCGTGCGTATGCAAATATGTGTGATGTTATGGTCGGAGTCTTAATGATCGTGCTTATCAGCATTGCTGTAGAAAAGATGTTTCAAATTATCGAGAACCGTACTATAAAGAAATGGGGTGTGACCAAATGAGAGACATCGTGTTAAAAGTTCAGGACGTAAGTAAACAATATACTAAAGATAGTAGTTTTGTGTTTTCAAATCTGAACTTAGAACTTTACTGTGGTGAAATACTATCTATAGTTGGTAATAACGGCAGCGGTAAATCTACGTTGCTTCGAATGATCGCTGGACTTGAACCTATTACTGATGGTAAAATCTTATATGAAGGTGTTCCAATTCAAAAGCCATCCAAAGACATTCTCTTACTATCGCAAACTACCGAGCAACTATTTCCGTGGCTGACGGCAGAAGGAAATGTAATAATACCGCAGTTGCTGTCATGCAACAGAAGATACAGAGATGCACAGAAGATAGCGAGAGAGAAGCTTAGTAGCGTGGGTATTGATTCATTGGAACTGTACAGGAAATACCCATCACAACTGTCCGGTGGACAAAAACAACGAATTGCTATCGCAAGAGCATTAGCTCTTGCTCCAAGCATAATATTATTAGATGAACCGTTCTCGGCTCTTGATGAGTCATCACGAGTAGGAATTGGCAATACAATAAAAGAACTTCCTCACAAAGAGAATATATCTATCATTTTTATTACACATCAAATGAGTGAAGCAAAAACGATAGCAAATAGGATTTTTTTCATTGAAGAAACTAAATCGAATAGTGTTATATGATATATTCTTATTTATTATACACCAAAATCCGCATATTGTCAATATTATTACGTGCACATAATCCCCCATATAACAACGCATTCATATCATGCAAACATTTTTTAGTCTATCAATCAGACGGATACTTAACTTTGAACCCACTGGATTCAAAGTTCTCAAAAAACGAAAAGGACGGCGCAAACCGTCCTTTTTTCGTTATTTCTGTATCTCAATCTCAAACTTTCCCTCGGAGTTCACCTTGAGCCGCAATGTCTTGACATACCGATTGCAGAAGTTCTCCATTTCCTTCATGGTAGCGGTCACTCTTGTGGCTTCGTAGATCTTGTGGGTAAGGTCCAGAGGGTTCTCACCGACAAGCGAGGGCAAATGCTTTTCAAGCTCCGCAAACAGAACGGCTCGCTTCATATCTTCCGTTCCTGCGGTGCAGAAATCATCTATGGCACAGTAGTAGATGCCGTGCTGTGCGAGGGCGTTCTTGATCGCCGTTCCGCATTTCTCGTATTCATACATAACAAGAAACTTCGCTTTCGGCAGGCTCTCGATGAGTCCCCAAAAGTCGGAATCACTCGACACAATGATAAATGATGTAATGCCGTCACGATAGAAGTCCGTGACTACGCTTGCTGTCATTCGCACATCGACCAGGGACTTTCTGTCGGTCACACGGTCGATCTCGATATGCTCGGTGGGTATCTGCGTAAATTTGGAGAGCCAGTCCCAGCCTGCTGTGGTGTGCGGATCGTCATAGAGCGTTATTTTCTCGATCTTGGCAAGTTCTTCGGGATTTAAGCCTTTCAGCACACTGTACAGCTTGTACGGGTTGGAGTTCTCACAATCGACGGCGATCGCAGTTTTCTCGGCACTGTCGATAAAATTATAAATATTGTTTCGTGTTTCATCGTCTGCGTCCCGATATTTCGTGTAGTCAGTGAAGCTGTCATTATGCTGACCGTAGATGATCTTCAGAAATTTGCGGTCGGAATAGACGATACTTCCCACATCGGCAGGCTGCCAATGAATGTACATCTGAAACGGGTAATGCTCGATGTTCGCCATGTATTTGTTGAACTCCTGCTTCATGACACCGTTCTTATTGTATTTCGGGACAAAGAACAAGTCTCGGATATACTCCCAATTCAGCCAGTCATAGAACAGACGGGAGCATTTGTCAATGTTTTCATTGATGAGCCTTGTAAACTCCTGCATATACTTCTCAGAGCGTGAGTTTGCCTGAATAATGGTAAATCCCCATTTTTCAAGCTGTTTTATGTTTTCGTGGTCGTACCACTCGATGTTATGCAGGTTTTTGAGCTGATACCGTATCAGATCATCGGTCTTTTTGAACTTCTGCATCAGTACGGTTCGCAGCTTACATAAATATCGTATCGCAGTAGCATCACGGTCGGCTTTGAGCTTGTCTATCAGCTCGGCACATTCCCCATAGCTTGCGGTGAGTGCCGACATTCGGACACCGATCATATAGGCGATCGTGGTAACTACTTCTTTGGTATCAACGGTCAAGGTTTAACCTCCTTTATCGCTTGTACATTCGATATGTTTATCAATGACCGTCATTATCTCGTTAAGCCGACTTTCTCCGATACCTTTGATCTTGCTCAGATCGGCTCGTAAGCTGTCATAATCAATGGGGTGCGTTTCTTCCTCGGCTCTTTGATAGCCCTGCGCAAAGACATTTCTCACGAAAGTCTCCATTTCGGCACGGTTCATTGATTTGATCTGCTTGTATAATGCACGGTTTACTAATTCTTCGGTTTCGTTATCCATTGCATTTCACCTCCGATCTGCTCTATATCCTGATTATAGCACAAATGGCGGTATAATGCAATGAAAAGGGTGTGAAAAAGTGTGTAGAGATTGACTTTTTCGGGGCGGTTTGGTATAATAGTGTAAAAGTTGCAATCTGTATTATGCGTGAAGGTGTGAATAATGGCTTTGAATGAGAAAAATTATGAACTTATAAATGAGTTCATGGAACAGGTATGTAGGCTGGCAAGCCTTAATTCACCTCGTTTATTTATGGATGCTCTTAAAGGATTTACCCGTGACAAAGGAATCGGCGGAGATGGTTGGTGGGTAACTACTGAGTTTTTTGAAGCGGCAACGATGACCGAATCTGATATTGAATACTTAGGTGGCAGGAAGTTTGACGGAGTGGTTTTCGACGAGGCTTTCAATATGAGTGAACCGCCAACTACACTTCTCTCTTATCAAGAATTTTATGATGTTTTATGCGAATATGTTGAGAAAGCAATTAAAGATAAGGACGCATCATTTCAGGACGAAGCAAGAGAATATCTCCATCTATTCAAAGGAAACCATAATCTTAACTAAAAACACAGCTTTATTATTTCATGCAAACACGGATAGACCGTCCTCATCAGACGGCTATCCGTTTCTTATTATTCCACATACCCACAATCCAGCACCCTCAGCTTTGTATGTTCTCCGTCCTGCGGATCAGCAATATCATAGGTGATCGAGCTGCACCTGAGCTGATTGCAAAGCTCTGTGGCTCGTTTCAGGAAGTCCGGCGGTATCACAGTAAGAGAGCCGTCATTTTTTATGAGCTTCACTCCGTTCCTTCGTAAGTCCTCAATGAGATCCTCACTCGTCATTGTCCCGTTCCTCGGTGCTTTCTTCGCCCTCGCTCGTTTCAAGGGTGATCGTGTGAGTATAGATCATGTGGTCATTCAGGCAGTCCAGGGAGCAGTAGCTCTGATTGGTGTCCTGATGCTTGTAATAGCTCTTGCCCGCCGGAATTTCCTTATAACAGTTCGCACAAAACATCATTCATCGTCCTTCCATAGATAAATCATCATATCGTACCCAGCTCTCTGCGCCTGCATACGAAGCAGATTGCCGATAGCACCCGACTGGTCGATCCGCCCTGACATGACCGCAGTCTGATAGTCACGGCTCGACTGCATAAGAAGCTCGGTTTGACGATTCACAGCGTCCGTGACCTTTGTGTCAAGCTCGTCAAGGTGCTTGTAAATTTCACCCTTGTCCACGATCTCCTGCAAGAGATCGGGCCGCTTTTCCTCGATGTGATGCAGATAGTAGCGAATGTGGTCGGTGTGGAACACATAACGCTCCGTTTTGCCCGTCTTGGGGTTGCGGTGACGAACCGTCTGTGTATCGGTATCGACTTCCCACACAGGAGCGCCGTTGAATTTTTGTTTGCTGTGAAAAATCATATCATCACTTCCTTTTCCTTGTGAAGTAGTAGGCAGCACCGCCGACTCCTGCGAGAGCAGCCACTCCTGCAACAATAGGCAGAGGATTTGTCTCAGACTGCGCAGGATTGCCCTCAGAACCGCCTGACGGACTATCGGGGGTATCGTTACCCTCTGCGGAAGAACCGCCCTCAGAGGTCGTTTCCGTTCCTCCTGCGACCTCTCCGATCACTCTCGGACTGTCCTCGCCGTTATCGTTGATCTGATGACCGCCTGTGCTTTCTTCGGGTTCGTCTTTCAGCGTACTGAACGGAGGAAAAGTGTCTACGGTATCGCCGTTGCGGTCGATCATCTGCCAAGTGCCGTTAAGCAGAGTGAAGCTGTAAAAGTTGTCCTTAGTCTCGATCGTCCAGTTACCACTGTTATCGTCCTCAAAGTCCCAGCCGTCGATCAGATCACGGTAGTATTTGCGGTAGCCGTGTGTGACCTCGCCCACATCGGTCCAGTCATACCCGCCTGTGCCGTAATTATCATCAAGCCACTTGTCAAGCAGATGATGCTTGTACGATGCTTCGGGATATTCAAGCCCGTTATCGCCCTTGCCGTTCCAGAGATCTTCCCAAATAGCAGTTTCAAGGCTCTCACGGTCGGGAGCTTCGGCAGCATAAGCGGTAAAGCCTGAGCTGAGTGCAAGTGCGGTGCAAAATACCGCTGTGATAAACTTCTTCATATTACTGTTCCTCCATGTTTCTGAAATAGTATTCAAGAGCTTTCTCGATAGTCTCCGTGATCTCCTTAGCCTTGACACCCTCGCTGAAATACTTGGTATAAGTATCATTGCTGATTTTCACGCTCTTGGGCTTCGGCTTTGCTTCGCCGTCCTCTCCGCTGATGATACTTTCCACGGTGTAGCGGTCGATATTGCCTTCATCATCGGCAGATGCACGGAGCATTTTCGCTTTCTTCATGTCAATCTTGCTGTCCTCAGCACACTCGGCAACGACCGCCTGAGTATCTTCCGACAGGAATGAAAGCTCCACTCCTGTACGGATTGCAATATCTCCGCAGTCCACAAGGGCTTTCAGCTCGTCGATCAGCTTGTTGATGCGGATAAGGCGGACAACAGAGCCTTTGCTCACGCCGTACTCCTTGCCGACGCTCTCGCTGGTGTCTAACTTTGAACCCACTGGATTCAAAGTTGCGGTGTCGGGTTCTGCTGACGGGTTTTCTAGGACTGCAAGCTCCCTCAGAATATCATTCCGCTTGCCCTGAGAGAACATTTCGGAATGACGGAGTGCAACAGCGGCAGCTTGTTCACTGATGCGGAGGTTCTCGAACCCACGCTGCATCACATTACTCTCGATCACATACATTTCCGCTTCTTCCTCGGTCAAACCCGTCTTGACGATAGCCGGCACGGTGGGCAGTCCTGCGAGCTTTGAAGCATTCCAGCGGTTGTGACCGATCAGTATCTCATAACCGTCCTCGATAGGCTGTACGATGATCGGAGACAGCACACCGTTTTCCTTGATGCTGGCTACCATATCCTCCAATCTCTCGCCCGAATACAGTTCAAACTTATGGTTGTGGTAGGGGTGAAGCTGATCGCACGGTATCTGCTGAATAGCGGTCTGCGGTGCGGAGAGCATCGTTCCCAAGTCAAACTGCGGTGTATTCATCGTTTCATCTTCCTTTCCATATCCGCAAGCTGTTTTCTCAGCTCACGGTTGTCAATATCAAGCTCCATGATTCGCTTTTTCAGCTTCTTGATCGACACATCGGCACGGACGATCATATCCGCAAACCGCAGGAGCGTGTATTTATATCTGCGCTGATTGTAGTGAAATTCGTAGCAGAGCTTTCCTGAGAGCCTGTCACGGCTCTCGGAAAGGCTTGCAAGCACTTCCTTTGAAGTCTCTGAGATGATCTTGCTGTGGTCGGTGCTGAAATACTCGTTCAGTTCGCCGTCATCGTGGGGAGTGAAAAGCCACGGCATTTTGTCGGTGTCAAAGGGCTTCATGACTCGTCCTCCTCGTCATCATCTTCATCGATGCAGTAGTCAAGCCCATTCTGAAGCTGAATGTAGATGCCGGAGTAGCGGTCATGTTCTGCGCCGTCGCTGTTCATCATCGCTTCAAGGAAATACGCCTGAGCTTCTTCACGGTCGTCCCACACCTTTACTTCGCCGTAGCATTTGGTAGTGACCTTGCGGTTGGGGTTCATAGCAAGTTCTGACATACTTAACATCTTGAAAGCACCTCCTGAGCCAATTCATCATATTCCTGACCTAACTTATGGCCTGTGAGACAAAGCGGTGTGCCGTTCTCGGAGCTTTTCGCCGCTTCAATGGACTTGCTGATGCTTGTCCTGAACAGCATTTCGCCGTACTTTTCGTTGAGGGTTTCTATCGCCGTTCTGCTGACCTTTGTGCGGTCAACCATAGTTGGCAGCACTCCGATGAGGTTCAGCTTCGGGTTGGTGTTTGCCCTGACGAGCTGTGTGAGTGCTTCAAGGGACTGCAAGCCGTCCATACTGAACTTCTGTGTCTGCACGGGTATCAGCACCCTGTCCGCAGCGGTGAGGGCATTGATAAGGAGCGTTCCGAGGGACGGCAGGCAGTCGATCAGCACGAAGTCATACGCTCCGACCACATCTTCCGTGAGTATCCTGCGGAGAATATGCTCCTTTGAGATCATCGTGACCATGAGCGTTTCCGCATTGGCGAGATTGATGTCGGCGGGAATGTAGTCCACTCCTGCGGTTTCGCTGTGGCGGATAGCCTTCTGAGCTGTCTCGGCTGTCACGGGATTTCCTGCGTAGAATGACATGATAAGCTGTGTCATGGTCGGGTTGCCGTCCGGCTCGTATTTCAGGTATTCGGAGAGGTTTGCCTGCGGATCGAAGTCGATGAGAAGAACCTTCTTATCGTGATTCAGAGCAAGGCAAGCTCCGAGGTTATAGGCTGTGGTGGATTTTCCGACTCCGCCTTTCTGGTTGCTGATTGCGATGATAGTAGTTTCCATTTTCTTATCCTCCTGTGATTTTGGCTCAGAACAGCGGATCGTCCTCTGTTCCTGCGTATGGATTGCCGTTGCCGGTCGGTACTGTGTTCTCCTGCTTCTTTTTGCCGCCTGAGAAGTGGATCTCCTCGACCTTGACCTCGATAGATGAACGCTTCTGACCGTCCTTTTCGTAGCGGTTGTTGTGGACTGAGCCGACGAGTGTCACCATGTCGCCCTTACCGAACCAATCGACGATCACATCAGCGTTGCGATTCCAGGCGGTGCAGGGAAAGAAGTCGGTTTCGGGATTTTCCTCGCCCTTACGCTTCGGGCGGTCGCAAGCAATGGTGAACTTGCAGAGGCGGTTCTCGCCAATGGTCTTGATTTCGGGATCGGCAGTCATTCTGCCAGCTACTAAGAATTTGTTTAACATAGGTATTTACCTTCCTTTCGTGGTTTCGGGTTTCTGTGTTCCTGTTGTGCTTTTATTATACTTGACTTTACACCCAATGTCAAGTATAATTTTCGGTATTTTGGAATCTTTGTAGGGGCGCAGCAATCAGCACCCCGATTTTCGGTTTTCCCCAGTGTGATTTGACTAAATTTCGGATTATACTTGACTTTGCACCCAACTTTTGATAGAATAGGTGTAATGACCTATATTCAGGGGGGGATAACCTTTGTTTAAGCATAAATGTGAAATGTGCGGACTGGAGTTTGAGACGAACAACACCCGTGCCAAATACTGTATTTACTGCCGTGATAAGGCTCAGGCTGCCCGTAACCGTGCCTATGCGGAGAAAAAGAAGTCCGGTTCTGCCGTGAAGATCGGCAGCGAACAGATTTGTCCGATCTGCGGTAAGACCTACACCGTGACCTCCGGCTCTCAGAAGTATTGCAAGGAGTGTACCGCAGGCAAGAAGCGAAAAAAGTCAGCTCCGAACACGGAGTACCTCAAAGGGCATTACGATTATATCCGTGTCAACGTCCCAAAGGGAGAGCGTGAGAAGATCAAGGCTTATGCAGAATCGCTCGGTATGAGCGTGAATAAGCTGTTGCTCACGGCGTTGGAAGAATACAAGACTAAACATAAAACGGAGAGTGATTGATATGTTATCAACACCTTTGGGAGATATTATCATTTTGATTGATAACAAAGCAATTAGTTATAATGCTATTCCTGTAAATAGAGATAAAACCTGTATGGACATTCATGGAAGATATAAAATTGTCATTGATTTCATTCCTGATGGTCAGGAACATCAAATCAAATGCCTTATAGACGGCTATGAAAATATAGATGATGATTTTGTCGAGACAGGCGATAATTTGGAATTAAAGAGTTTTGTAAAGAATAATATCAAGCTCTCTATCGGTATGGAGGGTGACAGCGGATATTTTTCTGACGGAACCAGAATAAGCGATTACTATGATTATGATAATGATTATTTCGATAACGGAGTATCATATCAGATTCTGAAAAACACTCAAACAAATAAATATGTCTTCGGAATTGCTTGGATAGTTGACCAAAGACCAGACAATGAAGTCCAAACTTGGTATGGTGCTGATCCTTCGATAATGTAATCACTCCAGATCCCCATTCTTTTTACGCTTGCGTTCTTGCTGCTGTTCATTGCGTTCCTGACGGAGAAACTCCTCAATGGTACGCTGTGCGTCGGCAAGATCACGCGCCCGCTTGTCCGCTTCACGAAACTGCTGATCTTTCAATGAACGCTCTTGTATAAGGGCGTTTATTTTTTTGTCCAGGCTCTCCACGGTCGGGATATGACCGGACGGGTAAAGTTCCAACACCTTTGTGCGAATTTGCCCGTACTCGGTAAGCTCTGCACTGTATTCCTTGCGGTACTTCTTCGCAGCACTTCCGCTGAGGGCTTTCAGCTCCTCACCGTACACTTTCAGCTTGCGGTATTTCCGCAGGACTTTCAGCTTTACTTGTAAGTCCTCAATCTCTGTTTTCATGTTGTTCAGCTCGGAGAGAAGTCCTCGGCTGTGAGCGTATTCCGATATAGCTGCCTGTTTTATCTGATCAGGCTCAACACCATACTCGGCTATCACATTCTTTGCGATACTGGCGAGCTTCATATTGCCACGGTCGATAGCGTCCTGAACGAACTTGTTCGGTGGCTTTTTCGTGATAACTCTTATCTTCGACCTCGGCACATAGACAAGCACTCCCTGATACTGTGCGATACGGCTTTTGATCTGCTCAGTTTCATAGAACCAGCCCAGCGTTCGGGCGCGAGTCATCTTTGCTCTCGGATTGCGTTCTTTCTGCTCAGCAAGCATAAATTTCAGGTCGATCTTGTGGTCGGGATTGTACTCGACAAGCACTCTGAAATCAGCGCACTTTCGCAGAAAATCATCGAAGTCCTCGCTCTCCTTTATGACCTGATCTATCGTGTATTTCAGCTTTGCCTTCCACGATAGTCCCTGACGGTTCATATCCCACTCCCAATGAGATTTTCCTTTGCCCATTTCGGGACGCTCGACAACGGAGAGATGGTGCCGCTTGCATACCTCGTCAGCAAGAGTGCGGAGCTTGTTGTATGACCTGTCTTTCTCGGTATATCTGCGGTTCTCTAATGTCTCGAAAGTTAGTCCGTTGATGATGTTCGTATTATTGAAGATACAATGAAGATGTACATGACCTTTATCCGTATGGACGGCAAGAAAGTATTGGTACTGGTCTTTCAGGTACTTCTCACACATTTCCTTGCCAATCTCCATAGCCCTTTCAGGGGTAACTTCACCGGGCTTGAACGCCATAATGAAGTGCTGTGCAAGGACTTTGCTTCTGCCTGTTCCTGTTGCTGTGACCTCGGCAAATTCCTTAGCAGCTTTATCGGGGATACGACTGCACAAATAGGTGCTGATCAGTCTGCCGTTGTCGGTCTTAGCAGAAGCAGCAATGTAGGCTATTGCTTGACCGACCGTAGCTGTGATTGGAAATATCTTAGTTGTTGCCAAATCTTCTCCACTCCGTCCTTGATGTTGTTCATATCCTCAACATACACTTTGTCGGTACTGTTTACACGGACTGCTATCTGATTCACGTTGTTGGAAATACTGCGGACAAGTCTAAGAAGTTCCTGCATATCCTCGGTGCTGAATTTCACGATAAGGGTATCAAAGAATGCGATACGCATAAACTCACTCTTGGACTTGTAACCGCTGAGCTGAAACTTCTGCTCAAGGAAGTCGTATTCTTCCTGCGACAACCTAACCTGAACACTCCGTGTTCTCTTGATTTTTTCTTTCATTTTCTCTCCTTTCTATTCGGGGTTTTAGGGGCAGAGCCCTCTGACAAGCATCTGCATTGAAAGTCACTCAAATCTCAATTTGTAGTGCATCAATGCCGTGCTTGCTGGTTTTGAAACCGCCCTGATCGGGCGTTTTTCAAATTGAGCCTGCGGCTCTCGGATTTTTCCCACTTTGTATGGGAATTGGAGCTGTGCGACTGAGTGCGCATACCCCCTCACTTTACTACCGTGAAAATAGAAAAAGTGGGAAAGAAAAATGGAAATGTTCACAAAAAATTTACAATTATGATTTCCTTGAATCTTACTTCTGTTATGATACTTCTCATCATCAAATCGTGTCATACCTTGACCGATTTTGCCTGCCATGATATAATAAGGAAAAGGAGCTGAGATATATGGCAGGTATGCAGTTCACGATCTGGTCTGAAGCTGACTTGATAAAAGCGATAAATAAGTACGGATTTCTTCCGTTCTTCCGAAACAGTATCGAAGGCTTTTCCATAGAGGAACATATTGCACCGGAACACTGGTATTATTCCGACAGCGGACAGTGGGATGCGTGGGAATGGAAAGGTCCGGTCATTCAGAAAACAGGCTGTGCCTATGGAAAGTTCTTTGAACATAAGGCGGTCTATATCAGCAAGGTATGGTTTCCCGACTTTGCAAACTATCGTCGTGACGGTTATGACTTCGATGCAAGGTATGATGAGGGACTTGCAAAACATACCGATAAAGTCCTCTATGATCTGCTTGACAGTCACGCTCCGATCATATCCAAAGAACTGAAAAAGCTCGGAGACTACCGCAAGGGCGGCAACAAAGGCTTTGATACGGCTATCATCAGATTACAGGAGCAATGCTATGTGATCACAAGCAACTTCGCTTACATGACAGACAAGAACGGTCAGCCATACGGGTGGGGCGTAGCTGAGTATTCCACTCCTGAAAAGTTTATGGGTGCTGCCTTTACGGATAAGGTTTATCAGAGGGAACCGGAAGAATCCTATCAACTTATCCTTGACCACCTGAAAAAGATACTGCCCCAGGCAAGTATGGAGCAGATAAAAAAGATACTGAAATAAAACAAGAGCTGCACCATGACGATGCAGCTCAATTTAGTTATTATTGACTTGACACTCAATCTCTGTTGTAGTATAATAGAGCAAGTGTGTGAAATCAGGAGGTTATAGCTATGATGGATTCAATTACAGTCGGGGCAAAAATCAAGATGACAGAGACGGTCACCGGAGAATATCCTGTAGGCTCTACGGCAACTATTATCTACATAGATGAAATGGACAATGTTTTCATAGAATGGTTGGACGGCAAACTCTCAAAATTCTCAGATAAACAGCTATTGAATGGCTTTGAGAAAATAGGAGCGTGACAATATACAGTCGGCAGCAATGCCGGCTGTTTTTGTTTCTCACGATTGACCTTTTTAACTCACTATGGTATAATTAACATATAAACTGCTGTGGTGGGAGTGATGCTCTGATGGCAATCTATATCGTGTTTGACGTTGAAACGCCAAATAGTGCAAATAATCGTATGAGTGCAATCGGTATCTCTGCGATCAAGGATAATAAGATCGTTGCGAATTACTTTTCGCTCGTTGATCCCGAAACACACTTCGACTACTTCAATACGCAGCTCACGGGCATAGATTCTGAAAAGGTTAAAGACGCTCCGAACTTTGCAGAGCTTTGGAAGAAGATAGAGCCTATAATGAGCAAAGGTATCCTTGTTGCCCATAATGCTGTCTTTGACATGGGTGTCCTGCGTTCCTGCCTGCAAAGTTATGGCATCACATGGAAAACGTCTGCGGAATACCTGTGTACGGTCCAGATCGGCAGACGGGTTCTTCCTGATATGAAGCATAACCTCAATGTGATGTGCGATCACTACGGTATAGCCCTCGATCATCACCAGGCTGACAGCGATAGCCGTGCCTGTGCGGAAATACTGCTTCGGTATATGGAAAGCGGTGTTGATGTGAGTAAATATGTGAAAAGATACGATCTATCTCTATGAAAGAATAAAAAGGACGGCAACACCGTCCTTTTTCAATTATCTGCAAGATTTATAATGCATTTTCCTCTCTTTTCAGCATACTGCATTGTTTTATATGCTCCGCCGCTTTTGCGCTGGATACAGCACACAATAAGGTCGGAACGGTCAACAAGATTCCTGTTTCTGATCTGAATAGCTGCCTTCGGGTGAGCATCGGACGATTCCTCACATACCTCGACCTCATCATAGTAGTTGAGGTATTCTTTTTCATTGTCACGATACTCTGCCTTCATGTATGGCAAAACCAGAGTAAAATGCGTGTTACCGTATCCATATTCACGGACAGTTCTCTTAATGGCAGCAGAAGCAAGAAGGTCAAATTCCCCATCACGCCCTATGAGAAATTCGACATACTCTTTCTGCGTGATAATGTCATGCAGGAGTTTATCAAGACGGTTCTCGATCTCCGAAACTCGTTCGATGCTCCGATGCCCGAAAAAACTAACGGTGAAGATATTCAACATAACACAAACTCCTTTGCATACAGTATATACTAAGTATAACATGGTATTAATGTGGTGTCAACATGACTGCATACAAAAGTAATTTAAAGTGGTATGATAATAGTGAAAGTGAGGTATCGCTATGGCTATTATAAAAACTTCGTTTACGCTTCGCCTGAATCTGATTGACCATGCAAAGATAAAAAAGATTGCTGAATCACAGAACCGCTCTATGACTAACATGATCGAAACTCTTGTGAAAGAAAAAATAAAGGAATATGAAAAAGAGAATGGAGAAATCGAGCTTACTGATGAGGAAATCATCGGTGAATGAACGCTCCATTATTAAGAACTTTGAACCCAGTGGATTCAAAGTTCCGATACGACGAGAGCTGTTAGATAACGGCTCTTTTCTTATAATCACAGGTTATATCCGGTTTTCCGGTGTAGTAATATTATGACAAGCATACAGCTCGGCTTTTGTTTGTTCCTATACAGTACCATACAGACCTGATCGGATATTTCGATTTATACGGAGGTGATAGCTGTGTACAGGACAATTACAATAGATGACAGTCTGCAATGATTGCCTTGCGGATTTCTTCTTTGCTGTAACAAATGCTGAGTATGTATGCCCATAGCATACAGCTTAAAGGCGGTCTGAGCAGATCAGACCGTTTTTTCTATGCCAAAATGTGATAGAATGATGAAAAATCGCTTTGTAAAATGAAAGTTCTGTGAAAATTATTCCTTTTGGAATAATACATAATCAGATGCTTTATTGCTTGTCTACTTATAAAATGTATCATTCTCAGAAAGGAGTATATCACAAAGGCAGTATCACATAAATGCGGAAATACGGTGTTTTGAACGATAACGAATATTCCGTTCGGAAACGGTTGTTATCTGGCTTTTTCGCGCTGTTTGGTTTATAATTATGTGAGTAAGCAGTCCAATATGAGGACTCTGCTCCATACAGTGAACCTAATGCGCAATAGGGTTACTCGATCACTGTATGGACAACTGAATAATGAACAGTCAAATGAACGAGTAATGTTTGATTGTCGGACGGTCAAGAACCGAATGACAGGATTACTATGTTCATTTGCGCTTCTCCGTCCGACGGAAAGGACGGAGATTTTTATGAAAACTATTATTCAGATTCCTCGGATTCCGCTGTTCACTGAAATAGAAGAACCCCAAAGCTATGCCATCTACATATTTGGGACGGACAATCGGCTTCTTCAGGATGCAGACACCTTTGGTGATGCACTTGCACGTTATCTGAACGAGTACGGTATCACTCAGGATATGTTTGCAAGAATGACGGGTATAAGCCAGTGTACGATCTCCCGTTACCTGAAAAATGAGAGAACAATACGGCAGCGGTATCTGTGTGCAGTATGTATCGCTCTCAGACTTCACCCATTCAGGCAGAGACACCTTTTCTTCAAAAGCGATAATCTGATCCCTGGCACATACGGCTTCAAGAGCCAGGCTGACTATATCCTCGCTGACTACCTGAACGGCTGTGCCTACAACGAGAGCTATACCCTTACAGCTTATAATGCTCGCATGAAGAAGCTCGGTATGAAACCTCTTACGAACCTGACATCTGATATGGAGGACGGCAAGTAATGGGGAGATTTTTCTATACACACTTTGGAGATGACGTGCCGCAACATATCGAAAAGGAATATAACAGGCTCAGACGCCAGGAAATGTGGCTTGAGGAGAAAGAAGCTGACTTCCGTGCGTTTTCCGTGGATTATAAAGAGATCGAAACAGTTATAGCTGATCCTTCTACACTTCCTGTAAACGAAATAGCAGCCGAAAAAGAAGTGATGTTTCAGGCTCGGCTTGATTTCCTGCCTATCGCAATGGAGATGCTCAAAGCAGAGTTTCCGGAGGGATATGAGCTTATTAAGGACTATTTTTATGGAACGAGCAAGGTGACTCTGATGTATCTCGCCAGCAAGTATGGCATTACAAAAGATAAGGTGAGGTATCGGCTCAGGCTTGCAAAGGAAAAGCTGAAAGAGTATATCATCATGCACGAAAACGAATAGTCGATTTTGTACAAAATGCCGATTTTTTCTTTTTGAAGCAAAAAAGCCATGAAATTCTTTCCCACTTTTTCGATTTTCACGGTAGTAAGGTGAAGGGGTTCATTCCGCAGGCGCGAAGCGGACACTGAATCTCTCACGTTCCTCCTTCTCGTTGAAGGTTTATATAGAGCTGAGGGAACGGTACAGCTTCTTTGTCCATTTTCAGGCTGTACCGTTTCCAGAAGTTCGTTTTTCTTTCATTTTTCGATGCTCTATCGAAACTCCTTTCACTATGACAGCAGAGATGCTGTCGGGAGAGCCTGAGCTGACGGCTTGGGTTCTGCCAAAAACATCTCTGAATGCGACAGTTCCATTTCTCCTATTTTCAAATAGACAGCCATACGCTGTCGCTCCTGTGTCGGGGACGGAGTTCCGTTCCCGACAATAGCAGGGGTTCTTTTCAAACACAAAAACACCGACAAGAAAGAGAGAGGGTGTTACATATGAATGAGATCTCAATAGCTGTGAGATATAACAACGATATGCGTACCGTCAGCGGACGGGAGCTTCACAAAGTGCTTCAGATCAAAACACACTATGCATTATGGTTTGACCGGATGCGTGATTACGGATTCCACGAAAATACGGACTTTTTCACGGTGTTCAAAAATGTATTCCGTGAAGATGGCAGAGCAATGCCGCAGAAACAGATTGACCATAACCTGACAATTGATATGGCAAAGCAGCTCTGTATGATACAGCGTACCGAGATCGGTAAGCGCTGCCGTGAATACTTCCTGAATCTTGAAAAGCAGTGGAACAGTCCCGATGCTGTCATGGCGAGAGCGTTACAGATTGCTGACCGGAAACTGGAGCTTGCAAATCAGCAGAATAATAATCTGATCGAAACAACTGCTGTTCAGGCAAAGCAAATCGAGGTCATGAAACCGAAAGCCGACTACTGTGATATGGTGCTGCAATCCGAAGGGCTTATGACCATAAGCACTATCGCAAAGGACTACGGCAAGTCTGCGATATGGCTGAACAAGTGGCTTCATGAACACGGCATTCAATATAAGCAGGGGCAGATATGGCTTCTGTATCAAAAGTATGCGGACAGAGGATATATGAAGTCAAAGACACACACTGTTTACGATAAGAATGGTGATCCTACTGCCAAAGTCCATTCATATTGGACGCAGCAGGGCCGCATATTCATCTATTTCCAGTTGAAGAAAGAGGGTATCCTGCCCCTTATCGAACAGGACGATAGCTGAAACGCTGTCGGGAGTATCCGTTCATCGGGTACTGCCTATGGTGCTTCACACACCTCCTTGTTTTGAACGACGGTCGATGTGCCGTCGGGAGCTTCTACTTTCTCTGAGTAGGAGCTGCCAACAGTACATCAATCTTTGGACATAAAAATAACCGACAGACGATGTATTTACAGCATCTTGAAAACTGAATATGAAACATCAACGCTATTTGTTTTCTTTTTCTTCTTCCTGAGAGATAGGAGGAGCATTATGCCGAAAAAAACCGTTAGTCAGATGTTCAGGAAATATCCTGATGTGGTAACTATACCACAAGTATGCGAAATGCTCGGTGTCAGCCGTAACTACGCATACCTATTAGTAAAGCAGGGAAAGCTCATAAGGCTTGACTTGGGACGTATCGTCAGAGTGACAAAATCCTCTGTAATTGAGCTAAAGGAAAAAAGTTTACAAAAATCGGAGAATTCCCCAGTGTAAAGCGCCGAAAAAAGGAAAAAGCGGTCTGATCGTATTGCATTATATTTGGTTACGCGCTATAATAGAGTAGTCAACAGCAGACTTCTACCGCTTTCAACTCAAAGGAGGATATTAGAAATGAAAGCAAGTCTGCCTTACAAATACATTACTTCCGTGAAGAACGGAAAGCATTATGTTGTCTTTGACTATAAAGATCACAGCGGAAAGCGTAAGCGTAAGTGGGTAAACACAGAATTGCCTGAGAGGTGTTCAAAGAAAGCTCTGAAAGAAGCAGTCGATGCTATTGTTGCGGAGTTCGATAAGAGCATTTCATCGGGTGAGATCGCTGTCAAGTCTGCAAACGCTGTGCCGTATGCTGTGATGAGCGATGAAACCACTTCAAATATGTTGCTCGATGATTTCTTTTCCGAGTGGCTGACATACATCAAACCGAATGTAGCTCGTACCACACACCTTTGCTATCGCAAGATCAGCGACAGGTACATGGAGTACATCAACGAGAATTATCCGAACCTTACGCTTGGACAGCTCAATCACAACCACGTTCAGAACTACCTTAACTTCAAACTGGATAATGGCTGCAAGGGCAGTACCGCAAAGCAGTATTATCTTGCATTGCATTCTGCATTTGCCTATGCTGTAAAAATGGAGCTGATACCGAAGCACCCTATGGACAAGTTGGTTGTGCCAAGAGCAGAAAGACATGAAGCTACCTTCTACAATGCTGATGAGCTGAATGAACTGTTTGAGGTTTTCAAGGGCGATAAACTGGAGCTTGTGGTGAACATTGCTGCATATTATGGTCTGAGAAGATGTGAGATACTTGGTCTGAGGTGGGATGCAATCGACTTCAAGAACAAGACTATCACGATCCAGCGTAAGATAGTAAGCGACTACGATGAAAATGGTGAGATGAAAATCTTTGTAGAGACCAGGCTGAAAACCAATTCCACAAGAAGAACTCTACCGCTGATTCCTCACATTGAGGAAATGCTTCTTGAAAAGAAGAAAATGGAAGTCAAGTTCAAAAAGGCTTGCGAAAAGAGCTACAACAAGGAGTTCGACGGATTTATCTGCCGTGACAACTACGGCAATATGCTCTCGCCAGGGTATGTGACACAGCACTTCCATTACGTCATTACCCGAAACGGTTTGAAGCATCTGCGTTTCCATGACCTTCGTCATTCATGTGCCAGCTTATTGCTTGCTCACGATGTTCCGATGAAGGCTATTCAGGAATGGCTCGGACATAGCAATTTTACTATCACAGCGAATCTTTATAGCCATTTGGAATACAATGCAAAGGTCAATTCGGCTGAAACGATCGCAAGGGTTCTCGGCGGTAAGTCAGAGGATAAACCTGAAGCTGAAAAGCCTGCCGAAAAGAAAAAGGCCACAAGAAGAAAGTCAACGTCAAAGGCAGCAAGTAAAACACCGCCCAAAAAGACCGGTGGTAGAAAAAAGAAAAGCGATAGTCCCGAAGGTACGGGAGAATCGCAGATGTCAACATTATAAAATATAATCAACGAAATTGGAATCAAGAAAAAGAAATCAAAAAACGTGTGATTTTGGTAGAAAAAATGGTAGAAAAAAAGTGGCATTCACACTTATATTTTCTACCAACGATTAGCAGAAACGCCGTTAAATCGGGCGTAAACGAAAAAATTTACAGTCAAACTCATATAATAGAGTAGACAAATGCACGATTTTATGGTATAATAGGGGAAAACGAAATGCAGAGTTTTAGACATATGAATCAAATTTGAGTGAGGTAACGATTTTGAGCAAGGCATATAGAGCGAAAAGGACATTACGTAAATTATTAAAAGTCGTATTGATAATTGCTGCAATCATTATATTATTTGTGATAACATCTTTGGTTCATCATAAAATATGCAGTTCAAAAGAAAAAGACTTACTTACTCCTTTGGGTAAACTTGTAGAAGTAAACGGTCACAATATGAGCATATACACAGAGGGTGAGGGCAATAAAACGCTTGTATTTCTGTCGGGAGGTGGAACCTGCTCACCAATATTGGATTTCAAGTCGCTTTATTCGCTTTTAAGCAGTGAGTATAAAATTGTTGTAGTAGAAAAGCTTGGTTACGGATTTAGCGATGTTGTAGAGGAAAAAAGAGATATCGATACAATATTAAGCGAAACGAGAATGGCACTTGATCAAGCAGGAATACAAGGTCCGTATGTGCTTTGTCCGCATTCATTATCTGGATTGGAGGCTCTATACTGGGCACAGAAATATCCTGATGAGGTTGAAGCAATTGTCGGTTTAGATATGGCTGTACCGGCTTATTACGATGAAATGGACATAAGTATTCCTATGATGAAGTTAGGACATTATGGTGCTGTTTGGGGAATCACAAGGTGGATACCAAGCCTTGCAGAAAGCGATGCTATCAAATATGGAACGCTGTCTGAAAAGGAAAAAGAGATTTACAGAGCTGTATTTTATCAAAGAACAGCAACTGAAACCATGATAAATGAAGCCAAAGTCGTAAAAGATAATGCGAATATTGTGAAAGAAAACGGCATTCCGCAAGTGCCGATGTTGCTGTTTATTTCCAATGGTTCAGGCGGTACAGGTTTTACAAAAGAAAAATGGAGAAGTATTCCTGAAAACTATATTTCGGGGCATAACAATACAAGCTATATTGAATTAGATTGTCCTCATTATGTTCATGACTATAAGTATCAAGAAATAAGCCAAGAGATCAGAAACTTTATTAAGTGAGTGTATTTTATCATTCCCAGTTTGCAGATGAGAACCCCCCTAAAAAGAATATTTAGCGGCAGACATCCAAATAGTATGGCAGATTTATTTTGAGGAATGAAAAGAACAACAGGAGGGCTCGAATGGCTCTCCTGTTGTTTTTATGGCAGTACAAATAATTTTCATTCACCGAAGATATCGATTTTTCCACCCGTTATAGTATCCGACAAGGTCTTCTGAAATATCCTTATACTCATAGTCTGCCTTGAAGTTTCCATTTTCATCAACAACAAGCGTCATAACAGTCCATGTATCTTTCTTGCTCAACTCTTTACGATTTGTGTTGAAATAAAACGCTAATCAATTATGACAATTCGTATAAGCCAGAGATAAATGCAGAGAAACTATCAGAAACATCATAAGTCTCATCGCTTTGTACCCAGAGTACAACTTTATTGCCGCACATACAATAATAATTTCCAGAAGAGTCAACGGCAAATGGAAGAAGCTTCTTTTCACAAAAGTATGAAATACACTTATAGACGGTCTCTATGTCTTCTGGATTATAAGACAGCAAGAGTTTTACATCATACTCTTTTCCGTTTTTAGTTTTTATTGTATTTGGAGATGGACGACCGCCATTGTGCTCTATGATACAATTCTTTAAGTCATTCGGTATTGTGATGTGATATTTTGATTCAAATTGTGTAACAGCATCTAGATTTGTCAATGGCTTGATTTTATTCCAGTGGACTTCGCTCATTTGAATTTCCTCCTATTTTTTGAAAATGATTTTAATATCCGCCGCCCCATAATGCCTTTCCTCCGGTGTGTGCAGCACCGCCTTGCGTACAATCGTGGTCTTCTACCTTAACCAGTTGCATTTTTCCATATTCTTCGTTATGATGCCAGACATAACCTTCCGGTGTGTATCCACAGAGAATATCATCATATTGTTCATTGGTAAATTTGGAAGCGAGTTCAGGATCTTTCATGACAGACTCCTTCAAATTATTGTTGCATTCCTTGAACTGAACTGCATTGGATGCCTTTACATTTCCTTCTGAAAGCTGATGATTAAACATACTTTTCATTTCCGGGAAAACGCCTTCAATGAAATTACCTTCAATGTTTACAATCTTTCTCTTATAAGGAACGCCGTTTTCACTACATTTGCCTTCCAGATCACAGCGATTTGTTCGATAATGAATGACTCCATCTGAGGATTCTGTACATTTGTCAAGCTGTTTGTCTGTCCAGCCCAATTGTTCCTTCAGTGACTGTCTTTTTTCTTCTGACAGTTCATGAAGTTCCGGCATTATAGCATCATTCTCTCCAATTTCCTTCGGAATATCCCATGCTTTTTCTGAAGTCTCTCCGATCTTCCTTGGAGCATCAACATACCTGCTCTTATCCTCACCGATTTCTTTCGGAGCTTCAATCGGCTTGACTTCTAAAGCTTTTGCAGGAGTGACATCAGAGGATACATCTTTTAGGCTTATCATTACAGAATACCTCCATTCATTCCGAAATATTGATATCTATGTGCAATATCAACACAAGCTTCCTCACAATTGATCGCCATACAAATATACTTTTGTACAGTATCGATCAGCTTATCATCATTCTCCTGAGAGAATATACTTCCAATTGACCTGCGAACACGTTTGAGACCTGCTTCATTATTTTCAGCATTTCTAAGAAGCCTTATTGTTCTCTGCCCGCCGAACACATTATACGCAATTATCATTTTTTCTTCTTCCGTGAGCGTCCCCCCTGCGAGTCCCCTACGGAGAATGCGTTTCGTATTCTCGCCGTTTTCAAGTCTGTTTATCCAATCAAGCACTTCTGTCTTTTCTTCATCAGACAAAGCAATCTTCTCAGATACACCATAGATGTTCAGCATCAGGCTGTAGGCTGACATATTGTGTTCTTTTTTGCTGAAGATATATTTACGCTCTTTGTCGTATTTTTCTGACTTGCACAATACCGCTTCTATCCAATCATTCTGATGAACAACCGCCACAAATGCAGGCAATTTCGCAAGCTCTTTGATCTGAATCTCAGACAAGGCTATCGACTTTCCAACAAGTTCACAATCATTTTCATCCGGCAGCCGAAAGATAATTTTAGTATTTGTGTTTCGGATCACTGCCTCATCCAGCATATCTGGTGCTTGGTCTGCGATGATAAAACCCTCTCCATAGGTACGCATCTCTGCAATCGCATTGGTAAGCATTTCGACAGACTTGCCTTGTAAATTTGATGATTCCTGTGCTTGTGCAACAGAAGTGCGTCTAAGCAGATTATGAGCCTCCTCTAATACCGTAATATGCTGTAAACTCTCATTCATTTTGTCAGGCTGCATACGATATTCCTGCAGCTTCATAATAAGAATTCCCATAATAAGCGACTTGGTTTCAACAGAACCTACTCTGCTTATATCAACGATAACATTCTTGTCGAAAAGTGCCTTGTTGCTGATCTCCATCGAGGAACAAAATATCTCTCCGTTGATACCATTGGTCAACGATTTTACTCTTGTTATTAGTGCTCCTGAATAGTCACTTTTGGTATCAGCAGAATACAAGGATTCGCTCATTACATTCGGCAATACCTGAATCAGATCTGCAAATGTCGGAAAGTCATCGCTATAGTATGCAGGATTTGAAAATATCCAGCCTTTATCTTGATAGACTCTTTCAATAGCATCTTTCAGAATAGCAGGCATTGCTGCATACATTGGCCAGCAAGCATTAAAGATCTCAGCAAGGCGGTCAATATGCTCCAGAACATTGATGTGTTTCGGAAAAGAAAAAGGATTGATATGTAAAAGTTCAGTATACATCGGATTTGTTCCATATACGCTTACATCATCAAATCCGCCGAGAACATTCTTATACTCTCCCTTTGCCGGTTCAATCACAAGAAAATGCTTGTCCTCCTCATATATCTGCTCCAGCAGATTGTATATGAAATTAGATTTGCCTGTACCTGTTGAACCGGTTATGAAAGTATGCGAACAAAGACTATCCATATCAAGTTTGACACGAATCCTCTTATCCTCTTTACGCATATGATAAACATTGCCTGCAGTCAGTGTTTTGGGCGATTTATCGTTTGACGGTGTGAATTTCTGAACCTCTCTGCCAAATGCAACACTTTCAAGAACAGGCAGACCGCTAACTGATTTTTTCGGCAGATTAAGCGAATATGCAAGTTCCCTGCCCGTAAGCGATACTGCCGCATTCACATGGGGCGGATACATGAGCCAATTCGGATCAAACAGTGGATCATCCGGATCCATGTTAAGTTCAAATTCAGGATGCTGTAATCTCTTGATAAACGCCATAAGATTGGTTATATCATCTTTCCGTTCCTCACGGTATTCCCACAGATTTACCGCAGACTGCGACAAATACGAATCTTCACCCTGTGTTAAGGCAAGATACATATGTGCTGTATTGTTAGCGATAATAGGACTTTCGGACATGAAGTATGCGGAAAAATCCCACATACCCAGTGCTGTACTCTGCTCGACACGCTTGATCTGCTTTTCAATAAGTTCAAGCGTATTTTTAACATCATGGTTCACGAAATTCTGTGTAAGAGCATCATTTTTTCCCATAAGGACCGTAACGTTGGACGAACGGGAAAAGTTCACGCCAAAGTTCATACCAACGTTCGTAGCGATACTATGTGCATTCGATGCCATTCTTCCGATGGTATCGGTTATCGATTTTCCCTTTGTGACAGTATCTGCAAGTCCTTTCGCCGCGGTTTCAGCGTGAGAAAGTCCTTGTACCACAGTTTGTGTTATGGTATGACCTGTACCACTTGTATTTGTTGATGATGTTCCTTGTGTTGCTGTATTTGTTGTACTGCTACTACTTCCACCTGTAGTACTGAACGATTCACTTGCTCCAAATGTAACAGTCTCGCCAACTGTAGCTGAACCTCCAACTCCCACTGGAGTTGCAGCAACTGTTGCAGAAGCATTTGTGGCAGATGATTGATTAAGGGTTATTCCACCCGTTGTTGCACTGTTTTCACCCACCATATTGGCAACACTTGAACTGCTATTAGTTCCGTTACTTGTAGATTGATTCGTGCTGTCACTTGTGCCTGATGACGTACTGCTGTTTGTGCCGTCAGTCGTACTGTTATTGGTGGAATCTGTATGTGCTGCAAGGTCACTATCGGTTGTTCCCCTTGCACTGTTGGTACCGGTTGTAGCGGTATCACCAATCTGTCTTCCAGCTGAACCACCGAGATTTGCCCCAAAAGTTGCAGATGAGCCCACCGCTGTTGTCTCAGATAACGTAAATGTGGTAGAGTATGACGCATATGGAGCCAAGTCGGAGTACAATTTGCTAAGAATAAGTTTCCTATCCAGCTGATCTTTCACAGGCGTAGCGAGAAGCACTATGGTATATTCTTCAAGTTCATTGCTCGGAACAATACCGTCAATGAGCTTTTCCACGCTCTGACTAATGAATTTTTCAGACTTCTCAGACGCTATATTGGATACGATGGCAACAGAGGAGTTTTTGACATTCTTTAATACAGGGACAACACCTGCATTCAGTTTATCATGCGGAAGTTTTTTGATCTCAGCACCAGGGAAATTGCCCAATAACGAAGATTCAAGCCGTTTGCCAAACATGTCAGCAATATATGGCATGTCCTTTTCACCATTGTTGACAACTGCAAAATAGATTGTAGTACCATTTACTCTGCGATTGAAGATAAGAGCAATATTGCAGTCTTCTTCCGAGAGAACGTGATACATATTGGTGAGCTTATCCAGATTGTCTTCAGTTGGATCGGTAACCCATTTTGTGACTTCAAAATAACGAATGCGATTATCAAGACTTCTTTCATCATTCGCTTCACCAATAGACATCGGTTTATACAATTCTGAAAGCTGTGGGAGATATGCTTCATAGGCTTCTATGGCATATGAGCCCAATAACCTTTTGATACGCCCTGGATCTGTCTCTGGCTTTTCCGAAAGATAATCATTCCGCTTTTCTTCAATTTTTTCAAGTTGTGCGGAACTCAGACCTGAGGCCTTGGCTACAATATTACCGCCTTTGTTTGCAACTTTTCCTGCTATTTTACCCGCTCCGCTTTTGATCGTTGCTAATATTGCCATAGTACTACCCCTTTTTTATGGAATCTTACTCTGCCTGTATCTCTAACAAATGACAAACATAATCTTTCGTGTCTTCCAGCAATTTGAGATGCTTTTTCTTTTCTTCGATAATTTGATTCAGTTCTCCTATTTTTACTTCCCAATCATGAAGATCAGCATTAAAGGTACAAAGCTTCGACTTAATACTTGCAATCAGTTCTTTGCTCCATTCCTCAAAATATCTGCTGTTATTACTGCTTACACGTTTCATTTCCGGTATGACGACTCTATCCAGTTCCTGAACAAAATTCTTGCAGCAAGTACTGTTATCATATTTTTCCTTACCAAAAAGCGTATATTTTACAGCATGAACAGATTGCAAATCAAATTCAACAACTGATCTCGTCATATTCTCCATGTTCAGCAAAATGGCGTTCATGATCGCTTTCTGTTCCTCATTCAGAACATCACTGTCAGTAATGATTCCCTTACAATCGTTCTTAAACACCTCAGTAGCATTTTCCCAAAACGAACAAATCAGATCATTTGCAATCGAAGAAAATGCGTTAAGCAGTGCATTATATCGATATCGAACTCTACTCTCCATTCTCCGCAGAGCTTCATCTGTGTCAAATCCCTGCTGTTCTCCTATCGCAGAAATATTTCTCCATTCCTGTTCAAATTCAGCATAGATTTTGAGCTTTCGAATTTGGAGAAAGTTTTTATATACAAGTCCGCTCTGATTTTTGAATTCTTCAAATTTCTGACTGATCCTCTGTCTGAATTCCACAGATTTGTTGCTTGCCGTAGAACTCTGCGTATAGTCAAGCTGCTCGGCAAGATCACGCTGTTTGCTATCAAAAAGCGTTTGTGTTGAAGTAAGTTCATCATCACGCTGACGTTCTATTTCACGAACACTGTCCTCACAAAGCTGTATTGCTCTTTGTAGATATTCTGTAGCCCGACTGCATTTATTACAAAGTGCATATCGAAGTGCATAATCAGAAATTTCATGTTCCACACTTGCAAGGCCGCTGTTGATAAAAAGCGTGGTATCAGATACAGCACCCTCTCCAACAGCAGGCGTGATTTCTCTGCTCTTGTCAATAATATTATATTTATACAATACCTTATCGCCACGAGCAAACTTACGGCATCTGTCATCATAGGCATCAAAAGCATCCTCATCAATCCATGATGATTTATCGTCTGGATCATCCTTTTTACTTGCAAGAGCAATTACAGACGAGAGGAAAAATATTCTTGTGGATTTCCATTTGGTTATCTTTAAACTTTGATAACGTTCTCGCTTTTCTGCCAAAGAGCTTGGCGTGAGCATATCGCCCTTGTTTACGACAATGATCGCATTTGAAGTATCTAAAGATTCACCAGTTTCTTGAATGAGATCAAGAAGATTATTGTTATCAGTATAATCCATGGTATCTGGCGTCGTCAAAAGAATGAGCAGTGCATTTGTCTGTTTACTAAGAGCTTCCTTGAGAATATCAAAGTGTTTCCTGTTGCTGTCAGAATTTGAGCCCGGCGTATCATAGATTACAAACTGATAATGACTATCAAAATATGTCATCTGTCTGAAAGGTATGCTGATATCTACCTTGCCCACCTCTGGAAGAAGTTTCCCCTTATTCAAACAGTCAAGAAAACAATGCATATTTTTAATTCTGGTATTCGCCATATCATCAGCAAAAACAGAATTGATTTTGCTGTCAAGTTCTGACGGACAGTTATCCGAAACCGTATAGCCATCATCATTAAAAGATACCGTTATCGTTTGCCCATTGATTTCAAATGATACAGAATAAGCATCGCTGCAAGTAATCTTAAACATTTTCGCAGTTGTCGGATCAGATGAACTTGGCAGTATCTCATATCCGATAAGGCTATTGATAAAAGCTGATTTTCCTGCACTGCAAAGCCCTGTGACACAAATGGCAATGGACTCATCTATCGTATCTCTGTACTTACCGATTTCCGCTGTAATCTCGTCTTTGGTGTATTCACTGTCTTCAAGTGTAGAAATAACCTCATCAAATCGAGTTTCAATCTGCTTCATTACATAGGGAGCTTCGTTGAAATACCGCTGGTTCTTTTCACTGGTAATATTGCAATCAGAAAAATATGTAGCGATCACACTTTCTAAAACATCATAATCGTCCTTATTCCCAATAAAATCAATATGAAGCCCTTTGTTGCCGGGATTAAAATGTTTGTTTAGCAGTTCCACAATTTCATAAGCACGATTCTGGAACGATGTCTTCGTAAACTTATCGTTTATCAACTCCGAATTGCATCCATCGGAAAGATCGCTGATATTGATAAATCGGTCATTTTCATAGCATTCGTAGACGATCTCTTTGGTATAAGGATTACAAGTAATCCTCATTTTATATGCATTTTCCATATCTGCCTCCTTGAATATATGCGTATCGTGGCTTAATTTATAATTTTCAGATGTGATAAACTACAACTATTTATGATATATTATACCACGAATTTAGTGAAAAAGTCAATTGATTTTGAAATGAAATCCATCCTCAATTACCGCCGTTGAAATTGCAAGAACCATTTCTGAGAGATGACAAGAGCTGCGAATCATTCTTCGGTAAAAAGAAATATACGCATTACCTTAGAGCAAAGGAGTTTCCTTTCTTCTATTTAGAACTGTAAACTTTTTAGAAACAGCAGCAAAAAAGATGTTTTTCAAGCCTTTCCCTCTCCAAATTTCTGTCAGCAACTCGAAAAAATACCCTTGCCGAAAATCGGTAAGGGTATGGTAAGGGTACGAAGCATATTTTCTACTATATTATGTGTCCTTAAAAACGACAACAAAAAAGCACGCAGCCTCGATAAAGTACCGAAACTGCGTGCTTTTCTTCCTTTCCAATTACTTTTAATAATTGGGTTGTTGGCAAAGAACCTAATCTTTAATACAATGCAACTCTTTTAGATTTCCGTTTCTTTGCTGTTTTGATGTTTCGTTGCATATACTTGCAATATATGCAAGTATTATCACTGAAATAGGTATAATAAAAAAAGAACATTCAGGCAAATCAACAGCTAAACTTGCACCTCCAGCTGTTTCACTTGCTTGAATGTTCTTTTCATTTTGGTTGCGGGAGCCAGATTTGAACTGACGACCTTCGGGTTATGAGGGATTTATTTCATGTTTTTAATATATTTTAGACATACGCAAAATCGTTCAATAATGGCGATATTGCGTTATTTTTTTATTTTGACGTTCGTCAGCTTACACACTGCGTACAGTATATTGGGGTCAGTTTTGGGGTCAAAATTTTCGCTAACCATACATAAATTTATTTCAGCTGTTTCATTGCAATCAAACTAATTGAAAAGTCTTTCTTCTGCTTCATGAGATGATATATACTGATCGTAACTAATATCGGTCATTAGTGATTGATATTTTTCTTCAACTAAATCCAGAAATAATACATTATCTTCTTTAATTCTTCTATAATCATTAAGCTCGAATACAAGAATGGCTATATCTTCCTTTAAAGCAACCTTATGTATAAATGCTTTACTATCTTTCCAGTTACTTGTTCCTGTCACACCTTTAATTGTAAACAATATTCCTACTTTTGAATTTGAGACTTTCAATAGTGAATAAAATTTACCTACATAGGTTACGCCAAGAGCCCCTCCATAATTTTTGCATTCACACAAGAATTTTTCTCCTAAAAAGCCATATAATTTAGGAACAACCATCTTGCCCTTGTTTGACAAAGTGACAAGTAGATCAATTTCATTAGAAGATGTTCGGACATTTCTTTTTAAATTAAAAACATTTTCTTCAGAAAACATCAAACAGCTCGCAAGGCTTTCTAAGACATCTCCCTTTTCTTTTGTTGTTTTATATTCCTCTAGCAACTTATCAAAAAATCTATCATATTCCAATTTAATTTTTGACGACATTGATAAAAATGAATGGTCTTTAGCTAATCTATACTCTATTAACTCATCTAAAGTTATTCCCATTTCTCCCGCTTTTTGTAAAAAAATATCAATCTTTTCTTTATCCGCCATACTCATAGTACCTTATAAATGATTATTGCCTTTTTATAGCACTCTTTAATTTCATTATCACAATTAGGACAAAATAGATCATTTGGAATAGAAATAAATGAAACATATCTTTCTCCAATTAATCTGCAACAGATTGGACAATATATATCAAAATATCTTTCGATTATTTTTTGTTTACAGCACTCTTCTAATACCGCATAAACATTCTTTATATCATTATTAGTTTTTCTCCCAACGATGCCTGGATAAATCCAATCTCCTGATTTGTAATTTTTTTCCAAAAAATTCAATACATCTTCACTCTTATATTCTTTCTCCTTTAGAAAAGGAGCCACTTTCAAAAAGATATTCAATTGCATATTCCATTCGCTCCTTTGTTAATCTCGAAGAAGATTGCATATTATGCATCTGTATGTATTTCATGTCATAGTAATTAAAAACAATTTTGACATTAATTTGTTTGGCTTTAGTATCATCTAACCATCTTACATATATATATGGATAATATGCTGTTTCTTCTTGATTGTTGAGAAATTCTTCAATCAAATTCTTAATTTTCGGAGCACTGTTAAACAACTCAGAATTGTCACTAATAAGTTGTCTAAAATCGCCTATAAATGGAAGAGTATAATTTCTGTCAACAGAAGCTGTCAATTCTGCCGCTCCTCCTGACTTTAGTTCCATCATTTGTTTATGAACCACTGCTATTTTTGACGAATCATTTTTTATTACTTCTATAGCATTTTTTGCATCTACATTATATAAAGTAAATCCAAGTACATCCTTTAACCATTTAATACAGTATTTGATTTTTGGCGTTATATATTCATTTTGGGATTTATACTCAAATCTTCCACCATCAAATCTGATCTCCAAAAAATTCCTATGCAAATTGACTGAAATAATAATTGAATATTTAACATCAATGGGAGTAAAAGAATCATCATATATCACTTCTTTCATTATGAATTTAAATAAGATATAATCTCCATCCTTTTTAAAATATGGAATACAATCATTAATGTCACAAGAAATCTCACTCGGTGTATTAAAACCATTCTGTTCATCAAATAATATTATTTTTCCATTAGAAGTGAGCAATGAAATAATATTTTCAAAAGTGTCATTATCACTAAATTCAAAAGTCAATGGAACTGAATATTTATAACTTTTTTTAAATTCCCAGTTTTCATAAAACCATAAAAAATCTTCGTCTTTTGAAGTTATATCAATAGCTTCAAGTCTATTTTCAACCAAAATAGGGTATTTAAATCCATTATTCGCATGCGAATCATAAAGAGTAACCTTTTCTTTGGCTATCAATTCCTTTGCAATTTCATTTTTTAATGAAGATGTATAAGAATTAACGGTATTATATATTAATTCAATATACATATCTTTACTTAAAGTAGCCATTTTACATCATTCCTCTCAATATTTCAATTGAATTTTAAAAGCTATATTATTTCTAATTAAAATGTTATCGCATTACATGAAGTGATCTTTGGACATTGGTCGTCATTTTATTGCAATTTAGAAATAGATTTATTGAATTTTATTTCCAAGTTCAATTATGTTATACATTTTTTATTATGCCACAGCTAGAAAGAAATTTCAATAGTTTTCATTGAATAAAATGCTATTAATTTGATTTCAGAGTCTGTAGTCATTTCATATAAAATTTAGTACTTTTATAAAAAGCAAGGAGAAGATTTTTCCCCTGATCCTCGTGCTTATTTTATTACATCATAATTTATTTCACACCACAGCCTCAACAACCGTCTTTCCGTTTACTTGAATGGTTTTCACACCAGGCTGTTTGTTCTTGTTGAAGTTAAAACTCAACAGGTACCCTTTATCAAGATGATAGTAGTCCAGATACTCAGCAATTTGCTTTTCACCCTCGGTGTTATATTCCTCACCACGCCAGATTTTCAGTTCTACGATATACTGTTTTCCCAGATAGTCCACAATGACGTCTGTCCGTTTCTGGTCACGAGTTTGTGCCTCAATGTAGTAATTGCCCGTGCCGTTGATAATCGGCCGCAGATACAGCAAAAACAGCTTTCTGCCGTCCTCTTCCTTAAACTTATCCGGCTGACTGCCGTAAATGTCGTTGAAGTGGAGGATAAACTTCTCCAGAATCTTTTCCATGTTCAGTTGATTGCCCTGAATAAACTGATTTTTGTCGTTGACACCCTCGGAGTACATCCGGCTATCAGTTGCCTCCTGTGAAATAAACCAGTTATAAATTCTCGTTTCAAAGATGCGATTGGCAACAGAAACGCAGTCGTTCTTGTTGGAAATAAAGCCATACATTGCAGCATTTTCAATTACAACATTGTCGATATTATAAGAGATCTTCTGCCCCAAAAACAAGACATTGTACAGTAGATTTCTCAGGTTTTTGTCATCTTCCAGCTTATTGATCAAAGAGTCTACCAATGGATTTTTCTCTTTCACAAGATACTTGACCGCATTTTCAAAGGATAAGTTATCCCAATTTCCACTCTCGTCCATATGCTTGCAAATCATCGACACCAACACCGGATAACCAGAAGTATAATCGTAAATCAGTTGGGACAGCTTTGCAATATCCATACCCACGTGGTGATCCTTCTCATACTCCGTGAGCATTCCGGCAATATCACTCACACTAAAGCTCATGTCTATGTCAAAGCTCGACGCAATATTCCACGGGCTGTTGTGCTTATGCTCAGTATCTGGTCGAATTTTCTGACGAAGATTTCGGATATCATGAACACCTGCCAAAATGACAGATTGAAACGTAGGGTACTCGGTACGTTCCAGATAGTACCCTCTCAGTTGAGCCAAGAAATCCAGAAACACCTGGTTGTTGCTGGCACTGTCTACTTCGTCGATCATCAGCACAATTGGCTTAGATGACATTTCGCACCACTCGCTTAAAACGACAAACAGATCTGCCTCAACATAGTCCAGACTCAGTTTCATTTGCTTGACTTGCTCTTCGATTTCACTGGGCATTTCTCTGCGGTAACGGTTCCAAAGCAGCCGTGCAAACGCCTTGACAAAGCTATTCTCTGTGGCAAACTCTGACGTGCTGACAAACTGAAAGTCCATGCTGATAACAACATACTCACTTTTCAAATATTCCCGCAGTGCCTTCAGAATTGTGGTTTTTCCGTACTGCCTGCCCTTGTTGATGGAGAAATATTGCCCTTTGTCCACCATTTCCTTGATTTGTGCAAGACGGCTGTCCAGATTGACCATGTAATGTTCCTGTGGATTACAGCAGCCGGTGATGTTAAAGTAGCGGCTCATGTGTTTCACCTCGTGTTCGTGTGTAGTTTTTGTTATTTCTATTATACCATATCTACAAAAGCAAATCAAGAAATTTGCCGCAGTATTTCACATTTTCATGTGTAAAAATGAGGAGCAGGTTATATCCTGCTCCTCAAGTCATTTTCTGATTATTCCCCCACGGATTCCTCAGTTATCCCAATTTATTCTCAAATTTCTCGCAACGCATACCAGCGCCCTTTTGCAGGTTCCACTTCAAACAAAGACATTTTGCAGTAGTTTCAAACTTCCAAATTCCGTGCTTTGCGTCTTGTGGTTTGATATACTGATTTGTTTGGTCGTACCAATATTTACAGAATGCACAGCGTTGATTTTTATTTCCATCCAATTTAAAAGCTGCCATCATAATTTACCATCCCCTAAAAAAGCTTTTTACTTTATTGAAAACATTCCTTGCTCCATTTGCTACTCTAGATACAACAGACTTTGCAGCTGAACCAACTCTTTTGGCAGTCTCGATGATTTTAGAGCCGACTTTTGTGCCTGCCATTTTTCCAACGACACCGCCTGCAAAATGCCCCACTGCAGCACCAATTGGACCAAATACTGCACCAATTGTTGTTCCTATTTTTTTGCCGATCTTAGAGCCGATATTAATTGCCTTAGACTTTATAATTGCAGCAACTGTAGCAACACTTATATTCTGCATTTCCTTTAAACCATCGGCAATTCCAATTTCTCCGCTTGCAACTCTTCCAAGTGTTTTTACATTTTCAATAGCTACACCAGCAATAAGTGCACGGCTCTCAGTATCAGATCCATCTACAGGAAAAACATTATTTCCGTTCGCTATTTCCATTGCACCAGCTGTTGCAATCTTCAAGCCAGAACTTGCTCCGTTTATGATCGACTCACTGATAAGAGCCTTATCCGTCAAAACAGTCTTCAATCCATATTCCATGGTTTTCTCATATAAATCACTTGCTGTAGTTCTTAATGCCGTATCTCCAGCCTGACGAACGGTCTCAGTAACAAGATCTTTCATCTTGTACTTATTCCACATTTCGTCATTCCACTCTTCTGAATCTATGACTTCGACATCTACTATTTCCTGCTGTTCGTCCGAATCGACATATTGATTTGAAACAGACGTTAAGGCAGAATGTGCTTCTGTCAGTTCATAAGCCTGTTGCCCAACAGACTGCTGCGAGGATATTTCCTCCTGAAACCACGCCTCAACAGATTTTCCAGAGTTCATAGCATTGTGCATAGAATCCATAGTCTTATCATGAATTTGGATTGTGCTGATGATTTCATTTGAAATTGTCGATATTTCCTCTGGGCTTTTATCAGGCAGACATTCCATAAGGTAGCTGTTCAGCCATTCTTCAACTGTACAGTTATCTTTCTTTCCAATATAATCACTTATCGAATCCTTCAGAATATCTGCAAACTGCTGTGCTTTATCTTGAGGAAAATTTTCACTTATAAATTTCTCTGTATTCATTGTTTTCTTCCTATGCAGACGCATTCTTGAATTTGCGAGCTTCGTACTCTTTTGATAGTTTGTTCAGTGACTCCTTCATGATTTCCGAAAGAGAATGTGTGTTATTAATTGATGAAATAATGTAATCAGTCGAAAGACTTGTTTTGTCATCAGCAAAAGTATTTTCAACTGCATCTTTCACAACACCCTCAATATCGGCACCACTGTAACCCTCGGTTTTACTAACAAGCATATCAAGATCAATGTTACTCAAATCTGACTTACGTCGTTTGGCAATATGTATTTCAAAGATCTTTTTCCGTTCTTTTCTATTCGGAAGTCCTACATAAAAGATCTCATCAAATCTTCCTTTTCGCATCAATTCAGGCGGCAGTTTTGTAATATCATTTGCAGTTGCAATTACAAAGGCTGGGCTTGTCTTCTCCTGCATCCAAGTTAAAAAAGTTCCAAATAATCGAACTGTAACTTCACTCCCAGAGCCATCAATTCCTGCAAATGCTTTTTCAAGCTCATCAATCCAAAGTACACATGGTGAAATAGCCTCTGCAAGCGATATCGCCTTACGCATATTTTCTTCAGACTCACCAACATATTTCCCCATGATTTTACCCATATCGAGTCTCAATAACGGTACTTCAAAAAGTTGTGCAGTTACTTTTGCGGCAAGAGATTTTCCACAACCTGGTACACCAGCAATGAGTACACCTTTAGGCATATCCACGCCAAAATCCATTGCTTTATTTATCGACTTATAAACCTTGGCCTTTCTTCTAAGCCATGTTTTCAAGCTTTCAAGTCCGCCGATATCGTCGGGACGTTCTTTCAACGGAATCATTTCCAGTATGCCGGATTTCATAATCATTTGCTGCTTCTGTTCAAAAATCAAATTTAAGTCCTGTCTTGTAAACATACCATTTTGAGCAAGTGCCGTAGCTAGCAGACTTTCTATTTCAAACTCTGTAAGTCCCTTGAAGGAAATAGACATTTCCTCCAGCAAACTATCTGAAATTGGTGAATCCTGTTCTTCTGAAAAACGACCTATCTGCTTTTTAATTTCATCCTGTGTTGGATATTCCAGTTCCACAATTGTAATGAATTTTTCAAGTTCTTTCGGAATTTTTACAATTGAAGAGACAATTACTATAACAGTATCCAGACCTTGAGAAATCTGCAACGCAAAGTCTTTCAGCAATGCTGTTACTTCTTGTTCTTCCAAAAAACCGATTGCATCTTTCAATACAAGAAATTTTCTGTCAAGTTCATTATCGCTGTCAAGCAGACGAAGTGTCTCTACAAGGTTCTTGCCCTTTATCAAAGGCTGCTTTGTACGGAAATCAACAAAGCCCTTTGCTCCGTTCCATTCGAGTCCTTCTCGACCGCCCATGACTTCTTTAATTATTGCATCAGTTTTTATTTCTTCAAAAGAATTGATAAAAATAATCGGGTAGCCCGCATCTACATATTTTATTAATTGTTCTTTTAACTTCATGCTTTTCTCTTTTCTAAATAGTATTAAAAAATATCAAAGAAACCATCTGTCCTAAGTTCGTCTGTTATCGATGAAATTTCGTCATTTAATTCACGGCCTATTTTCTGCATGTTTTTCTTCATTGCCTCATCATTTTTTTTCAGTTCTTCAAGATCTGAATCTGACAAAATTCGGCTGCTTTCGTTGATTTTTCTCCTAGTCTCATCCACATTCTCTTTTGCAACTTCATTTCCATTTGAAGCAGCAAGTTCAAACCAATGTAATGCAAGATTATAATCTTGTTCGACACCATCACCCCTAAAAAGTAACACTCCCAATTCATTCTGAGCCCCAGCATATCCTTGTTCAGCCGCCTTTTTATACAATTCAACAGCTTTTTCATAGTTCTGTTCAACGCCATTACCATCTCGATAACAGGACGCTAAATTATTACAAGCAAATGTATTTCCATAAGATACTGCTATTTCATAATATTTGATTGCTTCAGTCATGTCTTTTGGAACAATTTTCCCTTCGTCGTATATCACACCCATTTTATTAGCAATATCAGCATGTCCGAGTGCAGTCGCCTGTTTTCCATAAGTAAGTGCTCTTTTTTTATCTACATATTTTTCAGGTATTTCTTTTTCCATGAATTCATTCATATATAGATAATACAGTGCTTCACACGAAGATACATCTTTTTGGGATGCACCGAGTTCAAAAAACTTAGACGCATTATCAAAGTCATTGTCAAGGGCATAAATGCAACCAAGATACCCCATTGCTATTTTATCACCCTTGTTTACCATCTTATGCAACATTTCCTTATACTTTGAAAATTTTTTATTGATCTCGAACCAATCAAATACATTTCCAAGTTCAGCACTTTGTTTCCTTAATTTTTGTGCTTTATCACCATTCTGATATACTTTTTCATAAATCAAAGCAAGTACAGTAAATGCTCGTGGATTCTTCTCAGCTGTAAGAATCTCAAGAATGCTTAGTGCGTCCTCAAATTTTGACTGCTCCATCAATCTTTCTGCCTGATATAAACGATCTTTATTTGTAATGCTAGAGATATCCCATCCAAAGCAAATATTGACAAAGTTTACATTAAGAGAAGCAAAATTCACGTTGTCATAAGCTCTGAGAAAAACAATTGGATCATCTAATCCAATATACATTACATTTTTAACTGTAAGAGGAATATTAAATTCGCCTTGACAAAGATATATTGTTTCTTTTCCATCGTCAAGTATATCGTATAGTTCATCTTGATTGAATGCAACACAATCCACATTATCAATTATCTCTTCGTCATCCGTAATTTGACGAAGCAGCATAAGCTTTTCATTGCGTCTTTGGATCTCTTCTAAATCAATTTCCTCAGTTTTCACATCGTCTGAAACGCCAAGAATTGACATTAGTTTTTGATTCAAATCTGTTTCATCAGTAGATAAAGCCCTAACAGCCGTAGCCTCATTGTCATAATAACGATCCTCTAACCAAGTCACGAGCTTACCATTCGTAAGGTACCCAAGGACACTACTAAGATCAAAATTTTCTCTCAGTTCTTCAATTGTCCTTACATCTGTTCCGTTCATCTGTAACGGAAATCTTATCTTTTTTGCCATGCTATTTCACCTCGAATAATTATAAACTTTCTCCAAGTCTTTCAAGTGATGCTTTTGCATCTTCATTTCCCAGTTTTGCAGCTTCTTTATACCATTTTATTGCCTCTTGTATGTCTGCTGTCACGCCATATCCATTTTCATAGAATTCGCCTAATTTATTTTTTGCCCAATCATCACCATTATCAGATGCCTTTTTGTAGTATTCAAAAGCCTTTCCATAATCCTGAGTTACACCTTTTCCATATTGATAGTGCCACCCTAAATTTGAAATACAAGTATTATTGCCGTTATCAGCCCCTTTTCGCCGCCATTCTATCGCCTTTTGATAATTTTGTTCAACGCCATTGCCTAACTGGTAACAATATGCAATAGACTCTTGTGCATCCATATTTCCGCCTTCAGCTGCTTTCAAGTACCATTTTGCAGCCTCATGATAATCCACATCTACTCCATAGCCGTAATAATAGAAAATAGCCATATTCCTTTGTGCAGTTGCATTCCCAAGTTCAGACGCTTTTTTATACCATTTTAATGCTGTTTGATAATTTTGATCTACACCATTTCCATGGTCGTAGTGCCAGCCCAAATTAGCGATAGACCATATTGCTCCAAGTTCAGCTCCTTTTCGACGCCATTCAAATGATTTTTGGTAATCTTGCTTTACGCCATAACCTTTTTCATAACACCTAGCCAATGACTCGCAAGCATCTGCTATATCAGATTCAGCTGCTTTTTTATACCAATAAACAGCTTTTTCATTGTTTTCTTCCACACCATTTCCATAATAATAGCAATTACCAATACTGTTTTGTGCAAATTTATGTCCTCTTTCAGCAGCTTTTTCATACCACTTTGCTGCAAGTGTCAAATCTTTTTCTACCTCATCACCCTTATAATAACAATCCCCCAAATTAAATTCAGAAAGAAAATAACCTTGTTCAATTGCCTTTTTAAAATATTGTATTTTTTTCCCTTCTCCTTTTCTCGAATAAACACATCCAATTGTATTTGTTGCTATTGCATCCCCTTTTTCAGATAATCTTTCTAAGGTTCTTAAACTTATTTCTGCATAGCTATCGCACGCAATTATATAACCCAAATCAGCCGACTTCTTGCCTAAATTATATGCTCTATCACTTTCATTTTTTACAAAGTACAATATAACACGCAATAACCAACACGCTCTTGGATTATCTGTTTGAACAAGCTTTTCAAGCATTTTTATCGACTCGTCGTACTTTCCCAAATTGAATAGGTTTTCTGCTTGATATAAATTGTCTGCACTTGAAACGCTTGAAGTATCCCAACCGTAATAAATATCGACAAATTTCAAATTCAAAGAAGAAAAGTCCACGTTATCGTATGCACGTAAAAGAACAGACGGATTGTCAGTACCAACATAGGTAATATTTTTAATGGTCAACGGTACTTCAAAATCACCCTGGCATAAGTAAATCATTTTTTCCGTACCTGTATCAAGAATGTCTAATAGATCATCTTGATTAAAAGCCACTGCATCAACCTTTGCAATAAGTTGTTCACTCTCATCTAATTGCTTTAGTAAAGCAATCTTTTCATTTCTTCTTTTTACCGATTCAATGTCAATATCACTTGCTTCTTCAGAGTATTCTACTTTTAGAATACTGCAGATCTTTTTAGACAATTTTTCATCCGCAGATGACAGATTCTCTATTGCATCAGCTTCCCCATTGTAATAACGGTCTCTAAGCCATATCACAAGCTTGCCATTTGCAAAATATCCGAGGACACCCTCAAGGTCAAAATTTTCTCTCAGTTCCTCAATCGTTCTTACATCTGCTCCATTGATCTTTAGTGGAAATCTTATCTTTTTTGCCATGTTCATTCTCCTTAAAATGTTAGAGGATAAAGCGTCTATTTCTCAATCAACCTACTACTGACACGAAATGTTTGACATCAAACTTTTCTAAAGTTGACATCAATATATTCAATAGTATCTTCAGGATATATTCCGACAGTGCCTTCAAGAATAATCTCATTATTACAAACTGGACAATTCATAGACTCACTTTCTATTATCCATTGGGTATCTATTCCCATACTTTTTTCACTGCTTGTTGAACCCACAACCCATTCACTGCAGTTCATTTCAATATCACTTTCACAGCAGGGACATTTTACTTTTACCAATACATCGATCATGTCATCATTTCCATTCTTCAAAAATTTTTATGGAGTTTCTTTTTAATATATAGTGTATCACATTTTTATCCTTCTGTCAACACTTTTAGACACATAATTTATGCTCTAATAGTCATTGAAACTTGCTTTTAAAGCTGTTAAAGTATTACTTAATTGTACATTTAGCACAAAGGAGGACGAAATGGACATCGATCGTGAACGAATTTCATATATTATCGGACAGCGAATCTACACCTTTCGCACACAGAAAAAACTTAGCCAAGAAGCACTTGCCTTTGAGTCAGAAATATCTCCTGCCTATTTGGGACGAGTAGAACGAGGAGAAAAATGCCCTACTATCGAAACTCTCTATAAAATCTCCAAGGGTCTAAAAATCCCGCTCCATGAACTTCTGGATGTTTCCATAGAAGTAAAGCCAACCAATATAGAGGCTTTCCACAGAATCCAAACAGCAATGCAATGCCTTTCAGAAGAAGAATCGGTGGAAATCGCCGAAATTGTAGAAAAGATGATCGCTTTCAAATATCATCAATCATAAAAAATTCGGTATGCCCACAAAAAGGACATACCGTTTTTTCATGTTCTCATTTTCATCTCTATATACTGTTCCACCGACTCAACCGGCACCTTGTACCGGTTACCCTCTTTGAAACCTTTCAGTTCACCCGTTTGCAAAAGCTTATAAAACGTACTTCTGCCAATCTTCAGAATTTCCATAACCTCTTCTCTTGTAAGTATCTCCTTTGGTGTAAGCATATGCGACCTCCTATTTCCGTTAATGCTCGTTGACATATCGCTCAATTTCTGACGCAGGGATCAGCGTTTTTCTGACACTTAATCTCTTACACTGCAACTTACCCTGTTCAATCAGTCTGTAAACTGTATACACACTCAAACCCAGCATATTTGCTGCTTCACTAACTTTCAGCAAATATTTTGTTTCTGTGTACTGTAGAGCTACCATAATTATCACCTCCTGCTCTTTACTAATATGTTTGTATTTTTTTGGAGCATTTGGTGATTTTTTATACGGCTCATTCAAATACACTGACTTTTCATGGACTGTTGTGTGTGGTTTCAAGTTATATCGGATTTCCACAAGTTATCCCATTTTTCCACGAAAAGAAAAAATGACTGAATTGCTCGGAATTAAAAATCAAAATAATCCGATGCAATCCAGTCATTTGGCTGCCCTATTTCTCGTACCCTTCGTAATAATACGATTGTTCAATTCCCTTGAAAATCACCTCTCTGTCATCAACCTTATCCGTCAGATTCTGTTGTATCAGAAACCGCAGTTCCAGGTCGTTTACCGTACTTCTTTCCATTGCCTGCAAATACTGTACCTTATCAATTTTCGCCCAGTCCGTCACTTTGCCCAGACGCTTTTTGAGGATCATGTCCAGCCAGATTCTTGTACTTCTGCCATTGCCCTCCATGAACGGGTGTGCCACATTCATTTCCACATATTTTGCAATAATTTCCTCAAACGTATTTTCGGGCATCTTCTCGACTGCCGAAAGAACCGCATCTAAGTACAAGCTATTTGCAAAACGGAAATTGCCCTTTGCAATATTTAAAGTTCTGATTTTTCCGGCAAAGTCGTACAACCCGTCAAAAAGTGCCTTGTGGATTTCTTGCAAACCTCTTACTGTACCAACTTCTATTCTATCGATCTCACCGCTTACAAATAACTGCTTGGCTTTCTCAAAACTTTCTCGGTCAATTTCTCTTGTTGTCATCGCTGTTCCTTTCTCTGTAATATCAGCTGTTTCTCTATCTCTATTATACCAAAATTCTATCATTTACACAATAGCATTTTCAATTAGACCTCCCACAGTCTACTCCACACCTACACTGAGAACAAGCCATTTCGCCATAATGCATCCAAAATCAAAACAGGCTCAATCACACTGCCACAGCATCAGAAACGCCTTGACACCCATTTCCTTTCTCAGAACCATATTGCGTCACCCAGGACTTATCTCCTGTAACTCGTTTGATGTAGTCCAGAAAAGCATATAGCTCTGATCTGTTCCCTGAAAACATTGTCCCGTCCATGTAGCTAACCGAGTTCATAACAAAATGAGCGTGATATACCGACGAACAACCACCATATTTCTTTGAGCAAGGCTTTCGATGTATTGCGTAAACGATCTGATACTTGTCCGAGAAATAAGAGGCAATGCTCCGGCTCATAGATTCCGCCCGCTCATAATTGTCACCCCAAGTCGATCTTGCATCATACACAACAATAAAATGAAATGCCGGATTTCCGCTGGTCTTACCGAAATATTTCTTCACGGAAAGAAACTGCTCGTAAGCATGGTATATATCAACATTTGGACTATAACGTTTATCGTATTCTGTATGTACGCCCATCGTATAATTCAGAACGTTATATAAGTAGTGCAGTTCATCACTCGTGTTTCTGATCACTTTAAAGATTCCCATAAGTCCAGTCCTCCCTCTACAAACAAGCCCATCTTTTGCTCCAAGTTTTCATACTTTTCTTGCGGCGATACAGAAGTAAATAATCCGTCCAGATCATGTGCTTTCTGCCGCAGTTCCTCTTTTCGAATATATTCCGTGCTGTCAATACTATCTGCAATCTCTAACACCATATTCACAAGCTCCTGCATCCGAACTGCCATTTGTGGTGTAATGCTATTGTTTCCATGTACGGCACAATCTACCATATAGCTGCTAAACGTCAGATTCTTTTCCTTTGCTTTTTCTTCAATTTGTTGTACTTGTAACGGGGAAAGCTTAATGCTCTTTGTAATGGACTTCTTCTCTTTTTCACTTCTCATAATAACGTCCTCCTTCTGATTATATATAATACAATCATGTAATAGTGATATATACTGATATACTACATACTCTATTATGTTATATATCATAACAATATATATGTATATTACTATATATATCTACTATGATTGATTACTAGACTGAATACTATTATTGATTGATAATGATTACTATTTTACAAATTCTGCAAGACAGAGGTAATGGTAATACCTCTGTCTCCCTGCATCTGATTTGGCTACATTTGTATCGATATGACTGCATAACAGCTGATTTGTCTCGATTCAGCTTTACTTTTATGTTCGATCATTTGTAGAAAAAAGTAATACTTTTTTTCGTTATATGCCTCGTTTTTACCTGTTTCTCATAAGCACCGTTCCAGAGAATTTTTTTTATTTTCTGAAAATTTTACGAATTTGAAGAAATCCATTTTTGCTTTTTCTCAAAAAGCTCTGGATTTTCGATTTTTTCAGATGTCATTGATTTGAAATTCGTAAAAAATCGAGAAAAGCAAAAAATTATGCGTGATTCCAGTTTTCATCCGTCCATTCTGAATAGACCAGATATTCCAGTGTATGCTTCACCCAATGACGCAGATTCTTCATTCCTTCGCTCTCCCACAGCTCTGCATTCTGTTGGTCGAACAACGCCTTGTTTCTTTTGTCCCCTCTCGTTCTGCATGAGCCATACACCTCTTCATACCGCACAGATCTCAGGCAGAAAATCCTCTTGGCGTAATCTTCAAACGCTCCTTTTCGCTTGTTACAATTTTTTGAATGAATCCTGCTGCCAATCACCAGCGTGGCCATATAAGAAAACAGTTCCTTCAACTCATCTTCTGAAATTGCGATCCTGTCAGCATTCTCATCGCACAAATCAGACAGAAACTCTACTTTCCAATTCACCTGCATTTCACCAAATCGCAGTCTGTATTCCTTGACCTCCTTTTTCGTTCTGATGTGGAACAACTTCTCTGCAAGTTCCACCGTTCTGCAAAGCTTTTCCATCAGCCGATCGATTTTCAACTCAATATATTTCTCAGTCATCTCATTCCGAATCTGTATCGTATCCAGTCCGCTATCCATATTCAAAACCTTACTTTGTATCGATGTGTAACCTCTCAATCCCAGAGCATCAGCATGTCGAAAGTTCTTGAGTGTAAGCGGCGGAAACTTTACTTGCTGACCACGGCGTATTCTTTCCAGCTGCCATTGATCAAAAAGCATCTGCATATCCTCTCTGATATATGCCATTGATTTTCCAGACTCCACCCCTTCCAGCAGTTCTTTCACCAGTCGAAGCCAGTCCTCATTGGATTCGATCATGTAGAAATCCTGACTGAATGCGTAGTACAGAAACTGCCACAGTAAGGATGCAAAATGTTCTCTGTTCTCGAAACTGTATTTGATTCTGTAATACAGGGCAGTCTTTACGGCAACAGTAAACTTCTTCTGTTCTCCGCTTACATACTTACTGATATAATCCCTTGAAACCTCAGTTAGAATCTCATGCTCTTTTCCACCTCTTAGTACGAGCTCCGCTCTCCCAACCTTTGCAGAAACACCATAAAAAATAAAGTCTATCATTTCGGCGATCAGCTTTCTTGGCGTATCTATTTCCTTTTGATAAATGCGAAACCGTCCAAACAAGATCAGTTCCTTGTCCATTTTCACCTGAAGACCCATGAAGTTCGTATAATTTTCAAGCTCACGCATCACATTTTGAAAGTAATTACTGTGTTTCAAAACCCTGTTTTCCATGGTATCATATCGATCCAGCAATTCGTTGACTGCTTTTCGGTATAATTGCAGCTGAATCTTTTCAAACAGATAATTGCCCTCTTTTTTCACCCAGGCATCTGGTTGAAACAGAAGAAATATTCCAAATTTCTGCTGAATATATCTCTCTTTCCAGTGTACTCCAGAGAGATTTCCTGCAAAGATATCATCCTCTGAACTGCCGTGGGTTTGTATCCATTCTTCCTGACTGTCAGCTTGAATCAACTCTGTAAGATACGCCAGAAAAACGTTAGATATTTCTCCATCAGCAGAATCGGAGGCATCAACCACCGGCAGATATTGTGCATAGGTGTTGATCGGAATCTCCACCGCATTTGCCGTTTCTTCAGCTGCTTCATCAAATGCAGTCTTGTCAAAAATTGTGGTATAGACAAGTTCTTCCAGTTCGGTATACCGAATGCGATCTTGTTGTACAAACCGCTCAAAAACAGATTGTACCACTTTTAAGAGAAAAGCAGAGATTTCTTTCTTTGCAGAATCGCTGTATTGATTTCGAAGAATACAGGTCAAATCAACTCCGCTGACAGAATATATGAAAAGCAAAGCTTTTCCGCACATCCATGCGAAGCTTTCTTTGTCCGATGTTTCTTTCATATAGTACTCGAAATTATTGCAGACGGCATTGGCAATTCTTTTTGTCATTTTCTTTCGGTCGTTGTTGGGATTCAGATACTGCGTAATAATCGACTTTGTCTGGACTTCAAATCCACCATTTTCCGTCTTTACTGCAACCTTTGTCTTTCTTCCATACATCAGCACTGTCACAGCAAGTGCTGTCACATCCTTTGCACATATCCATTTTTCCATTGTGCCACCTCCCAGATATATGCTTCTATTATACTTTCTTTTCAGATACACGTCAATCACTATTTTCTATGTGCTTTCTTGTTTTATTCAATAATACACATATTACATTCTTATATAAATTTCTTTTTCACTATTTTTTATAAACTATTGATATATAGATTTTTAGATGCTATACTGATGACAGACTTCATGAAGCGAACAGATCTGCAAGATCTAACAAAACAATCCATATTGATACAAAGGAGAAAATTATGATGAACACATATGATCCATTCCAGGATGTAAACAATATCATTGCAGAACGCAATCAACTTTCAAATGATTGTGCAAATCTTTCTATGCAAAATCAAAATTACCAGAACCAACTAAATGCAGCACATGGAATGCATATAACTGATCAGGAGACAATCAGACGTCTCTGTGGAACAATTGCATCCATGAAAGCTCAGACAGAACTTGCTTCCAGAGAATTCTATCGTGACAGTCAGGGCACAATCTGGTGCAGAGATTCAAGCGGCAAGAAAAGAGAAGTAGGCTATCTAAGAGAAACGAACTGTTTCATTCTTTTCTCTACCAATAACGGAAAAAAGAAAACAAGTATTATTGTTACCTATGAAACAAAAACGCATTCTGAAACAACAATTATTCCTAAGGAAGACATTCAAGCCAGAAAGCTGATAAAATATTTTTCCCATTTCAAAGTCAAATGTTCGCCTCAGATTGCAAACGATTATCTCTATCAGCTGCTTATGGATAACCTTGAAAATTGTACAGCAGCTATCACAATCCCTGAATTTCCAGGAATCGTTTTCCAGAAAAAAGGCGGTGCTTTTACAAGAGCCAAATTTGTTTGCAGCGAAGCTCGTTTGCCAGATATCTACACTTCCTTTGTTTCAGAGGCTTATCGAAAGAAACAACTGCCTGCCGTAAGCAATACCTGTGAAACGATTCTCGCAAATGTAAAGCAGCATCTGAACTCGAATACGAAGAAGTTCCTTTTGACATGCCTTTGTGCTGCACCACTGTCAACTTATATGAAACAAATCCACTATAATTTTACACCAATACTTTCTGTCTCATTTTCTAGTCTTGAATCAAAGCAGCTCACTAGCATCTTTCTAAAGACATATTGCAGAGACAAGCAGCCTTATTCGCTAACTATGAGCAATTATGAGCTAATTAATCTGCTGAAACAGAGCAAAGATGAGGTCATTGTATTGGTTGATGATACAGTCAGCGAAACCCGTAACAAGCGAACAAAGGCAATTGACACCATTCTGGATTTTCAATCGAATGCAGACTGTAAACCATTTATGACTGCTGTGATCTCAAATGAAATCCAGCACTATTTGCCGCAGGGAATGGGAATTTTCCTGGAAACGAGTGAAGATTTCGGCAAGGAATATTCCGAGAAAGAACGTGCTGAGCTATCCAAGCAACTTGATGAAATGTTACGATATTTTGTAGAGACATTCTGTGGTCATGTTGACGAATATGATGTATTCCTGCAAAAAAACATTGGAGCAATCAAAGCAGCAGAGAAGGATACATTTTCTTCAGACAGCCTTTGTACCGCATATGCTGTGCTCTTGTCAGTTTACTTTCTTTGGGCACGCATTTTTCATGTTGAGCCTAGTTCGGATTTTGAAGAGTATCTGAAGAAAGTCATTCTGGATTCGCAGGATTTTGAAGGCGGAAAGACATTTTCCGTTATTGATTCTTTTTTTAAGTTGCTGAACAACTTTATCGCAGAAGAAAAGTTCCAGGTTGTCAGACTGGACAGAGAAATGCAGTATGAGAAAGGCTCCGATACCATTATCATTGACGGTGAACTTATGCTGATGGAAGAACGCATCTTAAAGGACTATTTTCTTCCCGAAATCACGGAGGCTCAGACTGTAAACGGCATTCTCAATCCGCTTGCAAAGCACGAATGTCTGGTTGCTACAAATGGACACAAAAAACCTACGACCGTCTACGATCCAGACGGCATGGCAAACCATATCAACCTTGTTGCAATTAAATACAGCGATATGGTGACTTCTGAGACACGCAAACGTATCGACAGCCTCAGCAGCAAAAAGTATTTCACGGACAAAGCAGAGGAGCCTGATTTTCTGCCGCTTGTTCAGAACGTCTTTGGACAATACGCCGGACAAGTACTGAGAGCAGGAGAAAATCTGCATCACTGCATCACCGGCATTTCGGGAATGGGCAAAACCGTTTTCATGACACAGCTCATGGCAAGACTGGCACAGAAGAGAAAGCGTGTGATTGTTTTTGACAGCAGCGACTCCTTCTCCAAGGAGGAGTTGGAAAAAAGCCTGTCAAAGGAATTTATCCAGCAGTACATCTCCTTCCATGACATTTCTGAATCTGGTTTACCGGTACATCTGATGTACCCATACCCAGATTATTCTGCCACCAAGCAAACAAACTGTTTTGGGGAAATCATCAGTCAGGCGATGCCGAACGCATCGCAAATCCAGATAAACTTTCTGAAAAAGGCACTGAAGGAGTGTGTGGCAGAACAGGACTTTGATTATGAATCCCTTCTTTGCGTCCTGGACATCGGTTTTCCAGAAGTGAGTGACAGCACAAAAGACAGTGTCTACAGCAAGCTGAATGATGTCTTTGAGGAAATTATCGAATATGGTCACAATACAAGTATGACAGACTGGTACACATTCCTGGAATCATGCAAAAACATCGTGGTTATCAAAGTGGACGAGCCTAGCATGAATACGCAGAGACCGCTTACCAATATGCTGCTTGCTTCCCTTCTCCAGGCACAGAAACATCGAAAACTGACACAAGAAGATCTGCCTCAGTTCAACATTTTCATCGATGAAATCCAAAATGAGAATCTTGAGAAAGGAAGTATCATCAGTCAGATCATGCGGGAAGGTCGAAAGTACAACCTTGGTCTGAACATCAGCACGCAGTTCATCGGCAGCGGCCGTGAGAGCCACACGCTGAGACAGGCGGGCATCAATGTGTACTTTAAGCCTGACAGCAATTCCAGAAGAGCCATGGCAGAAGCACTGGGTCTGAACAAAAAGGATCTCTGGAAAATTGACAAACTGGGAAAGGGCGAATGTTTCATTCACGGTCTGATGAAAAACTTCAAAACCGGTACACAAGAGGAGGCAACGATCATCGGAAAGACCTGCCTGCTCCCCGATTCCCCCTTTGCAGATAAATAAGGCAGCGTCATATTTTTTAGGCAGCGGCTTCTCTCAGAAATGAGGGGAGCCGTTTTGTTGTGATTTGATTTTTCGATTGTATATCATTACAGTGAATCTGTGCCAGGTACTGATGATACGATCATGTCGACCGCATAGAAAAACCG